>Ga0187886_1001637_pt1 | contig 19812 bp, 15 predicted proteins | sample June2016WEW_20_1_FD_133001 | JGI IMG/M metagenome (GOLD analysis project Ga0187886, IMG submission 133001) | Peatland microbial communities from SPRUCE experiment site at the Marcell Experimental Forest, Minnesota, USA - June2016WEW_20_150 | ecosystem: Environmental > Terrestrial > Soil >... | reverse complement strand
TGGGCTTTTCCCGTGGCAATGGTTCTCTAATTCCGTGAATGTTTCTCCTTTAATATTTTTGGGGAATGCTTCAATTATCAAAAAAGTTAACTTCCCAAGAAATATTATCCCCCTTGCTACCGTGCTCCAGGATATGCTCCATTTTATTCTTTCCATACCTGTAATTGTAATTTTCTTATTTATTTATCATAAGTCCCCTTCCCTCTCCTGGCTGTATGGTATCCCACTTCTATTGGTTATACAGCTTCTGTTGATTTATGGCCTTTCTTTGATGATCTCGTCCTTAAACCTATTTTTCAGGGATCTGGAGAAGCTTGTGACGCTTTTAATCACTTTTGTTTTCTATTTCACGCCCATTATATATCCAGAAAAAATGATTCCTGAAAGATTAAGGTACCTCATAAATCTCAATCCATTAGCTCCATTAATGATATGTTGGAGGAATATATTCTTAAACGGGAATATAGATCCAACATATATGATGGTAAGCGCTCTTTTTGCAATTTTTGCTTTCACCGTCGGTTACGCAGTGTATAGAAAGCTTTCCTGGAAGTTTGCGGAAGTCCTATGAGAGAACCCGTTATCATCTTTGAAAATTTGAGCAAAAGATATCCCCTTTATTACCCTGTAACAGGGGGCATCAAGAATTTCCTCTTTCATCTCCCCAAGTGGATTCGCTCTCTAAAGAATTCAAAATTTGAAGTTCTTCATGACATATCCTTTCAAATCTTTAAGGGTGAGGCATTCGGAATCATAGGAAAAAATGGAGCGGGTAAAAGTACAGCATTAGGATTGATTGCAGGTGTATTAAAACCATCCACAGGAAAAGTCATCGTTAAAGGGAGGATTGCCCCCCTCTTGGAGCTCGGAGCTGGATTCCATCCAGAGCTTACGGGAAGAGAGAATATCATACTGAATGGGGTTCTTCTCGGCTTAACGAGAGCAGAAGTTTTAGCGAGAATGGCAGGGATTATTGACTTTTCTGAACTTAAAGACTTCATAGACCAGCCGATCCGCATATATTCAAGCGGTATGTTGGCAAGACTCGGATTTTCTGTAATCGCCTCTCTGGATCCTGAAATACTTTTAATCGATGAAGTATTAGCTGTTGGGGATATGGCTTTTCAAAAAAAATGTCTTGAAAAAATGTATGAATTCAAAAAAAGCGGTGTGACAATCGTTTTTGTCTCTCATTCGCTCGAGGATGTAGCCCGGATATGCGATAGGGTTGCGTGGATTGATAACCATACGATTAAATCATTGGGTAGCCCTAGTGAGATTATAACAACCTACTTAGCATCATCATGTTAGAAAATGCTATAAATTTCTATAATTCTTATCGAATCGGTGTTTTTGAACATGAAAGGAATTATTTTGGCAGGAGGAATTGACCCAAGACAGGATAGAAAATCTGCCGGGAAAATCCGTAATACGAGTCTTGAGAGATAGATAAATCAAAAAATAAACTCATGCAAAACATCCAATACGTAGCAGATCGCATCATAGCTCAATGCCCGGAATATTCTCCGCTAATTGAGTCAATAATTCTCAATTATTTGCAGCATAAATGGAACACATTTATGGCTTTGAGCAAAGATGATATTGAAATACATATCGGGGATATTTCATCCAAATTGATCGCCTTAATTCAAGCAACTAAACCACGTGAAATAAACCTCCAGGTAAATGATATATGTAATTTAAGATGCTCTATGTGCAACATATGGACTCAGAAACCAAGAAATCAGATTACTCCTTTAGCACTTCGCAATTTAGTCAGTGACCCATTTTTTCGGGAAGTAGAAACCGTTGGAATTACTGGAGGGGAACCTCCAATAAGAGACGATCTTAAGGAAATATTCATTGTTCTTCCAGAGGCATTACGCAAATTTCGGGGGGCATCATTTATAACCAATGGATTCCTTCCATTAAAAGCAATTAAAGACTTTATGGATGTCTTCAGAGAATATGTTTCAAAAGGCTACAGTTTTCAAGGAATGGTCTCAATTGACGGACTTTATCAAATTCATGATCGCGTACGTGGTAAAAAAGGTTCTTTTGAAAAAGCAGTTAGCACATTATTTGGATTAATAGACCGGGGTATCCCAGTAGTGGCATGTTGCACGCTGATTAAAGAAAATGTTTACCACGTTCATGATTTATTAGATTGGGCGCAGCTGAATAAACTCAATTTTCGCTTTAGAGTAGGGGAATTTATAAATAATTTATACAATTCCAACCAGACAGACCAAATAAGAAACTTCGATAACAAGGAGATTAAACATCTGGTCTCATTCTTTTATAGGTTGATTGAGTACTATGAAAAAGATCCTTTGATACAAAGGACCTATTCATCTATAATTTCTATTTTAACTGGAGGAACCCGTCTTATATCCTGTCCTTATCAAAACTCTCACTCTATCAATATTGATAGTATGGGCCGATTTTTCATATGCGCTCATAAGGGAATTCCTCATGCGCTTACTGCTGGCAAGTGCGAAGAAATTGTAAAAGATTGCCTAAAAGAGAGAGTTCAAATTGGACTTTTTCATTGTGAAAACTGCATCCATGATTATCATTCATCGTGGATCAAATCTGAAGAGATCAAGCAACAAAACCGCGTTTTTGTGAAGAATAAGATTTATCTTCGAAAATATAGCTTAAAAAGCGAAGTTACTTCAGTTCATTTTAATGCAAAAAGAATCTCAAAAATACTATTTGTTGGATGGTATGGCACCGAAACTGCGGGGGATATCGCAATTCTTGGGGGTATTATTATTGACTACCTAAACCAAAACTCTCTGCTTGAATTTGCAGTATTGAGTTTATTCCCAAATTATACGAGGCTTAGCATTGAGGACTTGAAGAATAATATTCCAAACCTTAAGATTCAGGTAATTGATTATTATGATTTTGATATCCTATCAATTGCAGACAACTACGATGCTATAGTAATGGCTGGCGGACCATTGATGGATATACCTCAAACAGCGCTGATCGTATCATTATTTTTCCGCTTTCACGAAAAGAACAAGCCTAGAGTTATCGAGGGATGTGGAATTGGCCCCTTAAATGTCCCGGAATATAAAAATAATGTAATTCAAATTGTGAAATTAGCTACCTCGATTAGCATTCGAGACCACAAATCCATAGAACTCCTTCGTTCCTTTGGAATCCAAAAAGAAATCAAGTTTAGAGAAGATCCTTCTATTACATACATAAATTCATTACCCGTTCGCAATGTCGGATTCAAGGAAAGAATCATCCGATGTTACCTAAGGGAGCTCACCTCAGAATATCCACAATCTATCAGCCCTGAAGAAGCTGAAAATAATATACGCACCTTTTTGCTCAACCTACTTCGCTGGTATCCAGATTATCAAATTGAACTTTGGCCAATGCATTATTTTCCTGTTGGTAATGACGATCGGTGTTTTAACAAAAGGATCTCTTCGGTTCTGAATTCATCAAGGATCAAAGTAATAAAAGAGCCTGTATCAGTTGAAGAAATAATATCATCTATGGCTTTTGCGGCCTTTTGTGTATGCATGCGTTTTCACTCAGTGGTTTTTGCATCAAAAGTTAGAGTTCCCTTTATCGCAGTTGATTACACTGCGGGAGGAAAAATATTGGGTTATTTATCAGATATATCTCAGGATAATAGAATCGTAACATTGGATTCAATTCACATGCTTAATAAAGATCAAATAGAATCCCTAATGGAAAATAATAGTATTAAGTCTAAATCTCAGAATATTAGTATCACTCAAATTGCTACAGATGATATTCGGGGAGGAGCCTCATTAGCTGCATTTCGTCTTCACCAAGGAATTCGTAAGTACGGATTATCTTCCTGCCTGATTGTTAAGAATAAATTTTCAGTGGAACCATCTGTTTTCAAATTATCATGTTCTGACGAGGATCAATTTATCAGGAATGATATTTATTCGGAATTGCTTCATAAATATTATATTAATAATAATCGCACTGCCCTAAGTAATACTTTATTCTCTTTCCCTTTATTCGGGCTTGATTTCTCGGAATTAGACCTTATCAAAAATTCTGACATTATTCATTTGCATTGGATCAGTTTCTTTGCATCAAACGAAAGTTTGGCACGGTTAGCTTCTAAAAGGAAACCCGTCATATGGACTTTGCATGACGAATGGGTTTTTACTGGGGGTTGTCATTACACTAGCGGTTGTACCAAATATCTCGACAATTGTCTTCCATGCCCTCAATTGCAAAATGATACGGCCTGCTTGCCCTCAAAAATGTTGCAGAAGAAACGGGAAATAATCCAAAAAATAAACCCAATATTTGTTACACCAAGCAGATGGTTAGCAGAAAAGGTCGTTAACATTCCTGAACTAAAAAGATTAGGAGTGGAGGTTATTCCAAATGGTTTTGATATTAATTCATTTCGACCTGTAGACAAAATTACGGCGCGAAGAATATTAGGATTAAAGACAAATGGCTTCTTCATTCTTTTTGGAGCTTCTGATATTGGCGAGAAACGAAAAGGTTTTGATCTCTTAAAACAAGCTCTTATAAAGTGCCTGGATTATCCGTCCTTTGCAGAACAAGCAGGGAAAGATGGGATAAATCTAATTTGTTTTGGTCAGTTAAATAAAATTGAAGTCAATAACATTGGCATACCAGTGACTTCTTTGGGATACATTACGGAAATGGATCAAATTCGAAGTGCGTATTCGGCCGCAAATATATTTGTATTACCATCGCGAGAGGACAATTTGCCAAACACAATTATTGAGGCGATGTGTTGTGGGACACCAAGTATCGCATTCTCAGTTGGCGGCATCCCAGAAATTATAGAGAATCAACAAACAGGATTGCTAGTTACTCCAGGGAATATTAATGAAATGTCTAAAGCAATTGTAAATATTGTAAATACTCCAGAATTACATAAGAAAATGGCAATGAACTGCCGAAAAAGAGCAATAGAGGAATACTCTATCGATGTAGTTGTAAAAAAATATGCTGACTTATATAAAAAAATCCTTGAATTAAGGCCCCATGGAGCAAATTTAATATCGATGAGTCAAAATTCTCTAGGAAAAGTGGCTAACGACGAGTTATTATATCATGATCAAATGAAGTCTCTTATTGACCAATTTCTTATCAGGGAGATAATTGAGCTGAAAAATAGGATTACCTTAGTCGATGCTGATCGACGCTTGCGCATGGAACCAATTGATAAATTAATCCAACGCCTCAAAGAAGCCCAATCCATCCTCAAAGCAATCCGTTCCGGCAGAGTTTTCAGGATCTTGCGCAAAATTGGCCTTTGGAGTGGCATGGAAAAGATGATTTCCCAAGCTTTACCTTCCATTCGGGAAGAAAAAGAATAAACTTTGGACAATTGCCCCAAGGATACTCCTCTCCTCCCGGAGCTCAAACTATCGCGCATCGCTGTAGACATGACCCCGCTTCTGCCGGGGGCTGAAAATGGCGGGGCAAAATTACTGGCCCTGGAATTAGTCCGAAATATGTGCAAGCTCCTCCCGGATTGTGAATTTGTTCTCCTTACTTCCGACACAAGCCACGAAGAACTATCCCTTTTAGATTCCTTCAACGTCCGCCGGCAGTGTGTAAGACATCAAGAAACTCGATATGGCTCCCCGATTTCCCCCAAGCAAATCAGACGGATGTGGGGTCATTTAAAGCAATGGCTAATCATCTCCATGCCCCCTTTTCTTCTTACCCGACTGAAACACCTCTATTTGGGCTTGCAAGCTCGAAGGCGCCCATCGACGGGAATCCTCAAAGGAATCGGAGCCGACCTGCTCTTCTGTCCGCTTACCATGCCTTTTTTCTACGACCCAGCGGTGCCCGTCGTGTCCGTTCTCTATGACCTGCAACACCGTTATTATCCACAATTTTTTGAATGGAAGGATTACTTCGCCAGGGAAAGACATTTTAAAGAAACGTGCCGATTGGCTGATCTGCTGATCTGCATTTCCGAGTTTGTTGGGGAGACTGTCCTTAAAAATTCCGATCTGCTGCCAGAGCGGGTTGTCAGTATTCCCATTCGGTTGTTCGGGCGCCTGAAGAAGCCAACTTTAGACGCTGTTTCGGCAGTACTGCAAAGACATGGATTGGAACAGAACGAGTTCCTGCTCTACCCGGCTAACTCCTGGCCGCATAAAAATCATCCTATGCTTTTTACGGCCTTCGGCATGTTTCGCTCGCGTCATCCCGAATCCAAACTTCGTTTGGTATGCACTGGATCTCCAGATGGGCGGATGGAATTTCTTAAAGACGCCACCCGACGCATGGGGATGACCGGCTGGGTCTATTTCCCCGGATTCCTTTCGGAAGAAGAATTTGCTGCGTTGTTGTCTTCATGCCGTGCCCTGATCTTTCCATCTTTATACGAGGGATTCGGTATGCCCGTTTTAGAGGCTATGGCTTTTGGCAAACCGGTCCTTTGTAGCGAGATCACCAGCCTCCCCGAAGTGGCTGGAGATGCTGCCCTTTATTTTGACCCGAAAAAACCAACGGAGATTCTGTCTTCGATTGAGCGCATTTTTCTGGAACCCGAACTGGCCACCAATATGACCCAGCGTGGATATGAGCGGATCGCCACTTTGGGTGATGCTGAACAGATGACCAAGGAATATTTGCAGGTTTTTTATAACGTGATTCAGTCAAGGGTTCCGATGGGAAAACTGCGCCCGAAATTTACGCCTTAGAGCGGGGAAATTTGATATCGATTCGGCATCCGCTTTCGCCCAGAGGGGAGGTAGTGGAATTCCTTTTCCATCCCACTTTTCAACCCAAAGAATACCCAATGAGCGATGACGAACGGCGGCTCGGCTGCCTCTGTCGTGAATGCGCAATCCTGACCGCTTTAAAGCGAGAGCGCCTGCTGAAAAGAAGTTCATCATCAGACCTGGGATGAGTTTGGGCATTCATAAATCTGTGTTCTCGGTGACCTCTGGGGCATACGATACTTGAAGCGAAATTTATAATGAAGATTGGCTTTGATGTGAGTCAGACCGGCAAGTTAAAAGCCGGATGTGGCTATTTTGCCGATAGCCTGATCCGTCATTTGGCTGAAATCGACTCGGAAAATAACTATATTCTTTACCCGACCTTCGGGGATCTCTACTGGGATTCCGATTGGAGATCGGGAATCGGTCAAATTCATCGACCCAATTTCAAGTGGGGACTCGCTCATAAAACTTTTGCAGCGGCAAAATTTTTTTGGCAACATCTTCCCGCTAATTTCGAAATTCGATTAGGAAATCCGGATATCATCCATTCAAATAACTTTTACTGCCCGGTGGGTGTGCGAAAGGCCAAAGTAATCTATACGCTCTATGACCTTTCATTTCTAATCTACCCGGAGTGGACCACCGAGCAGAACCGAACCGGATGTTTTAACGGGGTTTTTAACGCCAGCCTGTATGCCGATTTCATTTTTTCCATTTCTCGGTACAGCCGGAAGCATTTCCTCGAAATTTTCCCCCATTACCCGGCCGATCGAATTGTCGTGGTTCATCCAGGGAGTCGCTTTATTGGGCCTCGGGAGATTTCTAAACCGAAAAAACTTTCGATTCTTCAGCCAGATAAATTCTGGCTGAACGTCGGAGTCATTGAGCCAAGGAAAAATCATCAAGGTCTCCTCCAGGCCTATGCCTTGTTGAAAGGAAGTCTGGGAAAGACCCTTCCTTTGGTTTTAGCAGGAGGCCGCGGCTGGCTGATGGATGATTTTGAAGAAAAGTTGGAAGCGCTGAACCTCCGGCAGGATGTAATCCTCCTCGACTATGTGGATGATGAGACCCTCCGGTGGCTCTACCAGAATTGTTTTGCATTTATTTTTCCATCCCTTTTCGAAGGTTTTGGTTTACCGGTATTAGAAGCGATGAGCCTCGGGGCGCCTGTTATCGCCTCGCATGTTTCCTCCATTCCTGAGATTGTGGGGCAGGCCGGAGTTTTAATTAATCCCACGAATGAGGAAGCGCTATCCCAGGCGATGCATAAAATTGCAACCAACCCTGGATTCCGGGTAGATCTTAAGAAAAAAGCCTTACAGCAGGCGTCTCAATTTTCTTGGAAGTCCACCGCTTCCACGGCTCTGCAATGTTACCGAGATGTGCTTTCCCGAGACCCAATATTTTCCGGGACCTCGTCCGGGAGGACTTGAATTTCCGGTGCTTGTCTCAGCGAGGCTCCTCTCCTTACTTTTCCCCCCCGGGGAGAGAGAAAGGGATAGTGGATTAAGCAATGACAATCAATCGGATGCCAACTCATTTAGGTCGTTCGCTACAGTATGGTGCTTCTAAACCAGGTGCTGTTATGAAACAAAGCTGCATGATATTTTTTGGAAAAAAGCTTCGGGTATATCATCATGCCCGGAGGTACAAATCGACCTTTTACAAAGCCGGAAACATGGCTTCGCTTAACAAGTGGTCCATCTGTGCCGGGATAATCGGTCAAAATGATTGAGATGGCCAGTGATCTAAAAAGGGAGGTCCATAGAAAGACCTGGAAAAGATGATCGCATTAAAAGTTTATCCTCTAAAGATTTGCATAATAATTCCTTGCTTTAATGAACGACTCACAATTGAAAAAGCCATAGATACAATCTGTGCCGCTCCTATTCGAGATAAAGAAATTATTCTAATCGATGATTGCTCTATAGATGGAACAAAATAAATCCTGGCAAATCGAATCTCATCGCGAGTTGACCAAATTATTTATCAGGCAAAAAAATAGGAAGGGCGCCGCTTTTCGCTCAGACATTTCTGCTGCTACAGGAGATATCGTGATCATTGAAGATACAGATCTTGAATATGATCTTCAGGAATACCTTATCCTACTAGAACCCTTCATTCAAGGAAAAATGGGAGGAATCTTTACAAATATCAATCTCACCGATGTCGAAACATGTTACAAGGCATTTGGGAGAGAAATCAAACAATCGATTAAATTTGAAGAAAACCGTTTTGGGTTTGAATTTGTTTCTAAAATCCCAAATATTGGCCTTCGGATCTGCGAAGTTGGTATTTCCTATTGCGGCAAAACTTAGGCAGACTTTAAAAAGATCGATAGAAGGATTTTCCTATTCGATCTATTGTATTTTGAAATATAATTTGTTTCGATGAAACCCTATTATACCATGATAGGAAGGGGAGACAAAATCTAATTTACGCGAATGGAAGATACTATTAGATCATTTTTAAAAATGGGAATTTCCAAGTCATATCCCAAGTTGAAGGATGCCGCGAAAAATTCTCTGATCTTTCTTTTATTTTTAATGTTTACCGCGATGATGACCTACCCCATACCCTTGAATTTGAGTTCCACAGTAAGGGACCCGGGAGACCCGCTTCTTAACACATGGATATTAGCTTGGGACGTACGCCAGATAACCAACATGGATATAAAGAATCTTTTCAACGCTAATATTTTTTATCCTTATCGAAGAACTCTAGCTTATTCTGAACATATGTTTTCTAATTCCCTTATTGCATTACCCATCCTGGCATTCTCTGGGAACCCTATTTTAGCGTACAATTTCATTCTCGTGCTGTCTTTCATCCTAAATGGATTTGGAATGTACCTACTTGCATATTATTTCACAAGGGACAGGGACGCGTCTATTTTTTCAGGGTTTGTTTATGCCTTTTCGCCCTTTATGTTTGATCACTTGTCTCATTTGCAAATTATTTCAGCATGGGGAATTCCTTTCTCACTTCTTTTCCTCCATAAATTCTTAGATCAGGAAAAGTGCAAGAATCTATTGCTATTTACCTTTTTCTATCTTTTCCAAATACTATCCAATGGGTATTACGCCTTTTATCTCACTCTTTTCGCTTGCTTTTTCATCATTTATCATACTATCAAAAGAAGGAAATATAGGGAGATGAATTTTTTGGTCAAGATGAGTTTGATGGTAATGATAGTTGTACTAATTGCCGGTCCTTTTTTTTATCAATACTGGCTGTTCAGAAAAGAAACGGGATTCGTTCGAATCAGCGTGGCCCATGCAGATATTTTAAGTTATTTCGCTACTAGCGGTATTAATCGAATTTATGGAAAGATTACTGCCTTCTTACCAAGAAATGAGAGTGCTTTATTCACTGGTTTTACTACTGCAGGATTAGCTTTAATTGGATTACGTTCCTTTTATACCAAAAAGCCAAAATTGGCACCCAGGGGTCCAGAGAGACATCCTATGATTTTTATTTTTTATTTTGTTCTTATCCTGCTTTTTTTGATTGCCATTTTAATTGCAATTACCGGAGGGTTTAAGGGAAACATTTTTGGTTTTTATGTCCAAGCAACCAATTCTTTTGGGGTTCTAGGTTATGCGGTCTATTTATTACTCCTTCGAATTATTCTCGATAAACGACTGAGATTTAGGGTTATTTCTTTATTTCCTGATAACATAAAGGATGCGAACATAAAAATTTATTTTTTCATAATGATTCTCTCATTCCTTTTCACTCTGGGGCCAGAAATACATTTTCTTGGAAAAGGAACGATGCTATACGGACCGTATTTATTGTTGTATAAATTTGTTCCTGGCGTTGATGGATTGCGCGTCCCTTCAAGATTTTTTATATTTTTTATTCTTTCAATAGGCATATTTGCGGCCATTGGACTAAAAATAATTTTGGCAAAATTCGGGGGCTGGAGGAAGTATGCATGCTGGGCGCTTTTTTTGCTTGCAACCGCTGTCGAATACCTTTCCATACCTATTGTATTAGCAGAGATTCCGACCATGGATAACATTCCACCCATATATTTATGGCTTGCCAAAAAGGAGGGCGATTTTTCAATTATTGAACTACCTCTCCCCAGGAAAGATCAGCCCCCCTGGGTGTTAGAATGTCCTAGGGTTTACTATTCAAGCTATCATTGGAAGAAAATCTTTAATGGGTACAGCGGCTATTTTCCGCCGCTCTATGAAGAAATGCGTAAACGCATGCAGGAATATCCCATGGAGCAAAATATTGATGAACTTAAAAATTTGGGGATTCGATATATCATAGTGCACACCAGTGAATATGAGCCAAAGGAGCTCGAGTATGTTCTCGATAGTTTGACGAAGCATCCTGGAAAAGTAATGTTGAAAAATAATTTTGGAAATGATTTTCTTTATGAGTTGATTTATTAGATAATGAAAGAGATCATTCTTAAAAATGATTATATTAAAAAAGAACGTTGACGTTGATGACATTTCAAGTTAAACATAGAGCTGATTTTTTCGGATGGTATCCTTCGTCATTTTAAATCTTTTAATTCTTGTCGTGTTAGGGAGTGGGTTTTCGACACTTTTCAAACCCAAGGGAGATATTACTCAGCAAATAAGTCTGAGTGGAGTGATAGGATTTTCTTTTGTTTCTGTCCTTCTCACCAGCTTCATTCAGGCCGACATTCGTCCTTCCCATTGGTTCTGGCTCGTGTTGGCAGTCCTCAGTATAGCTTGCGGCGCGGTTTTCCTCGCGTTGGCAATTCGTAAGCATAGACCAAAGGATGTTAGTGACTTGGAGATCCTATTGCCCAGGGGCTATAAATCCATTTGGCTGCCTCCTATTGTGGCCACGGGGGCAGTTTTGCTTATCGGGTTAGCAACGCTTACCTTGGGTGGGTCTGCTTTTCATATGCTTCGCGGCAACGGGACTGACTCTTTTAATTATGCCACGATAGCCATGGCTTTGGAACGCCTACCCCTCTCAGTATTCTATAAAATTGATGCCCAAACTCTAATTGGCCTACATCCTTCCCTAGGGCTGGCCAAATCTCTTCTGACCACCCGCTGGGGCACCGGGGCAATACTGGGTTGGTGTGCTGGCATTAGCGGCAGTGCTGCGGTTGAAATAACATTTGCTTTTGGTTTCCTTTGTTTGGTCCTGGCGGTGGGCCCTTGTTTTTTGATTGCGCGCTTGATTAGCCTGAATCCCTGGCAGGCGGCGGGCCTGACGGTGGCGATCCTGACTGGGTTCTGGGCGCAGGTGGTGCTGGATATGCAGGCTCTATCCCACCTTCATGCTCTGCCAATTGCCTTCCTTTGGACATTTTTGGTCATCGAGATTCAGGGCCAGCCCTGGAAGTCCTGGATGGCGAAGGGAGGCTTTCTGCTGATGCTGGCGACCTGTGCCCTTGCTCTTGCTTACCCGGAATTCCTGCCATTCCTGTTCTTGGGATGGACCCTCCATTCCGGCTGGATGATGGGATGCAGGCGTGTACGACTCTCCCGGGTTATTGCCAATGCCCTACCGGTGGTCAGCGGCCTCGCTTTAGCGCTTCTGCTCAGCCCCTTCCTTATCGACTTTTTGAGATCCCAGCTGCACTACGCGGCTATAGGAATCAACAGCTGGCACCACGCTTACTTTTCCTGGCTCTACAAAAACCCCTTGGCCGGGGTGTGGGGCCTGACCCATATCGATACAGGCTACCTCTATACCAACAAGGTCACTTCTGCCACCTGGGGGGTATTTACGACCTTGTTAGGCTTCATCCTCATCCTCGCCGCGGCCATATTCCTGGCCAAGATCGCTCGTGAGCGCGGCAGGTATCCAGCAGGCAGTTTGATTGCTGCCCTCATCATCTCCGGTCTGCTTCAGGGGCTGGTGCTCCTTATTCTGAATCAATGGTGGGCCGCTGGCAAAGCCGTAAGCTTTGTCGTTCCATTCCTATGGCTAGGCGCAGGGTGGGCTGTGTTCACCTGGCCAAAGCAGCCAGAGCCTCAACGGCAATCTGCAGTCGCCCAACTTATTCGCGTAGTTGGAATCATATGGGTAGCTTCTCAGATATGGCTGGGAATTGCGCGTATCGGCATTGCTGCAACTGATTCCGATTACAAGGATTACATGTCTCATCATGGCTTTTACCGCCAGCATGATTGGAGCATTCGCCCATTCACGCAGGCCCTCGCAAACTCAAAAGATGACCCCATTGCACTGATCACCGAGGACATCTGGCTGGGGGAATACATCTCTCTATCCCTGGGAAATCGTTGGCCGATTCGGTTTGCTACCAACCTCTTAGATCGCGCCGGCAATCCTCTACGGCGGCGCTCGGACGCATTCCGGTGCAGATACCTACTGGTCGATAGGCACCTTTATCCTGAATTTCCTGATCGCAAAATGCCTCCACCGCTTGCAGAGACCAAAGATTTCGTATTATTCGATGTTGGCCAGGATGCTCCAACCATGCCAGTCCTAGCCGCTGTCCAAAATTCCAATGGTTTGGAACGGGCACCCAAGGGAATCCCTTTCTTATGGTTGGGGGGCCGCGCGACGACTATTTGGGTTGGCGCTTCAATGGCGGAGATTGTCGTTCTCGCTGGGAATTGGCAGCCTGGACCAAGCCTGCCTGAAAAGATCGATCGGACCCTGGAAGTAATTAATGACGAAGATGGCACTGCCTCAACATTCATCATCCAGCCTACTACAATGGGAGTTACGCTTCAGCTCCGCCGGGGCCTAAATCAGTTCACCCTCCGCGTTCTCGAACAGCCGACATGCACATCTCTCCCGAATGGAGACGCCCGTCCTTTGCTTCTTGGTTTGTTGAACCCGCATTTGGAGACTTCGCCTCTGCATCGTCAAACCGCACAAGGAAAAATAGATGCCGACAAGAGATGACATGAATAAATGGCCCAAAAAGCTGCACCCGTTAACTCGGGCTGAAGAAGAAATTCGTGAAAAGTTTATTAAACTTTGGCATGAGGTTCTCCCCCAAAAGTACGGTGTAATTGAAAAATTTAACCAGCGATACCCCTTGAAATCGAAAAGAAAAAAAGCGAAAAAGTCCTTGAAATTGGGGCCGGAGTCGGAGCGCATTTGCATTATGAGAACGCCGATTGGGAAAAATATATATGTGTGGAATTGCGCCATGAAATGGCTGCCGTTATCCAAAAAAATTTCCCCAATGTTGAAGTAATTGTCGAAGATTGTCAAAAGAAACTTCCTTTTGATGATAATTATTTCGACCGGGCTTTAGCAATTCACGTTTTAGAGCATTTACCAAATTTACCCAGTGCCCTAAATCAAATTTGGCGTGTTTTAAAACCCCACGGCTTATTCAGCGTATGCATCCCCTGTGAGGGTGGTATTGCATATAGTCTTGCTCGTAAAACTAGTGCAAAAAGAGTTTTTAAAAAATATTTCCCGGGAATAGATTATGATAATGTAATTGTCGCGGATGAGCATATAAATTCTCCTGAAGAAATCTTTGATGAATTATCTGTCCTATTTAAAATTGTTAACAAAAGATATTTTCTCTTCCTGTTTCCTTCGACAAATTTGAATCTTGGTATCGGTATAACTTTGTCTCCTATCAATAAATAAGAAAGAGAAAAAAAATTTTGATTTTTCCGATTAAAGGGTTGAAAATGAAGCTAAATGAATATAAAATGAGGTAATTTTCTTCAGTGGGGAAATTGGCCGCCAATTTTTCTTGTCCTATATATTGAAGGCGCGTGGTTATGAAAGAGGATCAAGAATTCCAATGTTCGGTTATCATCCCGATCTATAACGAGGAGGGGAATATAAAGCCGTTGACCCAACGTCTGATCAGGGCTATTGAATCCGTCCCTGGCTGCCAATATGAGATCATCTTTGCGATGGACCCCTCTTCAGACCAGACCGAAAGCATCATCCTTTCCCTTCGGGCTAGCAACCCTCAAATCAAGCTCCTCCGGTTTTCACGCCGATTTGGGCAGCCTGCAGCTACCATGGCCGGATTGCGTTTTGCCCAGGGAGACGTATGCGTAGTCATCGATGCAGACTTGCAAGACCCCCCCGAAGTAATCCCCAAGCTCATTGAAAAATGGCGGGAGAAAGGTGCCGATGTCGTTTACGCCCAGCGAAAAACACGGCATGGGGAGACGCTTGTCAAAAGAATCATTTCCTACCTGGGTTATTGGTTAATTAACAAGATTGCCGATGTTTCGATACCAAGGAATACGGGTGATTTTCGTCTGATGAGCCGTCGGGTAATCAATCACTTGCTGAATTTAAAGGAATCTCATGGCTTCCTAAGAGGATTGGTGGCGCTCGTTGGCTTCAAACAAGAATGCGTCCTCTACGATCGAGATGTGCGTCTGGCGGGAAAAGGGCACTACAATCGATGGACGGGTTCCTTTCTAATCGGGATTAATGGAATCGTCGGTTTTTCAAGGGTTGCACTCACAGCCATATCGCTGTTAGGGTTTTTAACCTCCGGAATTGCATTTATCATTGGATTAACCTATCTGGTATTGCGCCTTTTGCATGTTGAAATCCCCTGGGGGAACCCCACACTGGTGATCCTAATCACCTTTCTCGCCGGGATTCAACTTTTGAGCATGGGGATCCTTGGAGCTTATCTCGGAAGGGTCTACGATGAAGTAAGACAACGGCCAAAGTATATTGTAGAATCTGCTTACGGTTTCGATAGTAAAGATCGATTTTCAAAAAAAGAAGAGGCCGATTCGTTCTTAGGGCCGCTCAATTGATAGTTTTCTTTGCATCCCTCTTCTACCCCATCTAAAAAGGACCTAGATTTTGATTTACCAGGGGTAGGTAATTTCTGGGTTTAAGAAAGACCAACGGATGTATAAGAGGATTTCTGTATGCGTTTCTTTGTGACCGGCAGTGCCGGCTTTATCGGGAGTACCCTTGTGGACCGCCTCCTCAAAGAAGGCCATGTCGTACTTGGTTATGATAATTTCTCCACAGGCCAAACCGAATTCCTTTCAGAGGCCAAGAAGTTCTCAAATTTTAGGCAGGTGCGGGGAGACCTTTTAAATGTGGATTCTTTAACCCAAGCCATGAAAGGGACTAATTTCGTCTTCCACTTGGCAGCCAATGCCGACGTGCGCTTCGGCCTTCAACACCCGCGTAAAGATTTGGAACAAAACGCAATTGCGACCTTTCACGTTCTCGAAGCCGCGCGGGCCAATGGTATCCATCGAATCGCGTTTGCTTCCACTGGCTCGATTTACGGGGAGCCAGAAATTTTTCCAACACCGGAAGACGCGCCTTTTCCCATTCAGACTTCTCTATATGGCGCATCCAAATTAGCAGCGGAGGGCTTGATTGAAGCCTACTGTGAAGGGTTTGGATTTCAAGGCTATATCTTTCGCTTTGTCTCTATCTTAGGGGAGCGTTACTCCCATGGGCATATCTTCGACTTCTACAAATCCCTGAGGGTCAACCCCCATGAACTGCGGGTTCTGGGAGATGGTCATCAACGAAAGTCCTATCTGTATGTCCAGGACTGCCTCGATGCCATCATGATCGCCATCGAGAAATCACAGGATAAAGTGAATATCTTTAACTTGGGAACAGATGAATATTGTGAGGTGAATGGCTCGATCGCATGGATCACCGAGCACTTAGGAATTAGGCCGAAACTATCTTGCACCGGAGGTAAACGTGGCTGGGTAGGCGATAGTCCGTTTATTTTCCTGGATTGCCGGAAGATCCGTGCTTTGGGCTGGGCCCCCAAACTCTCCATCCGCGAAGGAGTTCTGCGCACGCTCAAATATCTGCAGGCGAACACCTGGCTTTTGGAATAAAGATCATGAAGGTGTGTGTAGTCGGGCTCTGGCATCTGGGAACGGTCACGGCGGCCTGCCTGGCTTCTGCCGGGCATGAAGTCGCAGGCTTTGACTTTGATTCTGAAAGAGTGGAGAAGTTGCGGGCTGGGGAGCCTCCTTTGTACGAACCCGGTTTGGCGCAATTGGTTCAGCAAGGAATCGCCCAGGGCCGTCTCCGATTCTGTTCCGAGGTTACCGATGCGCTGGCCGGCCCGAGAGTAGTGTGGGTTACCTACGATACCCCTGTGGATGAAGAGGACCGGGCGAATGTTGATTTTGTTGCCGATGGTGTTATCCGGCTTTTTCCGCATCTTGCAGAGGGCTCACTAATTTTGATCTCATCACAGTTGCCCGTAGGCACGACACGACGTCTGGAGAATTCCTATACGGGGATCTTTCCGGGCAAGCCGGTTACTTTCGGATACTCACCGGAGAATTTGCGGCTGGGTAAGGCCATTCAGGCCTTTACCCGGCCGGATCGTGTGGTTGTGGGTGTCCGTAACCCGAATGATCGCGCGCGAGTGGCCGAGTTGTTTGCGCCCTTTACAGAGCGCATAGAGTGGATGTCTGTAGAATCGGCCGAAATGACCAAACACGCCTTGAATGCTTTTTTGGCGAACTCTGTTACATTCATAAACGAAATCGCCGCACTTTGCGAGCGGGTGGGGGCGGATGCCAAAGAGGTAGAACGGGGCTTGAAAACCGATATACGCATCGGCCCGCGGGCCTATCTTTCGCCGGGGTCGGCTTTTGCCGGGGGTACCCTGGCGAGGGATATTCGCTTTCTCATCCAAATCGGAGCCACCCATCATCAGCCCACCTATTTGCTTTCGGCGGTACAGGAAAGCAACGAGGCTCACAAAAACTGGTCCCAGCGCACAATGTCTTTTCTTCTCCCGGATCTTTGCGGGCAGAGGATAGCAGTATGGGGTTTGACCTACAAGGCCGGTACAGATACACTCCGCCGCTCCGCCTCCATCGAACTTTGCGTGTGGATAGCCCAGCGCGGGGCCCATCCCCAGGTCCATGACCCAGCGATCAAAGTCCTGCCCGAAGGGTTAGCCCAAAAACTTACGTTGCACACCGATCCGCTGGCTGCCTTAAACGGTGCGGCGGCGCTCGTGGTAGCAACCGAGTGGCCGGTATATCAATCTATCGGGGCTGATTCTGTTCTTGCCCTCATGCGCCTGCCGCTGGTGATCGACGCGAACCGTTTTTTAGCGGATAATCTTGGCAGCGACCCACGCATCCGGTATTTCACAGTCGGAAAGGCTTCTCTATGATCTATTCTCTTGAAGGGAGAGAGGCCATCATAACTGGGGCCAGCCAGGGGTTGGGTTTGGCCATTGCCCGCGCATACGTAGCAGCTGGCGCTGATGTGCTCATTTGCGCTCGGGATGGCCAACTGCTGGAACAGGCGCAGAAGGAAGTAGCGAAGTCATCCAAGCGGGGACAGAAGGTTGAAGCCCAAATTGCCGATGTCTCCAAACGGGCGGACGTGGACCGGCTAGTAGACCTGGCCCTGCGAATCTTTCCTCGGCTGCACATTCTTGTGAATAATGCGGGTATCTATGGTCCCAAAGGGGTGATCGAGAATGTGAATTGGGATGAGTGGGTCAGGGCGATCGAAATCAATTTATTGGGGTCGGTATTGATGTGCCGGGCAGTTTTGCCGCATTTCAAGGCCCAGCGGTACGGAAAAATTGTGCAACTTTCCGGCGGGGGTGCGACCAACCCGCTGCCGCGGATCAGCGCCTATGCCGCTTCCAAGGCTGCAGTAGTGCGGTTTGCGGAAACGCTGGCGGAGGAGGTGCGGAACGATCATATCGATGTGAACTCGATAGCGCCAGGGGCTTTGAATACACGTCTCCTGGATGAAGTGTTAGCCGCGGGTCCGGAAAAAGTAGGCCAAGAATTTTATGAACGCGCGGCCAAGCAGAAAGCCCAGGGTGGATCGCCCCTGGAAAGAGGAGCGGAGCTGGCGGTTTTTCTCGGATCAGCAGCGAGCGATGGCCTCACGGGCAAGCTGCTCAGTGCCCTGTGGGACCCCTGGGAGCGATTCACCGATTATTTGCAGGAATTGCGCCAAACAGATGTATATACCCTGCGCCGAATCGTCCCACAGGATCGGTCTTTAAAGTGGAAATGAAAAATGACGCCAGAGCCTTCTTGGTGTCCTAGCGGTGAATAACTGAACCGCAAGGACGCGAGTGGCACAAAGTTTATTTTCTCTGTGAGTTCTTTATCTTCCCGTTAAGAATTTGGGTTTTTTATGAGCAAGATTTTAGGTGTGGCAATTATTGGTTGCGGATTGATCGGGCAAAAACGGGCACGTGCACTCGGATCTGCCCAACTGGTGGCCTGCGCAGATGTCGTCATCGAAAGGGCCCAAGCCTTGGCGGCAGCAGCTCGCGCCTCCTTGGCGACTGCCGACTACCATATGGTTCTTGCCCGCAGCGATGTGGATATCGTGATTGTGGCGACCCCAAATAACCTTCTGGCCCCCATCTGTCGGGCTGCGTTAGAGGCAGGTAAACACGTTCTAGTCGAAAAGCCGGCTGCCCTTAATGTAAAAGAGCTGGATGCCGTGATGGCCACTGCCCAGCTGAGTGACCGGCTGGTTCGCGTCGGCTTCAACCACCGGTATCATTCAGCTCTGCGTAAGGCCCGGGAGCTTTACGAGGCTGGAGTTCTGGGAGAGATGATGTTCGTACGCGGCCGTTACGGTCATGGTGGGCGCATCGGCTATGAGAAGGAATGGCGGGCGGATCCCGCCCGCTCCGGTGGCGGGGAGTTGATCGATCAAGGCATTCACCTGATCGACCTGTCCCGTTGCTTCCTGGGTGATTTCAACGAGGCGAGCGGGTTCACCCACACCTACTTCTGGCGTATGCCAGTGGACGATAACGCCTTCCTGCTCCTCAAGACTCCCCGGCAACAAGTAGCCTTCCTCCACGTCAGCTGTACCGAATGGAAGAACCTTTTCTCCCTGGAGATTTACGGTCGTGATGCCAAACTGCACATCGAGGGGCTGGGCGGCAGTTACGGTCCGGAACGCCTGGCATACTACAAGATGCCACCGCAGATGGGGCCTCCCGAGACCACGATTTGGGAGTATCCGATGGAGGATCAATCATGGCATTGGGAATTCGCCGAATTTCTTGAAGACATCCACCGAGGGCGCACGCCTGCGGCCACCCTGGCGGATGCCCGAGCAGCCTTGTCCATCGTCGAAAAAATCTATAGGG
>Ga0187886_1001636_pt1 | contig 19816 bp, 15 predicted proteins | sample June2016WEW_20_1_FD_133001 | JGI IMG/M metagenome (GOLD analysis project Ga0187886, IMG submission 133001) | Peatland microbial communities from SPRUCE experiment site at the Marcell Experimental Forest, Minnesota, USA - June2016WEW_20_150 | ecosystem: Environmental > Terrestrial > Soil >... | reverse complement strand
TGTGACTGCTGAGACGAACACCCTGCTGAGTTGCGTAATAATCGTGCCTTCTCAGGGACCGGTCGGGAAACGGAATGTTTGTGATGTCAGGCAGCGGATGGTTTTTGTTGTGAATGATATTTCTGTTCTCTCGATAGGACAACCCCAGGATGTCCTTGTGCGGGACCCCCTTGACAATCTGTTGGATGATATCTTCACCTTCACCTCGTACGACCATTTCGATATTCGGACAACGCTCAAACAGGTATTCTACTTCCAGGGTGGCTTTGTAACCTCCGACAATCGTGGTGACTTCAGGCGGTAGCTGAGAGACGAAATCACATATCTTCTTGAACTTGGTTTCCCATCCGACGCTGATGCAGAGCAGGTCTATCTCGGACCTGATGAACTCGCTGAGCTTCTTTGGGTCCTGGTAGGCCTTTTCACTCCGAAGGTCCAGAAGCGTTATCTTGCCGACCAGGCCCTTCATGCTTGCGACGATGTACTCAAGGCCCGTCGGGGGGAATAGCCCCATGGCGGTAGTACCATCCCCGAAGTATGGGTCCAGAGCGAGAACATGTTTGTACTTTATCATACGCACATCGTGAATATTAAACCGAGATTACCCATATTAAACGCTTGGCTACGCAACCAAACCCTCCAACGTCATTATAATATCAAAATCTTCATTTAAAACTATAAAAAAGTTTGCCATCCGTCTTCTGTCCTCCGGCCCCCGACAGAGGACGACCCCAGAGAAATAGCAGACGACGCATCTCACAGGGCAAGCGTGTGCAGCAATCGAGGGCAAGCTACGGCCCCCAAAATCGCCATCATTTTTCAAAAAACATTTTGAGGTGTAGGTAAATTTCATTTATCATATAAGCTTTGCGTAACTGATTTTACAGAAAGCATATATGAGCGAAGGCAAATTAAAAACCGCTGTGCTCGGGTTGGATGATAAGGGTAGATTGCTGCTCGAAGCGGCAACGCAGGCCGACTATTTCGAGATTGCGGCCGTCGCCGACAAAGACGCAAGTCTCGCTGAATCAACGGCTTACAAATACAAATGCGACCATTATGACGATTACCGCCAGCTCATAATGCAAAATCAGTTCGATTGTTTATTAGTTGCCGCCGGCATTCACAGCTGCGACGAACACATCAAAATGGCGATGAAAAAGAAAACCAATGTACTCAAACTCGCCCCGCCGGCGAGGAATTTTCAGGAGGCGGCGGAATTTGTCCATCTTGCCGAAGATGAAAATATAAAATTTGCCATCGCAAATCCCAAGCGGTTTGCACGAAGCTTCCTTGTCTTACGAGAGTTCTTACAGCAAGGCCGGATTGAGCAAATCTTTTTGATAACCGCTTTCTGCACCGTTGGCAGTGAGCACATCGGCACCTGGCAAACCGACCCAAAACTGGCCGGCGGAGGAGTGCTGCTACACAACTGTTACCAGATAATCGACCAGATAGTTTGGAACATAGCCACACCGCAGCAGGTCTATTCCCTGAATACCAGTATAGCCGGCGACAGACAACAGCGGTCGTATCTGACAGAGGACACCGCAGTCGTAACGATGAAATTTACCGACACCTTCTTTGGCAATCTGATAGCAAGCAAGGTCTTTGGCCCGGAACAGGAAATTCTGAAGGTCTATGGCAAAGATAAAATTCTAACAGTAAGCAACGCCCGATTCATCGTCAGCGACAGCCTTGGACAGACAAACGAGGAATCAGAATACAACGACGATGAGCTTATCCGGTATACGGCCCTGCTGAAAAATTTTGCTCTAAGTATATTATTACCTGATAAAAACAAGCTTTGCAGCAGCGCCAGGGAGAACCTAAACGATATGGCCGTCATTGAAGCAGCATATCTTTCAGCCCGCACAGGTATGCCGGAAGAACCTGGCAGAATCCTCAAAATGGCACAGGCCGAACCAGCAAATATTCGGCCGGCCTGCAAATGATAAAAAAACAAGCATTTGACAAATAACGCAATAAATAATAGCTTATCTTTATAAACCGCCAATCGTATTGCTACCTATTATTTGGAGATTTTGGTATGGAAGAAGGCAAGAAAAAAATAATAATGGTCGTAATCATTGTGGCGTGCTTAGTAGCAGCCGGCATAATATATTATGCAACCCGTTCCTAAGGAAGCGCCGGCGGCATCGAGTCCATTAAACGCGGCTCCGTCAAGGTTTGGCTCAGGTGCAACAGGCCGGAATGTAAACACGAATGGCAGATGGATAAGAGAGATTACCTCGAATATATGAGAGGCAACCGCGACCGTGCGAGGGCCCCGGGAGTTGTTTGCCCCAAGTGCGGTATGGAAAGTGGTGAAATATTTGAAAAAAAATAAAATGTGAGAAGTGTGGGTTAATCTTCGAGAAAGGTACCACCCCACGATTTCACAAATACGCAGATAGATGCCCCAAATGCGTCTATAGCAAAACAGAAAAGCTAAGCTTACTAATTGTAGCTTCCTGCACACCCCTTTTGTTGTATTGAAAGTCTAAAATTTTTTCGTGCCGGCTCCGCCGCCGCTAAAGTGCCCTCTGGCGCCCTTTCAGAAGTTCCGGCAGGGAATAAATACCAACCTCGACTTGACATTACCGAATTACTCTATAAATTTTTCTGCGCCGCTGGTTTTGATGAGTTTATACTCCGGCGGTGAAGATATTAAAATCGCCTCGGTTTGCGGTATTGTCTCGATTAAAGCAAGGCCTTTCTCAGCTCCCATCACGGTTACTGCCGTTGCCAAAGCATCTGCGTCAGTCGAACTTGGACAAATAATGGTAACGCTCGCCAAACCCTCGTTGCTGTGTCCACTTTCAGGGTCAACTATGTGGCTGTACCTTTTTCCGCCTATCGTAACAAATCGCCGATAATTGCCGCTGGTAGCGACCGCAGCATCCGTCAAATGTAAAACTAACAAAGTTGTGCCGGCATCAAAACCATCTTTTGCTTTATCAGGGTCCTGCAGACCGATTCGCCAATTGTTTTGGCCTGCCGGTGGTGAGCCAAAGCACTGAATCTCACCGCCGATAATAACCATTCCGCCGAGTGCCCCGCCCTTTTGCATCGCTTCAACCGCTTTATCAATCGCATACCCTTTCGCTATCCCACCCAAATCCACTCTCATACCCTCTACCACAAACCGCACACTTGTTTCATTCGCATCGAGTATAAGTTTATCGTAGCCGACCTTGGAGCGGGCCTGTTGCAGCTCAGCATCGGTAGGAAGAGAATTTGCATCCCCGGCAGAATGCCAGAGGTCCACCAAAGGTCCAACTGTAACATCGAACGCCCCACCGCTAAGTTTGCTGAACTCAATACTTCTTCGTAAGACCTCATAAGTCGATTTGCTGACCTTCACCGCTCGCTTGAACCCGTCCCGGTTCAGCTCGCTTATTTCCGAATCACTTTTGTAGTCGCTCATCAGTTTATCAACCTTCTCAATTTCCGCAAAAGCGGCTTCGATGCACCCCTTAGCTGTGTTTGAATCTGCTGCAACGGCAATGACGCGGGCGAATGTCCCCATCACCACGCGCATCCCGCTATCAACATCAGCTCGACCGGCAGTCCAAATCGATTCTTTCTCGACGCCAACGAAAAAATACACCGCTGCCGTAATCAAAATGAGGCCGACAACAATTTCAATAAAAATGCGGTCTTTCTTCTTCATAAAAACCATTCCAACACACGGAATTTGATACTTGATAACTGAACAATAATCAATAGAAAATAATCAACAATGAATTTACCAATTACCAGTTACCAATTACCAATTACCAGCTATAATGCCCCCTGTGAATAAAAAAGAAGTAATAATATTAGCCGAGCGGGTTGACCGGCAGTTCCTCCCCTTTGTTCGCAGGCCGAGCAGATATATCGGCGGCGAAGTAAACCAAATCAAAAAAGACCTTCGCAATTGCGACCTGACGGTGGCATTATGCTTCCCGGATATTTATGAAGTCGCAATGAGCTATACGGGTCTGGCGATAATATACAATATTCTAAATAATCTCGACGGTGTAGCTGCCGAGCGGGTCTTTGCACCCTGGCTCGATGCCGAAAAAATCCTCCGTGACAAAAAAATCCCGCTGTTTAGTCTGGAATCCAAAGCAGCATTAAAAGGTTTCGATATTGTTGGATTTAGCTTAACTAACGAACTTTGCTATACCAATGTGCTCAATCTGCTTGACCTCGGCGGTATCAATATTCGAAGTGCCGACCGCAACGAAAACGACCCATTAGTACTTGCCGGCGGCGGTATGGCTAACTGCTGTGAGCCGATGGCTGATTTCATCGACCTGTTCCTGCTGGGCGAAGGCGAAGAAGCGGTCGTGGAATTGGCGGAACTTATAAAATCTGAGAAACAGGCCGGGACCTTAAAAAAAGACATTCTGATAAAAGCCGCTAAAAAATTCAAGTGGGCTTATGTCCCAGCCATTTATAACTCAAAACTTAAAACTCAAAACTTAAAACTAAATAACGCCGTTATCAAAGATTTTGAAAATGTCCCTGTTCCGCTTAAGCCAATAGTCCCCTTCACCCAGGCCGTTCACGAACGAGTCAGTGTTGAGATTATGCGGGGCTGTCCCGGCCGATGCAGATTCTGCCAGGCGAGCTTTTGCAGAAGGCCTATTCGTCGCCGAAGCATCGAAAGAATCATAAATATCGCCAAGGCCTGTTACCACGCAACCGGCTTCGACACAATAGGTCTGCTTAGTTTATCAACGGCTGATTACCCCGACCTCGAAGAATTGATAATCAAACTGAATGAGTCCTTTCGAGACAGGCACGTTGGGCTTTCCGTGCCGAGTCTGCATGTTGACCGACAGCTAAAGCTGCTTCCGGAACTGGTAACCTCGGTGAGGAAAGGCGGGCTGACGATTGCCGTTGAAGCCGCCGGCGAAAGATTAAGAGAGATTATAAATAAACCCTTGAAAAACGAAGATTTGTTCGCCGCCGCAGAGGCGGCCTACCGGGCAGGTTGGCAGCGATTAAAACTGTATTTCATAGTTGGCCTGCCGGATGAAAAAGAGGAAGATATAAAAAACATTGTAGAATTGTCTTTCCAATTGGCAAAACTGCGAAATAAAGTTGACGGCAGAACTGGACAAATCAATGTTACCATAAGCTGGCTCGTTCCCAAGCCGCATACGCCGTTCGGCTGGCTGGCACAGAAACCAAAGGCATATTTCGAGCAGGCAAAGCAACTGATACTCGACGAGAAGAGAAAGCTCCGGGCGAAAATGGTGCAGTTTAAGTTCCACGATATAGAGCGCAGCGTCCTGGAATCAGCAATCGGCCGGGGCGATAGGCGGTTATGCAATGTTATTGAAGACGCCTGGAAAAACGGCGCTAAATTCGATTTATGGGATGAATATTTCAACCCTGCTATATGGCGGACAGCTTATGAAAAATTCGGCCTCGACATTGATACAGAGGCACAAAAACAATTTACCACCGATGAAATCCTCCCCTGGGAGCACCTCGGCGGCCCGGACAAAAAGTATCTGCTTACCCACTTAAATAAAGCAATGAAGAAGGATGAAAGCGAAAAACTATAACCCCAAATTTATACGCTCCGAGTTTTTAAATCCTCGGGTTTTTCATTCCGGACGACAAATCGATTCCGACACGGCCTTTTGATTCCCTGAAATCTACAATAATCTTGACCGCATCTTCGGGCTTGTCCACCACCGTGAACACTTTCAGGTCTTTCGGGGAGATATGATGGTGTTCCTTGAGCATCTTCTTCTTCATCCAGTCAATCAGTCCTTCCCAGTAGTCGCTGGCCATCAAAATCACGGGGAAAGACGCCTGCCTCAACGTCTGAATTAACACCAGCGCCTCGGTAAATTCGTCCATAGTTCCGAAACCGCCGGGGAAAACTATAAAGCCGTGGGCGTATTTGAGGAACATAACCTTACGACAAAAGAAATACCTGAAGTGCAGCGAGAAATTTTGGTACTCGTTTGGTATCTGCTCTAACGGTATTTCGATATTCAGGCCGATACTTTTACCGCCCGCTTTTGCAGCTCCCTTGTTGGCAGCCTCCATAGTCCCGCCGCCGCCGCCGGTTATCACCGCAAAACCGGCCTTGACTATTTCTGAAGCTGTTTTTTCCGCAAGCTTATAATACCTGCTCCCTGGCTTTGCGCGCGCCGAGCCGAAAAACGACACCGCCGGCCCAACAGCAGCAAGCTCATCAAATCCCTCTACAAACTCGGCCATTATTCGGAATATCCGCCACAGGTCCCTCACTGGGCTTTCAATATCCATCATAGATAAAAACTCTCCTTGAAAAACACTTTACCATAAAGCTGGATTGTTCGCAGCAGGGCAATGTTTCGAAACCGGGCAATTCTTACAATCAGGCTTACGGGCGTAACAAACATTTCGCCCATGAAAAATCAACAAATGACTGAATAAAGTCCAGCTCTTCTTTGGTACTATTTCGGCCAAATCAAACTCTAACTTTACCGGGTCGCTATTTTCGGAAAGCCCCAGCCGCCGCGAGAGCCGAATAACGTGGGTATCACAGGCGATTGCCGGCACTCCAAACGCATTGCCCAATACGACATTCGCCGTTTTTCTGCCCACGCCGGGAAGTGTTACAAGCTCCTCCATTGTATCGGGAACTCTACCGTTAAATCGCTCGACTATCTCCATACAAGCGCCTTTAATACTGGTTGCTTTATTATGGTAAAAGCCGGTGCTTTTGATGGCCGACTCGATTTCTTTTATATCAGCTTTTGCCCAATCATCAGCCGATTTGTATTTCTTAAACACTTCGCCGGTCACCATATTGACGCGAACATCCGTACACTGGGCCGACAAAATCGTCGCTATCAAAAGTCCCAGAGGATTCTTAAAGTTAAGCGCGGTCCTCGCACCAGGGTATGTTTTTTCCAGCGTAGGTAAAATTTCCCTGACCCTTTCCGCTGCCTGGGCTTTATCAACTTTTATCTTTGCTTTTTTTGCTGCCGTTTTCTTAGTCATAAGGTTATTTTCTCAGGGGAGTTTTTCCAAAAGCGCCTTTAACTCACCGGCAAAAGACATACCTCGCCACCTGACCGGTTCTTTCTCACCCGGCATAAACAGCATACTGATCGGCACACCAGGTTCATTATATACATTCTTCAAAGCAAACGTTGCCGGTAAATCTTTGGTTGTGGTATCGGCTTTAATTACCAAAACACCTTTCTCTTTGATTAGTTCCGCAACATCTTTGCGGGAATAAACTATTTTTTCCACCGCCTGACAGCTCAGGCACCAATCGGCAGTAAACTTAATCAGGATAGGTTTCCCCTCTGCCCTGGCGGTCTCTATCAAATTAGCGTCGTAGTCCTGCCAGGGAATTCGCTCTTCCGCAGGTGCACGCAGAAACGACCACCCTGCCGCAACCGCCAAGGCCATTGCGATAATCCGTATAAGCCACTTGTGCGATAGTTTGGTATCGTAACCGACCCAGCCGCCCCACATCCAAACGCAAAAACCAAGCACCACCGCAAAGTATAACACGCCCATTCTCCACGTTTGCGGCAGCGCCCCAATCAGCTTTACCGCAATAACTAACAGGACAAATCCTATCGCCTGCTTAAATAGTTCCATCCATCGTCCCGCCTTGGGCAATCGCTTTAATAAGCCGGGCATTGAGGTCAGGATTGCATAAGGCACAGCCATCCCGACGCCTATAACCATTATCGCAACACTCGCTCGCAGCAAAGGCTGCGCCTGCGCCCAGGCAAAGGCCGCCGCTAAAATCGCAAAACTGCACGGCGTACTCAATATTGCCGCCAGAAAACCCATCCCTACAGCCCCCAAACGGCCTTTACCGGAGCTAAATTTACCCCCTATTGAAGATGGCAAACCGATGGTGAACACCCCGAAGCAAAATTGCGCCAGCACTACTAATAAAAGCGCCATACCGGCAACAAAAGCCGGACTACGAAATTGGTCCCCCCACTGCAAAACCGTCCCATAGAAAACCTGCAAAACAATATTTGCGCCCGCAAGAGATGCAAAGAACAGCAATATCCCAAGACAAAAAGCAAGACCCATTGCTATTGATTTTCCTTTGTCCTGTTTTGCCTGCTCGACAAGACGCATCACGATAAGAGGCAGCACCGGCCAGACGCACGGCATAATATTCAGAGACAGTCCCGCCAAAAACGCCAGACCAAGAGCAAACCACAACGAATAACTTACCTGTCCACTCGGCAAAACCGGCTTGCTTTGCCCTGCAGTTTCCGGCAAAACGAATTTAGCTTCGCCCATCGGCGCTTTGGCAATTTTGACATCCGTGCTTAATTCGCCAAAGTCCGGAACGCGACATTGAATATCCGAACACACTGCACCTTCGATGCCAATCTTAACGACGACATCAATCGGCTTGCCGGCTGTCAAGTCAATCTCAGAGACATTAAAAGGCAAAAACATTGTGAATTTGTTACTGAATACCTCAAGTGTTTTGTTTGAAGTCTTATCGAAATACAAATGCGGCTGGGGAAATATCGGTTCAGAAAAACTTATGAACTTTTCTGAAGATGGCGTCAATTTAAGACTTACACCCCCTGGCGCTGTCTCCGCAGATGCGTAGAAGTGCCAGTCTTTTTTCAGCTCGAAATGAACTGCCAATGCAGATTTGCCGCCCGGCTCAACAACTTCATATTGCTGTTCAACAGAAATGGTAACAACATCGGTTTTAATAACACCACCAGTTGGTGCAGCAAGGCCATCAACGGCGGAAATCAAAATTAAGCACAAAATAACAGCAGCTTTTTCCCGCATACCTACCTTAGCAGAAAATTAAAAATAAAAAGCAAAAAGAAAAGCTATCTGCACTTTCATCTTTTTGCTTTCACCTTTTTACTTTTTTCCACGACTGCTCTTACTGTCCCTTTTGCTCGGAGCTCGGCTGTTTGTTCTTGGCCTGCTCGGCGGCTAATAAATCGGAAACCGTGGGCTTGTCCAATTCGCCGCCTTCCAGAATTAACTTAACGTCATCGCCATCAAGAGTTTCGTATTTCAGCAGGGTCTTCGCTATTTTATCAAGTTTATCTTTATTTGCTTCTATCAATTCCTTTGCTTTTTTGTAAGCCTCGTCGACAAGCTTTCTCACCTCACCATCAATTTCCTCCGCTGTTTTCTCCGAATATTCTCTCTCTCCCGGAATTATGTACACCATGTCCCTAAGCCCTGAATCCGGCTCGTAGCTGATTGGGCCGAGTTTTTCGCTCATCCCCCAGGTCAAAATCATCTGCCTTGCAATATTGGTGGCCTGCTGGATGTCGGCCTGTGCACCGCTGGATATATCATCGCAGAACATCTCTTCCGCAATGCGGCCGCCGAAGCACACCTGCAAAAGTGCCATGCAATATCTTTTCGTATAATGCAGACGGTCCTTTTCCGGAAGCGCGAAAGTTGCTCCGCCGTAAGGACCCCGAGGTATAATGCTGACTTTATGCAGAGGGTCTGCATCTTCCAGCACCGATTGAACGAATGCATGCCCTGCTTCATGGTAAGCGGTAATTTTCTTGTCAGACTCATCTATAACTCTGCTTTTTCTGGCCCTTCCCCATCGGACCTTGTCCCGTGCCTCTTCTAAATCGGCCGTCTCAACATAATCTTTGTCAGCCATAGTTGCCGCCAGAGCCGCTTCGTTAATAATAGCAGCTAAGTCTGCCCCGCTGAACATTGGTGTCCCGCGAGCCAATCTTTCCAGGTTGGCATCAGGAGCTAATTTTACCTTCCTCGCGTGAACTCCGAGGATTTCAAGCCGACCTTTCAAATCCGGCAGGGACACCGAAATTTGCCTGTCAAACCTTCCAGGCCGAGTTAATGCATGGTCTAAAATATCGCCGCGGTTTGTCGCTGCAATCACTATTACCTGGTCGTCCGTATCAAAGCCGTCCATCTCAACCAAAATCGCATTTAGCGTTTGTTCACGTTCGTCGTGTCCGCCGCCGACATAGCCGGGGCCGCGCTTCCGCCCGATAGCGTCAACTTCGTCAAGGAAAATAATACAAGGCGAATTTTCCTTGGCCTGCTTGAACAGGTCTCGCACTCTCGATGCCCCCACGCCAACAAACATCTCCACAAAATCGCTGCCGGATATACTGAAGAACGGAACATCAGCTTCGCCGGCTATCGCTTTGGCAAGCAGTGTCTTTCCGCAGCCGGGCGGCCCTACAAGTAAAACGCCGCGAGGAATTCGGCCGCCGAGCCGTTGAAATTTCTTCGGGTTCCTCAAAAACTCGATTATCTCAGCTACTTCTTCCTTTGCTTCTTCGACACCGGCGACGTCCTTAAACGTTACCTGGACCCGGTCTTTGCTTTGTAATCGATGCCTGCTTCGACCAAACGACATCAGCATCCCGCCGGCTCCGCTGCGAAAATTACGGGCAAACAAAAAGTAAAAAACCCCCAGCAACAAAAGTATTGGAAATATCATCCCAGCCAGATTCCACAGCCAGATGCGCGGCGGCTCACTATCGGTCTTTACGCCGTTTTCCTCCAGCAACTTTCCAAGCCGCTGCCCATACACTTCCGGCTTATAATAAACCACAAAAGAACCCTTGCCTTTGCCTCCCCGGCTGGTAATGCCCTGCTCATTGAATTTGCCTACTATCTCTGTGTCTTTTATAGTAACGCTCTCGACATATTTGCTCTCAACATAATTGACAAATTCATCCCAACGTATCTCCTCAATACTCTGCCACTGTTGCAGCAGCAGCATCGCAATGAATATCAAAACTCCGATTATCACATAGCTAAGCGGCCCATATTTATAGCTCGGCAGCGGAGGCTTTTGGCCAGACCTGTCTTGTGGGCCACGACGTAACCGAGACGATTTCTTGTTTTGATTTTTACTCATAATTTATATCTCGTCTCTATTAGCTCAGCTCATCAGTTGCAATTTGCGATTTTACCATTCTTTTTCCATCAGTTCTACGATTCTTTGCGCCAAATTGTTTGCCGCAAGAGCTGACCCATAGCGAAAACCTTGCTCCTGCCACTCTGAGAAGCTGGCCGATGCGCTGACAGACTTGTTGTCTATCAGCAATTCTCCTGTTTTTAGATTTTTCCAGTTAACTACAGCCCGCAGTTCCACTTCTTTCTCCAGAGCCCGGCCGGTCTGTCGCTCCGTGTTGAGCCACGACTCCTGAACCGATACAATCTGGCCGCTTATTATCGTGTCAGCCCGGTCTCTGCTGGAGATTATCTTGTATGGCGTCTCTGTCTCGATGCGCTTTGCCAGGGCGTCGGTCAGCGTGTATTCTACTCCCCGCCAAAAGCTCTTGTTGTCAAACATTTCCACGTAAACGCTGCCAACTTCTTCAGGATATAGCGATTCGTTGGAATAGCCGGCACATCCGCAAAAACCTGCCAATGATGCGACAATCAAACCGAAGAAAATTACAAAAGCAGCTTTTCGAGTTTCTTTATGATATTCTCTTTCCATTCTTTCCCCTTTTTGGCGCCTGATTTTTCCTCATTCATCGCCTCTTTTGCCGTCCCGGCCGCAGTGCTGCCCGGCCAGTTATCCAGAACCATTTGATAATAAAGATTAGCCGACTGCTCATTACCGGTTTTCCGATAATACTCAGCCGTATTAAGCTCCTTGTCCGCTAACTGCTCATCCATCTGTTTCAGTATTTTATCAACATCAATCTCGTTGGCATCTTCAGGATACCGCAATTTGAAATTTTCGTAATAGCTCTTTGCACTAATCAGGTTGGAGGCATCATACTTCAGCCCGTGATACGCAGCGCGCTTGCATCGAGCCATATTCAGCAGTGCATCCTTACCGATTTGTCCGCTCGGCCATCGCGACGATATTTCCGACCATTTATGATACGCCTCGGCGAACTTTCCTCTTCTTTCATAACTTTGAGCCACCGCCACAGCCGCCTTTACCCCAATGGGTGCATTCCCTGCCCGGTCACTAATCTTCTCCATAATTTTAATGCCCTCGTCGTATGTGCTCATCATAAATACCCCGAGCATCCTTTTCTTCTGTCCGCCTAAAAAAGCCGTAGCTATGGCAAACTCTCTGTCCAAAGCTGCTTCATAAAATTCGCTCGTGGGAAAATCCGCCAGAAACTTATCGTAGCTCCTGACGGCCTCGGTGAATTTCCCTGATGCATACAGCATCTCCGCGTTGATAAAGGCGTCCAAATCAGGCCCTGCAATTTCCGGAAAGTCTTTTTTAAGTTTTTCTACTGCCTGCCTAACTGCCGAAGTTTCTCCCATATTGACTAACTTCTTTATTTCAGCTACCGCCAGCAGATATTTATCCTCAGCCGATACCGTCTTCCACTGCCCCTCTTCGCCTAAACGCCACGTTTCCGCCCCCTTTCCTTCTTCCGAAAAAAGCAAGGGGGACGAAGCCAACAGCACGGTTATTACCGCCAACATTATTAACTGCATTTTGTATTTGAGCATAATCTCGCCCCATCAATTACCATTTACCAATTACCAGTTACTATTTACCAATCGCCAAACATTATACACGCTCTTACAGTTATTGCAAACCCACAACTTAAAATATACTATCTCCCGATTTTACCCCATATTATTGATAGAAGACCGTTTATAAATTCACTTTTACCTTTTTCGCTCTTCGTTTACAATCGGCTTATGCTTTATCTTTGGTTGACAATGCTGGTTCTCCTCAACGCCTTTTGGCTCGCACTGGTTCCTTTTGCGCTGCCGGGCAATTGGCTTATCGTTATAACAACAGCCCTGTTCGCCTGGTGGCACGCAGAAGATGGGATTTTCTCCATTTATACCCTGGTTGCCATAACAGCATTGGCTCTTCTCGGCGAATTGGTCGAATTCCTCGGCGGAGTGGTCGGGGCGAAAAAAGCCGGCGCCCGCTTCCGCGGCTCACTCGGAGCGCTTATCGGTGCTCTCGCAGGTGCTGTTATCGGAACTTTCCTGCTTCCCATACCCCTGCTCGGCACGCTTCTCGGCTCCTGCGCCGGTGCAGCCATCCTCGCCTGCGTTTTTGAATTGTCCGGCGGACGCCGGCTGGAAGATTCCGTTCATTTAGGGTTTGGGGCAGGTCTTGGCCGATTTCTTGGCGCCACCGCCAAAATCGCCATTGGCATCTTGATTTGGCTTATCGTCGCCATCGCCGCTTTTTGGCCATAACCCCATACCATCGACTTGTCGGCGGCGTATTTAGCCCATCGGCCTTCATCCTGAGCGCAGTCGAAGGATGCCGATGGGTTATCCTCCGATGCGATTCTTACTATCGACTAACGACCTGCGACTAGCGACTAAACTATCTTCGGCTTCGAAGATTTCCTCATTTTTGGCGATTTTTTATAGATTTAAGGGAAATTATGGGAACACTTGAGCCCTTTTGCGCATCTTATTAGTAGTATAATTTTGAATAAAACCGGAAATTATGGTATTATAATAAAGCAAAGCACAACCACAGTTAGTGAGGAGGCGGTCATTTATAGTGAACAAACCGGCCTAAAAAGCCACTATTCGAAGGAGATGGAGAAATGCAAACGAAAATTATAACACTGGCCATAGTAACATGTTGCTGGGCCTGCCTTAACCAGGCACAGGCAACAGAATTCGATTTTACAATTTCAAGCGTGTATATCAATGATTATTTTACACTTAATGATCAGTCCCTCTTAGTTGAAGGAGCAGGAGTTAATGAAGTTCGGGCGTATGAAGATAGTTATATCGAGATACGAAATACTACACCTTATGAATGGAAAGTCGGCGGCGTTGGTAGAGCTATTTTATTTGATCAAAGTAGCATAAATATCTACGGCGGCGAAACTGGAGGTATAGTAGCAACTGATAATAGCAGCGTGAATATTTATGGTGGAGAGGTACACGGTTTGATTGTTGCGGATAACTCTTCCGCAACTTTGTATGGTGGCAATATCGGTGGCATTCGCAACTCTCAATCTGTACCAATTGGCACTGAAATTGATTTAGAGGTTGTTTGTAAAAGTTGGACATGGAATGAGTCTATCAACCACATTACTGGTATATGGGGCGATGATTCATCTTTTGATATCGGGTTAGTAAATACTTCTTGGGACAATTTTGAAGATTACAGAATGATCGACCATATTTCATTTACTGTTATTCCGGAGCCATTGACAGGTATCTTAATGGCGATGGGCGTGCTTTTCTTGAGACGCAGGCGGTAAGTTCTTCTATAATAAAACATAATAAAGTTGGAGCGGCCAAAAAAATCTGTGTAATCTGTGGTTACAATTCTCCCCAAGCTGCATCCCTTTTACAACGGCAAAATTCCCCGCGTAATCTGCGCGATCAGCGTCTAAAAAACTCCTAACTTCGTTGCACTACGAGTTTTTTCTTGAAGTTCGGCCCGGAATTGGTGATACTTCCAAATCATACCAAGTTGGGAATCAAGGAAGAAGTGATAAAGAGATGATTTTAAGGTAATCGAGCTAATGGCAGGCAAAGAATATTCAGCTTATCAGCGGGACGTTATTTCGAGATATTATGAAAATCTCGATGCGATAACGCTGACCAGACTGCAGGAATTAGTGAGCCAGCTTTACCTTGCCGAAAGCAAAGCCAAGCAGACCCAGCTCTGGGAGAGAGTGCACAAGGCGATGCTGAAACTTAAGGTAAAGCCTGCGATAATTGAGCATATTATGAACAAAAAAGACGTGGTCATTCTCGCGAAGAACCTCGAGGACTGGCTCGATGCCTCGAAGGCGTAACAAGAGCATAATAAGAAAAAGAACGGTGACGGAATTTCTACTTACGGGGGAAGTAGTTTGCCTTTATCCAGTTGAAGTTTAAGATAATGTGAAGGGCGATAAGGCAGAGAAGTATGGCTCCGCCGGTTTTGTGAAAAATGCCAAAGGCCTTAGGGGTTTTAGCAGGTTCGGGCGGCAAGCAGTTTTATAAAGTTTTCGGCTTTTATTTCGGCCATACTATCAAAAATTAAATCTGCCTTTGCGAGGTCGGCGCGTTTTCTGGTTGTTGTAAGCGCAATTACGGCCATTTTTGCGGTTTTGGCGGCCTCGATGCCCGCGACAGCGTCTTCCACGACTACGCAATTAGACGGCGGAATTGAAAGTTTAGCGGCGGCTTTCAGAAAAGTCTGCGGAGAGGGCTTTCCTTCGGTAACGTCCTCGCAGGTAACATAAGCGTCAAAATATTCGTCAAATCGCAGGCGTTTGCGAATAAGGTCCAGATTGGCTTTCGGGGCAGAGGAGCCGATTGCCAAACGAAACCTCTTTTTTTTCAAGTCGGCAAGCAGATTTTCCACGTTGCTGTCGGGAGCAAGCTTATCTGCAATGATTCGGCGATAAAGCTTTTCTTTCCAATCGGAGAGCTGTTTGAGCTGCGGTGGAGACAAGGTGCGGCCGAGCAGCATAGGAATTATCCTGTCGTTGGTCATTCCGAAGGTGGTTAAGAAGAAATCGTCGGATATAGGCATACCCTGCTTTTGTGCGAAGGCGAACCAGGCTTGTTTATGGGCCCAGCCGGTATCTACCAGGACGCCATCGAGGTCAAAAATAACGCCCATCCTGTTGTCAACAGATGCCATAATACTTTACTCCTTTTTTTCAAAATGCCGGGAAACGATGCGAAATTATCAAACTTCTGCGGGAACGGGTTTTGGTCTGGCTCGGCTGGGTTTAGCGGTAGATTTTATCCGGGTTTTGGCTGGTTTGTCTTTGGGGTTTACGTTACCTATGGAGCGTAATTTTTTGTATCTGCTCTCCAGCAGATTGTCAATCTTTGTGCGTTTGAGGTCGCGGAGAGTTCCAACAATATATTCCTCGACATTGTGAACGGTGTCGTGAATGTTGCGATGTGCACCGCCAAGCGGCTCAGGAATGATTGCATCGACGAGATTCAGCCGATACAAATCCTTACTTGTCAATTTAAGGGCTTCGGCGGCATCAGGGGCCTGCGAGCCGTCACGCCAGAGAATTGCTGCACAGCCCTCAGGCGAAATTACCGAATAATATGCGAATTCGAGTATCGCCATTTTGTCGCCTACGCCTATACCTAAGGCGCCGCCTGAGCCACCCTCGCCGATAACGATACAGATTATCGGCACACGCAAACGAGCCATCTCCATAAGATTGACCGCTATCGCCTGGGCCTGTCCGCGTTCCTCAGCGCCAATGCCGGGATATGCACCTGGGGTGTCAATGAGCGTAACGACAGGAATATTGTACTTTTCCGCGAATTTCATTTTGGCCATCGCTTTGCGGTATCCTTCAGGATTGGGGCAGCCGAAATTGCAGACAACTTTTTCCTTTGTGTCCCTACCTTTGTTCTGGCCGACAATCAATACCTTCTCTCTGCCGATTTGTCCTAATCCTGTTATGATTGCGCGGTCATCGCCAAAGCATCTATCGCCATGCAGCTCGCGAAAATCCTTCACCATCAGGTCAAGATAGTCTGAAAAAAGCGGCCTTTTGGGATGGCGTGCCACCTGGACAGTCTGCCAGGCAGTCAGGTTCGAATAGATTCGTTTAAGCTCGGCAACCTGCTTTTGCTGTAAGCAACAAATCTCGGCAGAATAGTCAATTCCTTTGACGGAACTGAGCTTGCGCAGCTCGTTCATCTGACGGTCGAGGTCAGCTACCTTCTCTTCAAAGTCGAGATAATCGCCATCAGTGATTTTATTTTTGTTGTCCGGCATTTGGTTCGACCCTTCGATGCCACTCAGGACAGGCTGCGCTCACCACAGGTTAATTCATTAAAGAATTCCGTTTTGTTGTATGCACACAACAAAATCAGTTATAAAAAAAACCTGCCCCTAAGGGGCGGGACATTTTTTTTCCTTCCGCCGTATCCGTCGGCTTTTCTCTATTAAAGTCAAGATATTAACATTTCAGCAGTATAAATCAAAGAAAAAATTTGACATCCAGAGCATCTTGCTATATTTTTTAGCAGAATTCGTTTTGTGCTGTCTTTTCGTAAGGTCTTGATTTTGAGAGAGTTAAAGCAAATAACAGTTATAGGTTTGGGTCTTTTAGGCGGGTCGATAACGTTGGCGGTTTTACGCACATTTGCGGGCGTAAAAACGGTAGGTTACACGCACCGCAGCACTACTCGTCGAAAAGCGAGACAATTGGCGGTCGCAACGGAAATCGCGGATGATATAAGGGCGAGTGTATCTAATGCAGACCTTGTTATTTTAGCCACGCCCATAAGCACATTCGAGAAAATCTTCGGCGAAATTAGTAATGCACTGCCAGCCGGCTGCATCGTTACCGATGTCGGCTCAACAAAAGTTCAGCCGCACCGCTGGGCAGCAAAAAAGCTGCCTGAAACCATCCACTATGTCGGCTCTCATCCAATCGCCGGCTCAGAACAAAGAGGCGTCGAATTTGCCAGAGATGATTTATTTGAGCGGGCCGTCTGTATTCTAACAACGACAAAAAAAACCAACCGCCAGGCAGTGCAAACTCTTAAAAAATTCTGGACGAAGCTGGGATGCTACGTCAAATTGATGAGGCCTGCCGAGCACGATAGGATTTTTGCAAATGTAAGTCATCTGCCACATATAGCAGCAACGGCATTGATAAATGCCAGCAGCATCAAGGAACTAACATTTGCCAGCAAAGGCTTTATGGATACATCGAGAATAGCATCCGGCCCAGCTAACATCTGGGCTGATGTATTGGCGACAAATGCAAACAATGTCACCAGAAGCATCGATAAGATTACAGCCGAGTTGGGGAAACTGAAAAAAGCGATTAAAAACGGCGACAAAAAACAGATTGAAAAGCTGCTGAAGGCGGCAAGAAACAAACGCAGTGTACTGATAAACTACAAAATAAAAAAGAAGGAATTGATATCGTGAGGCAATGGCGATTTGAGGTTTTTAATCGTGCTGGATTTGCCGACGTTCACGGCAACAGGATATTGGAAGATATCAGGGAATTAGGCATCCGTTCGGTCGAAGCGGTTCAGTCAGCCAAAGTTTTTTTGATAGAGGCGGAGTTCGATAAAGGTTTTGCCGAACGTCTGGCAAAAGAACTCTTAACCGATACTGTCTGTGAAGAGTATTATATAGGCAGAAGCGGCGCACCGGCTGGGCTGGCAAAAGCAACACTAATCGAGGTGCACCTGAAAAGCGGCGTTACCGACCCCGTAGCAGAATCGGTGATGGCTGCAATAGCCGATATGGGCGTTAAAGCTAACAATGTTCGAACAGCACGGAAGTATGTTTTACTGGGTGACATTTCAACAAGGCAAACCGATACAATTGCAAAAAAAATCTTAGCAAACGACTGCATCGAAGATGTGATAATCGGAAGCGAAGCTGAGCCGCCAAGTCCGCATCTTAAACCTTATGAACTGAAGATAATACACTGGCCTGTGCGCTGGCTTGATGATGAGGGGCTTGTAGCTTTGAGCAAAGAAAAAGACCTGTTTCTCAATCTGGTCGAGATGCAGACCATCCAAAAATACTACAAGCAGTTAGGTAGAGAGCCGACCGACGTAGAACTCGAATCACTTGGTCAGACGTGGAGCGAGCACTGTGTTCATAAAACGCTTAGAAGCGCCGTTGATATGTCAATCGACGGCAAAGAAATACACTTCGAGAACCTGCTAAAAGAGACCGTTTTCAAAGCCACGCAGCAGCTTCAGAAGAAATGGTGCATATCTGTTTTTTCCGATAACGCCGGGGTGGTGGAATTTGACGAGGATTCGGCGGTCTGTTTTAAGGTTGAAACGCATAATCGCCCTTCCGCGCTGGATCCATACGGCGGGTCGGCCACCGGCATCGGGGGCGTAATTCGCGACCCGATGGGGACAGGGCTGGGCGCAAGACCCATCGCCAACACGGATATATTTTGCTTCGGCGAACCCGACAAGAAGCTGGAAGAGATACCCAAAGGGGTTCTACATCCGAGAAGAATTATGAAGGGTGTTGTGGCCGGCGTTCGCGACTACGGCAACAGGATGGGAATACCAACGGTCAACGGTGCAATTTACTTCGATGACAGATATTTAGGCAATCCGCTGGTCTATTGCGGCAATATCGGCCTGATGGACAAGAAGAAATGCTTTAAAAATCCGCAAAGCGGAAACCTGATTATAGTAGTCGGAGGGCGAACGGGACGAGACGGGATACACGGAGCAACTTTTTCGAGCGGCGAAATAACCCACGAATACGAAACAATCTTCTCCCACGCCGTCCAAATCGGCAACCCAATAATGGAGAAGAAGATGCTCGATGTGCTACTTGCGGCAAATAAAGCCGGGTTATACGAGGCGATTACCGATTGCGGGGCCGGCGGACTGAGCAGCGCTGTAGGCGAAATGGGCAAAAACCTCGGGGCAGAAGTCGATTTGGAAAAAGTCCCGTTAAAGTACGCCGGGCTTAACTATGCTGAAATCTGGATAAGCGAAGCACAGGAGAGAATGGTCATAGCCGTCAAGCCAGAAGATTTAGACGCGATAAAGAAAATTTTCGACGGCGAAAATGTGGAATCAACGGTAATAGGTAAATTCACAAATGATAAGAAGCTGATATTGCGCTATAACGGCCAGCAGGTAGCCGAAATGGATATGGATTTTCTGCACGACGGGGTGCCGAAAATTCGGCGCAAGGCGGTGTGGAAAACTCCGGAGATTTCTGAGCCGAGTATAGCTGAGAAGAATAATTACAACGATGAACTTTTACAGATTCTTTCCTGCTATAACGTTGCCAGCAAGGAATGGGTAATCCGGCAATATGACCACGAAGTTCAGGGCAGCTCAGTCGTCAAGCCGCTGACAGGCGTGAACAACGATGGGCCGAGCGACGCAGCGGTGATAAAGC
>Ga0187886_1001635_pt1 | contig 19819 bp, 8 predicted proteins | sample June2016WEW_20_1_FD_133001 | JGI IMG/M metagenome (GOLD analysis project Ga0187886, IMG submission 133001) | Peatland microbial communities from SPRUCE experiment site at the Marcell Experimental Forest, Minnesota, USA - June2016WEW_20_150 | ecosystem: Environmental > Terrestrial > Soil >... | reverse complement strand
TGACATAACAACTCCTACTCATTTATCCGGACTAAAACACTACGCCGCCTAACAGCTAAAAGAGAATTTCGTTATTGAAACTTAAAATTTGCTGATTTAATAATAAATACTTATCTTTGGCGTTAGTAACGCTACACGGGAAATGATTGCCTCTTTTGGGACAAAGGAAACTGAAAAAATATGGAATGGGGATAGAGTTAAAAATCTACCTCAAGAGATACAACAAATTGGAAGGAGAAAATTAAGGATGCTTAATAACTCTCAGAATTTAATAGACTTAAAAGTTCCTCCATCAAATAAACTTGAAAAACTGTCAGTTAAAATGAGTGACTTCTACAGTATCAGGATTAATGACCAATGGAGAATCGTTTTTAAATGGGACTATGGAAACTCAAGTGATGTAACAATAATGGATTATCATAAATAGAAAAAATGGAAAAGCTTTCAAATATTCACCCTGGAGAAATTCTTCTTGAAGAATTCCTTAAACCATTAAATATATCTGCTTACAGACTTTCGAAAGACCTTGGAATACCTCAAACCAGAACTTCCGAGATAATTAAAGGGCATAGAAGCATAACGGCAGACACTGCAATAAGACTTAGCTACTATTTTGGTAATTCTGCAAAATTCTGGCTTGGACTTCAGAATGACTTTGATCTTGAAGAAGAAAAGAAATCTAAAGACCGGGAATTCAAACATATTAAGAGATTAAAGGAACATGCTGCCTAGCAACTGGATCTTATCACATTAGACAACATATTCAAAGACAAATTCTCTTCAGACAATAAAAAAAAGTCAATAGGGCTGCATCGCCTTCGCGTAGCCGCTACGGCGGAGCAAGGCCGGCCGACGTGCAAGCGCAGATGTAGAATTTATGTTTATTGCATATAATTTAAGGCGCATTGTCAATATTTTGACCGGAGATCGGCTGAAAGAGTATCTCAGGATACTTGTTTCGATGTTTTTGAGCAAATTACACCTCTCCAGACTAAAAAAGAGCCATTTTAGGACATCGTTTTCCCGGTTATCAGTTTGGGATAGAGAATTTCCAGGGTCGTTGGTGCCGGCTTAAACCAATTGAAATTTCACGGATTAAGAAAGGTTAATAGACAGACTCCCGTTATGTTTAAGCCTTTTTTACATCACAGGCTACGACATTTCCAAAAATCAAGGCCTAAATATTACTCACCGAAAAACCTTTCAAATCTTCACAACGATGGCTTTCAATATATTATGGCATAAATTTTGAGGTAAATATACTACTGACTAATAACCAGCTACCCATGAAAAAGTCAATTTTATTTACTATCCTCACTCTTTATATTCTGACCTCTTGTGAAAAAAATGATCGTGAGGTTTTCTTCAAAATTGGTAAGGATCTTGAATATAAGTTCGGTGATATTGAACTTTATGACACCTCGACTAACATCATATATTTCAAGACCCTCCATGATGAATTCTCAAATATTGACAAAAATTCTTTTGTCTTTTTAGACAATGGAGATGCCATTTATTCTGGTACGTTTTGGCCAGGTTATTCCAGTTCTGGACCAACAGGTCCCTTCATTTATTCACCTCCTTCTCTATATGGAAACTATGCTCTTAGGATTGAGAACTGGTCTCCTGATAAACCAGACGTACGGAGTGATCCCAGAATAATCGCCCTTTTGAAACAACATGACCTCTTACATTCAGGACTTTCGGTCTCATCCATTTCCATAGAAATAAATGGGCCTCAACTATCACTCAAATTTACTGTTTCTAATAATGATCAATCTGATCTTTTGATCCTTGATCCTGATAAGACCGGACTTAATTTATTTCATTATTTCACGAATGGCTTGATTGTTTTTGATTCGGCAAACAATGAAGTTTTTTCAAGTAGTATTCAACCTCAAGTTCCTGACCCTTGGAATAGTTGGAATATTGACTGGTTATCTAAATTAAAGTCAGGAGAGTCTAAAGATTTTAACATCATTTATACTATTAATAATCCTTTAAATCCAGGAGAATACAGAATTTCATTCGCTTTTCCCGGATTAAAATATCAGATTACTAGAGACCAGCTTTACCAAGACAATAGTAGAATCTGGCTGGGGGACAAACGCATTAACAAAAAGATAAATATCCCATGACAATTTCCTTAAGACTCTAAGATTAAAACAGGCCTAAATATAACACGGATGGTGCTATAGTTAATTGCCTTCGGCAGCCCGGACAATTTCTTAATCAGCTCCAAAACACTTGTGAGTAAATTCATCACCGCTTATCAAACTTCCGGCACCCTGAATAATCCAGCAACCGGAACAAAGCCAATACACTGCCGACCGACGCTCAAGCTTGCCCTGAGCTTGCGAAGGGTCTTTGTTTTTGTATCGCCACCTTGACAACTTTATTGTTACATGACAGCTTGGTACCTCCTGGTGCGACTGGCAAAAACCTCACCAGTCAAGTACATCAAAACTATTAAAGACAATTAAAATGAATGAAGTTGGTTGACATTCCACGCGATAAGAATAAGAGACAAAAACAATTAATTAAAGTAAAAACAGACAATTATTTTGATTAGATAAAATTATTTTGTAGTAAAAGCCTATGATTTATTCGCCTGTAATAGATGCATTTAGTATAAGTTATCAATTAAAACATTAAATTCAAACGTATTTTTCAGTTTATTATTTGTATTTTTAGTTGTATTTCTGAATTATCCGTTATATCTTTGTAAAAACGGTTATAACAATGAAGAAACTTACCAGAAAAGAAGAAGAGGCAATGAAGATCCTTTGGAAAGCCAAAAGGGGATTCATTAAAGAACTGATTGACCTTTGTCCGGATCCGAAACCTCTTTATACTACTTTTTCATCGGTTATCAGAGGACTTGAAGAGAAAGGCTACGTAGACCATAAAGCTTATGGTAAAAACCATGAATACTATCCTCTCATTAAGAAAGAGGAGTACAGAAAAATCTTTATGAAAGAGGTAGTAAGCGATTACTTTGGATCATCCTACAAAAATGTTGTTTCTTTTTTTGTTACTGAGAAAAAGTTAAGTTCTAACGATTTAAAAAAACTTATTGAATTAATTGAGAAAGGAGAAAAAGATGGATAATTTACTTTTATACCTGCTCAGGGTATCAGCTGGGACTATGCTGTTTTACCTATGTTACATTCTTTTCTTCAGTAAGGATACATTTTATCTTAGAAACAGGATTTTCCTGATAGGACTCCTGTTACTTTCTATTATAATTCCGGTATTGAAAGTTTTCAATATTTTTGCCGTTGATTCAACGATAGAACACACAAACTCGATGGATAGCATTATTTTATCAGGGGCTATTATTGGAGCAACTGTGTCAGAAAAGATTACCTCATTCGATTTAAATAGTTTATTTATATGGCTCTATTTTTCAATTTCAGTCTTTTTCCTTCTTCGAGCATTGACAAGCATGGCACGAACACTTATGATAATTCGGAGAGGATCTATACAAGATACTAAGTTTCCCAAGGTTGTTTTATCGGATATGGAGCATCCTCCTTTTTCTTTCTTTCCTTACGTAGTTATTCCAAAGAAAACCTTTGAAAGCGGAGACTATTTGGAGATCCTTGCTCACGAAAAGGCACATATTAGACAGGGACATACTTTTGATCTTCTCTTGTCGGAATTACTAATTGTTTTTCTATGGTTTAATCCATTTATGTGGCTCATAAAAAGGTCAATGGTATTAAATCATGAATACTTAGCAGACAATTTTTCAATAAAAAGTTCAAGCAGTATAAAAGAATACCAGTACAAACTTCTGAACATCTCAAAAGGCCTAATGAATGTCCCATTAGCTCATAATTTTTCAAGTTTAATTAAAAACCGAATTGTCATGATCAACAAAAGACCAACACGCAATTATGCTGCTCTGAAGAGTATTATTATTCTTCCTGTAGCAGCAATCCTGTTTGTAATGTTTTCATTCAAACCGGAGTCTATCCCAACAAATAATGGTTATCAGGAACCACTATTCTCTAAATCTTCAGAATCTGAGATTTTGAAATTTCTAGCTATTAACACTGGCTACCCTCAGGAAGCAAAAAATTCTTTCGATACAGGAAAAGTTTTTGTGGTGGTAAAAATGAATAAGGGTGGAATTATAAAAGAATGTAAAGCTTTTACTGAAAAAAATGGAATCAATGTTCCTCTTTTGGAAGAAATCGTAATCGTAGGTTATAAACCTTCTACGGGACCAAGTGCGGCCAAGAGCGAAAAAGCAACTGGGAATGAACATCCATCACTAAAAACCGAATGTCTTCGTGTTGCTAATAAACTAATGGAAGTTAAAATACCGGAGTGGAAGGATAAGGATATAGAATTTGCAATCGCATTTAAATTTACGCTCAAATAATTAAAAAATACTGGCTAAGAGCTAAATCTCAGATTTTATGGACATTTACTATACCCGGACAGCCGTCTGGGTATACTTATTACGGGATGATTGAGATAATTACATCATGACAAAATAAATGGCTAAACATAATACAGACGGTGCTATAGTTAATTGCCCGCGGCGAGCTCGGATACAACTTCGCGCTACTCCTTGGTTGGCTTCGGACTTCGGCCGACGTAGTCCCGCTTTACGGGACGAAGTCGGCAGCCCGGGAAGCTTCTTAATGGACGAGAAAGCTCAAATAAGGATGCCGGCCGACGCGCGAGCTTGCCCTGAGCTTGCGAAGGGTCATGGTTTTTGTATCGCCACCTTGACAACTTTTTTGTGACATGACTAACCCTGCCCGTCGACCAGGACTGGCAAAAACCTTACGCGTAAACTTTTGGAATAATTTTTGTTGTTAAAATAATAACAAAGAAAAAAAAGTAAAATAATGATTACTAAACCTATGAAAAAGCTAATATTCCTTATTTCGATAATTTCTTTTATGTTTGGTTGTGAAAAGAATCCGGATAACAACATAAACCCTGAGTATATTGCTAGAATTGTAGGGTTTGATTTGAATTGCTCTACATGCATTATAGAATTTCCTGATGACAATTCTCAAGTCAAAAAAGAAATAGGTGAGAGTCCTAGTAATTATTACCAAACTATTAACTTGAGCAAAGGTAAATATGAAATAGGACAATTGGTAAAAGTAAAAATTCGGAAAGCAGCAACAAATGAATTAACGCCTTGCATTTCCTTATATCCATCGTATAGTTATAAAAATGTTTTCATTACGGAATTTGAAAATTTTAACAACTTGATTTTTAATGATACAATTGAATTACAATACCGGGACTGCTTAACTGATTCTGAAAACCATATGTACATTTGTCTCGACTCAGTTTCAAAAGAGTCTCGGTGTCCGATTGGAGAAGAATGTTTTTGGGCAGGATATGCAGAGGTAAGATTTAAATTTGAGAAAGATAACTCCACTCCAATTTTTTTTAATTTAGGCACACTTGCCGCATTTAAAAATGACACAATTATTGGTGGATATAAATTTACTCTTATTGATTTAAGTCCCTGGCCAACCACGGAACATCGGATATTGCAGAAAGAATATAAAGCAAAAATAATAGTAAACAAGATTTGATTCCCATTTAAACATAACACGGTTAGTGTAGCAAATAAAAGCCTAAACAGAAAAGAAAAAGTAGATTTACTTATCGAGACAATCTCTATTCATCTGCCGGGACTTTGCAAAAACCTTGCCATCGGCTGACCCTTCCGACTAAAGGTCGTCAGGGCAGGTTCCGGCAACTATAACCGCCAGGCCGCCGGGCAAAATTGGTGATCGTCACTAGAATTGATTGACAGATGAAAACAACAGTAGTATATTATTCTAAGACTGGTAATACAAAGATTATTGCTGATAATATTGCCAGAGCACTTGGGTGCGATTCGATTGCGATTAATCTGATGAAAAGCGGTAGGAAAACAAAACAGGAGATTAATGAAGAAAAACAAATGTTTAAAAATGCAATTGAACAATGTAACCAGTCTGACTTGGTTTTTATTGGGACACCAACGGAATTTAGAAAGCCACACACTAAAATCGTTTGCTTGATAAACAATTTGACTATTAAGAGAGTGGCTGTTTTTTGCACTTATTATGGAATGCTGGGAGCTACATTTTACGATTTAGAAGCGTTACTATTAAACAAGGATATTTCAGTAATAAATAAGCTCAATATTCTAGTTGGAACTAATGAATACAAATTCAGTCTTGATATTAATCAGTATAAAGAAAAGATATCATCAGAGCATCTTCAGAAAGCGTACTATTTTGCACATAGGACAATTGAATTAGACAAGCCTCTTTCATTACGATTAAAAGGGATTTGTGGATTGGACTGCCAACAATGCAATGATTTTAATAAAACATGCAAAGGTGCAGGATATCATTGTTGGTCAGGCAGCCATTGTGAAATTTTTGATTGCTGTGTGATTAAGAAAAGCTATTTGACTTGTGGAGATTGTGATAATAGATTAAACTGCGGCAAGATTAGAAACAACAATAACTTTACCTAATATTTCACTTATAGATTATAACTTGACAAATAATTAAAATGTTAAAAGCCTAAACAAAACACGGGCACGTATGGTTAGTTACCTTCGGTGAGTTGGATCCCACTTCGTAATCTCCCCGGTTGGCTTCGCCGAGATCGTCAACCACTTCATGGTCATCTCGGTTGCCGTCGACGAACTGTATTGTGGGGGATGAGGGATTCGAACCCCCGACCCTCTGCTTGTAAGGCAGATGCTCTGAACCAGCTGAGCTAATCCCCCTGAAAAGAGTGTGCAAATATAGATTACATTTTCTTTTCTGCAAAAAATTACGTAAAAATAAATATTCCGGTAATTTTTTAAAGCACGTGGCACTTAATGTGAACCGAATCAACATTAAATTACAAAATATCAGGTTTTGTCAAACTTTATTGAGTGTTTAAGTTATTAATATGTGGTTTGGTCAAAAAAGTATCTAATATCATATCAATCGTTGTTTACTCATGCAACTAACCCTCAAATATATATTGTCATATGTCAGAGATTATTAACCAACTAATGGGACTTGTTAATAGTCTTGTTAATATGTTGAAAACACAATTTGGCTGGTATGTTAAAGGTGAATAAAAAATGTTTACATTCGCTTTTGTAAGTAGTTGAGTTATTAAACCTGTGGCTTAAGAGGGAAGATTATACCCTGACGAGTCGTATTTGTTTGATACACAAAAGAATACATTTAATTAAGAAATAATTGAACCTGATCTGTATGATACGCAAAAATCTTGTTACTAAATTGTTATTGAGGTTATTTAAACTTCCTGTGGTCTTGGTTTCAGAAATGTCCGACAACCAGGAAGGAAGGAAAAACCTCAATAATATTAAGCAGAGCCTGGTACGAAAGTGTGCATTGGTCATAATGTTTTTAACATTATTATCTAGTCTTTCATTTGCTGCCACAAAGACATGGGCACTGGCAGGAGCAGGTGCATGGAACATAGGTGCAAACTGGTCGGGAGGCACTGTACCAATCGCTGGAGATGACGTAATAATTAATTTAACTGTTGCAGGAACTATATCCAATGTTCCTTCCATCAGCCTCAACTCTATAAGTATTGGCGGATCTGCTAATATCATTTTAACCGGAACAGGTGCTTCGACAATTATTATCAATAATATAAATGCGACGGTGGCCTTAAATATTAGTGGCGGCCGTACTCTAACTTTGGGCAATGGAACTGCAGCCACTGCAGTAAATATTACATTTCAGACTATTACGACAGCAACAACTTTATCTGGCACACTTACAAATACTGCAAATAATATTATCACTGTTAATGCTTCTCAAACATTGACCATAGCAGGCACATTTAATGCCAATGCGGGTACTATTATTGTTAATGGAACGGTTACTGCTATTGGAACCGGAGTACTAAATGGAACACTTGCTAATCTGTCATTCGCTTCTGGTTCAATCTATAATCATGCATGTGATGCCGGAACGATTCCAACAGCTGCCTGGAACAATAACTCAGTGATAAATATTACCGGTACTACGACTAATGCACCCGGGGGTTTAAATCAGACTGTAGGCAATTTGAATTTTAACTGCGGATTACTTACGGGGGCCAGTACAGCAACACTGACAGGAAATGTAACAATCCAGGGCAATCTGACTATTTCCGGTACCTCAGGAGTAAATACAATGACTCTGAACCCTGCAGCATTTGACCTTATAGTAAACGGAACCACCACAATTAATTCATTTGGTATTTGGAATGATAATGCAACTGCTGGCACAAACCGTTTTGACCAACTTGTTACTGTCAATGCTAATGGTCAGTTTATTAACACAAATGCACCCCCTTACGAATTCAGAGGAGGGATCTCCAATAATGGTACATTCAACGTTTCAGGAGGGGGTTCAACCACGTTTACAACAAATGCTACTCAACCGATAAGCGGTTCTTCAGTTTTAACTTTTGGAGGCGATATTATTATAAGTAACCCTGCCTCGTTAAATATTGCTGATGGCATAAGCTTCAGTGGCACAAACCTGACTAATAACAGCAATGCTGCAAATGCATTTAACGAAACTACAGGAACATTTACATTTGCCCTGTTAGGTGCCCAAAATATTAATGGCGCAGGAACAGGGTCAATTACATTCTATAATTTAACAGCTGGCGGTAATGGTACCAAAACTGCTAACCTTCCTTTTAGTATAAGCAATGCACTTTTAATCAACAATGGAGTAGTTCTGGGTCTGGGCACAACGGCAAAAACTGTTAATGTTCTTGGAAACATGACAATTGACGGATCGCTTGATTTCGGAACAATTGCCGCTAAAACTGTAAATGTTACTGGAGATCTGATTGATATTACCGGAGTTATTACGATGACCGGAGCCGGTTTAGCCCATAACCTTAATCTTGGTGGAGTTAATAGTGCCATAACTACGCTTAATACGACCGCCGGCTCAGGTAGTACGATTAATTACAATAGGGTAGGGGACCAACAGATATTTGGAAATAATAACTATCAGAATATTACACTTTCAGGTGGCGGTACTAAAAGTTTGCAGGGCAATGCTACCGTTAATAATATTGTTAACCTTAGTAATGGTATTTTAAGACTTGGGGCCAATACCCTGACAATAAACAATAACGCTACCAATGCCATTCAGGGAGCCTTCAGTTCTGCAAATATGATTGAAACCAATGGAACAGGTTCTCTGATCAGAAATGCCCTTACTACTTTGCCAATTAATTTTCCTGTGGGCTCTGGAGGATATTATTCACCAATGAGCATAACAGCTATCAGTGCAACAACAGGTACAATTAACGTTAGAGCAGTTCCTGCAGTGTTAGGACCCGATTTCGTAGATAAGTACTGGGATGTAATAACCACTACAGGAGGTAAAACTATTACAGCCACATTTAATTATGATCCTGCAGAAATAAGTATTGCTCCTTCAAGCATATGGTACAAACCTGGTGCCGGCAACTGGGTGGCACCAACAGGTACATCAAGCTTCGGAGTTAACTCTTTCACTATTACCGGTACTACTACTATGACCACTACCAGCACCTATTGGACTGCTGGTGCTTTAATTACCTATTATTCATATCAGACCGGAGACTGGAACACACCTAACACATGGACATCCGACCCAAGTGGTACACTTCAGATTGGAAGCACTGTTCCGGGCTTGAACGATAAAGTTGAAATACTAACAGGCCGTACTGTATCTTTATCAAGCGATATTATTGCACAAGGGTTAGATATTACCATCGATGGAGGAGGTTATCTTGACCAGACCATTCATAAATTTACCAATACTCTTACTGCACTTCGGGGACAGGGAACCCTTCAATTAGCTTCTGTAGATTTTCCGTCTGCGACAATTAACACATTCATTAATTCAGGTGGTGGAACCACGGAATACAATAATAGTGCTAATTTCAATTTACCTGCAGCTCAAACTACCTATAATAATCTGACAATAAACACTCCTGGTTTCATAGCTACGCAACTAAGTAACCTGGTTTTAAATGGGAATCTTTACATTAAAAATGGAACTTTCAGAATTAACAATGATGCCTCTGTAGCTGTACTAAGCCTGACAATTAACGGGAATGTTACAGTTGATAACAGCGGGTCAATTTCTGTTGGCAACGGAGCAACCAACCCTGTTATAGGTGCTGTAACAATTGGAGGTATTGCACCTTTTATTAACTACTATACTTACTTCCATACTGTTATCATCAAGGGTAATTTTACAAACAATGGTATGGTCAGGTTTACAAATCTGCCCTATCCCATTTATAATGCTTTCCCTTCAACTGTGGCTGATGCAACCACAGGCGCTGCTTCAGTTTTTTTCCAGGGTGCAACTGATAATACATTGACCTGTAATGGGGTTACTGATTTTTATAATCTGATCCTTGATAAAGGAACTGATCAGACCTACAAACTGACTATTAATTCTTCAGCTTATGACAATTTCAGGATATTTGGAGCTAATGTACTTACGGGTGAAAGTGCCGGAAGTAATGTTAACCTGAGGAAGGCTTTATGGATTCGTACAGGATCTCTTATACTTCAAGGTTCAATAGTAATTCCATCACTTACAGAAGGATTTACCGGTGGTTCCCCAAATTCGGATTTTTATATCCCTTCTAACGGGGCATTAATTCTGAATGGAGTTGATGTGGCAGTTCTTGCCACTGCAGATAATTATCAGGAGATAAATGTTGCATATAATGTTTCAGCTACCGATAATGCATCAATTGGTGTTTCGATGGGTGGTAGCAGTGCAGTTGAGGTTTATGGCAAACTACAGATTAATAATGGTTATTTTTCAACTCGTGAATCAGGAGGTATTATTACATCGAATATAGCTTCAGGACAAATCGTTATAAACGGAGGGGTTGTCGATGCTAAGCAGTTTCTTTCATCAACAGGTGCTGCACAATATACTCAGACGGGAGGTACATTTATACTTCGTGGACGATTTCAGCGGACACCTGTTTCGTACGCAGCTGTTTCAAATCTTATCGATGTGTCAAATGCGACTCTTAATACATCAAGAGCCGTAAACGGAATAAATTCAGGTTTCGGAACTTTCAACCTGGAAAATACATCCAATATATTTTCAATGTCTGGCGGAACCATCCGTATTTATGACGTTTCAGGAATAGCAGTTGGAGAGGAAAAAGCTTTTGATGTTAAATCATCGGCTGCTAATATTAATGTATCCGGGGGAACTTTGGAAATCGTACCAGTTACTGGTTCTGTTTTAGCTGATGCCGTCAATTATTCCATTTTTACCAATGCTTCAATAGATAATTTTATTATCAACCGGATAAGTAGCTCTTCAATTGTGAAGTTGAATACACCTTTGATTGTTCTTAAAGATCTTAGTCTAACTTCCGGAGATTTTAATGCTAATAATTTTGATGTTTCAATCGGTGGTAATTTTACTTTAGAAAACGGTACTACATATGCCCCAGGGACAAACACGACTACACTAAATGGTACTATTGATCAGCTTTTTACAATTAATTTAAGCGCAGCTCTATCTTTAAACAAGTTCACAATCAACAAGCCTGCCGGAGTTAATGTAAACCTTGCCGGTTCACAGAATACCATTAATGTTAATGACAACTTCAGGCTTGTTCTGGGAACTCTGAATGATAATGGGAATACAATTAACATTGCAGGGAATGTGTATAACTCAGGGTTACATAGTGGTGCAGGCAAGATCGTATTAAACGGCACTTTAGTTCAGAGTATAGATGGTAATGGTATTTTTGGGAATGTTGAGCTAAATAATACAAATGCAGCGGCAGCCCCGGTTTCTCTTGCCGCCAATATGACGGTTAACGGAGCCTTAACCTTCTCCCAGAACAAACTCTTTAACATAAACATTTATAATTTAAAACTAAATACGGCTGCTTCTATTGTAAATGGAAGCGCCACTCGGTATATTCAGACATCTGGTAATGGTGGCGATGGTGGTCTGACAAAAGTATATTCAACTCCTGCCTCATTCACATTTCCTGTCGGAGCTCCGACTATAACTCCTGCCAGACCGGTAAAATACACTCCTGCTACAATCGGTTTCAGCATACCACCTGCAGTTTATGGCTCTATAACAGTTATTCCCGTCGGGTATGAACATCCGACCACAACTATCAAAGGACAGAGTCTTACCTATTTCTGGCGGATTAAATCTTCGGGATTCTCCGGGATTGCTGCGAACTCCGTGACTCATTCATTTACTTATGACCAGAGTGATGTGGTTGGCACTGAAGCAAATTATATACCTGCATTATATACCAGCACAGACTTTACCTGGAGAAAAGGGACTAACTCTAATCCGCCCATTAATACTGCGACTAATACATTTATTGATTGGACAACACCAACTAATAGCGCTGATTTTCTGGATGCAGATTATACAGCTGGGGATAATGCTTTCGGGACACCTTTGACCTTCTATAGTATTGCAAATTCTGCCTGGAATTTAAATACAACATGGTCATACACTTCGGGAGGTCCTGCAGTACCTGCCGGAGCAGTTGAGGGAGTTAATTTCCCCGGCCCGAACAGTGTTGTGATTATTCAAAACAATCATACTGTGAACTTAACTGCTAATCAAAGATGTGCAAGTTTACAGATTCAGTCCGGCTCCGTTCTTGATATATTCACATGGACCGGTAGCACATTTAGTATTGTACTTAACTATCCATCAGGCACTAACGGACTATTCAGACTGACAACAACTGTCGGTTCACCAAAAGTATTTTCATTCCCGGCCAATAGTGACTTTTCTGATTTTAACAATAACCATGGAACGACAGAATTTTATGATATAGACGGTGCCACAGGAGCGGAATATATTTTACCACCGGCAGTAACTACATATGGGAACCTTATTTTGACAGCAAAAGGAGGCGATAATCTCATTCTGCCGAATAATAGCTATACGACTATCAAAGGAGATTTAACCTGTACAGGTGATAATCCAGATGCCTGGGTAACAATGAGCTGGCTAACCGGTGTTGTTTACAGTCCTACTCTGGAAAAAACTGTTCATGTAACAGGGAACATGTTTATAAATAATGGCACCTTTCTATTCCTGGATGATCAGACACCTCAGCACTTGATCGTGGATGGAAATGTTACAATTGCTCCGGGTGCTGTATTTGACGTTTATAACAATTACCCCGTAAACAATGGGGCAGCTCCCCGCCTGAATAGTTTTGAAATCGGAGGTAGCTTTATAAATAACAGTAATGTTAATCCAAGTGCCAGATTTATCAACGGTAATAATTATGTCAATTTGACTTTCTCGGGATCCACAAATGCCTCAGTAACAAGTACCGGTGGTGCAACACCAAACACAGTTTTTAATAATGTAATTGTTAACAAAGGTACCTCGCAGGCAACCACACTTACCTTCAATATAGCCGGAACACTTACAACTCCTCTGGATAACTGGTTAACCTTGCAGAACGGAACTCTTATTTATAATAGGACCGGGGTTTTTAACATTTCACAGGTTACGGATTTTACTATACCGGCAACAGCAGGACTTACAATAAATACTGCTTCAAACGTATTCATTGCAAATAGTGCTTCGAATAATAAAACTCTCTTTCTGAATGGCAAACTTACTCTTTTGCCGGGTGGAGAAAATGTCTATCTGGGACCGATTGGGAACACTACTAATAATGCTGATATTGAGTATTCCGGCAGTGGTGCATCTGCAATAGAAGTTCAGGGTGGGGCTTTAATAGTAAATGGTCAGGTTCGAAGACCAATTGCAACCACCAATGGTATTTTAAGTTACAAACAGTCAGGTGGTGCTGTTACCATAAATGGGAACAATACTCTTGTTACCAAAGCTAAACTTGAGGTACTGAATGACGGAAGTGATTTTACAATGTCAGGGGGTACTCTTACAATCGTTCGTGGCGGAGGTACAACATTTGGCGATTTATACCTCAGACCTTCTACATCCTCGGTAACCGGAGGAACAATTCTTTTTGCTCATAATATTGCGGGTGCTAATCAAACCTATGGTCTCGAAGCAAATATTCCATTGTATAACCTGACTATTACGGGAAGAACTGTTGCTGCAGCTGCAGATGCCGCTGTTGGACTTATGATAAGTCCATTGGTTCTGAATGGCTCATTAACATTAACTAATAATAGGAGCTTCCTGAATTCCAATAATATTAATGTAACCATTAAGGGCGATATGAATAATACTGGTACCTATAATTTTGGCACCAACCTGACGACCTTTAATGGAGGAGTTCAGTCAATTACTGGTACTACCATAACTAATTTTTATGATCTGAATGTGTCGCCTGCTACTTCACTTACTGTTAATAATGATTTCAGTGTTAACAGGAATCTGACGATAGGTAATGGTAATCTCGTGTTAGTTTCCAAGAAAGCGACTCTTTTGGGAGATCTGATTAATAATGGGTCATATACCGATAATAATACAACCGGAGGCATAAGTCTTTCCGGTTCATCACTGCAGCAGATATCAGGGGCAGGTGCTTATGGAAGACTGACTATTAATAATGTAGCTGGAGCTAAATTGAATAATGACATTACACTTCAGAACGACCTGGTATTTACACAGGGGATTCTGGACATAAATAAATATCTGTTGACCCTTAGCCAGAATAGTTCAGTTACCGGGGCTCCTTTCACGGCAACTAAAATGATAGAATCCGATGGTGTAATAAGTAGTCAAGGGGTAAGAAAATACTTCACTGCTGCACCTCAATCATTTACATTCCCCGTTGGAGTATATGGGAAATATACTCCTGCAATTTATACAATAACCGCAAATGCAGCAGTTGGTTATATCAAAGTCAATCCAATAAATAATTACCATCCAAGTGTAACGGATCCATTGAATGTCCTGAAATATTATTGGCAGATTGGAAGTTCAGGTATATCAGGATTTGATGCGAATCTCTTACTTCAATACTTACCAGTTGATGTTCAGGGGGTAGAAAGTAGTTATGTTGCAGCGAAACTGGAACTGCCAGGTAATTTTTGGACTAAAGCTCCTGTTGGTCCTGCAACTGACAACGTGAATGAAACAACGCATCAGATAACTTTTATAGCGGTTGCCAGCAGTAATCTTAACGGGGAGTATACTGCTGGAAATAATGCAGCTATTCCTGGGGATGTTCCTGAATATCAATCAAATAATAATGGAAACTGGTCTGATCCGACTATCTGGACACCAATAGGAGTTTCACCTCCGTGTCCTGCCGGTGGGCCAAATGGTGCCAATGTAATTGTTGACCATGTTGTTACAGTCGATATTAATAACATATTTGCATTTAGCACTGCAATTAATAATAAACTGAGAATAGTTTCACCAACTTTCGGTCATAACCTTGGAGTTGTGACTGGTAACGGAACAATTTATCTGGAAAACGGAAACCTTCCGGGTGGCGATTTCTCTGCATTTATTGATTGTTCAGGCAATGGTACTATAGAGTATGGTGGAACTGGGAATTATACAATTATTGCAACCCAGTTTAACAGTTTGCCAAATATGTTTGCAACAGGAACGGGTACAAGAGTCCTTCCGAATAAAGACCTGACCATTTGCAAAAGACTGGTTATTGACGGGCCTATTCTCGATAATAGTGTTAATAACCAGAAGCTTACGATTCTTGGATCAATGGAACGTTACAATACCGGTGTTTTCATTAGTGGTTCTGGTGCCTCACCGGCTGCAACTGTTTCATTTGCTGGTAGTGCTATTCAATCCATTGGTGGCACAACCGGTGACTTTTCAGGAGTTAGTAAGTTCAATAATCTTGAAATTAACAATGCTGCCGGATTGAATATTGGTGCAAATGGAATAGTTGAAGTTAATAATGTGTTGTTACTGACAAATGGCATTATTGGTACAAGTTCAACCAATAAAATGACGTTATTAAATACTTCTTCAGCAGCTGTTATACCTTCCGGCGGGAGTGCTACCTCTTTTGTCAACGGTCCTTTAATTAAAAATATCATTAATGGAGACACTTTCCTATACCCAATTGGAAAAGGAACGACAAAAGGTCATAATTTTACCCTCACATCAACTGCAGGAAGCACCTTAGCCTGGACAGCTGAATATTTCACACCAAATCCCACTTCAACCTCCTTAGCGCCACCTTTGCTGGTATCTAATACTAAGGAATATTGGGGTGTCAATACAACAACCGGATCTACTACGAAAGTTAAATTGGGATGGGATCCTCTAAGCGATCTGACTCCTTTGATGACTGTGAATGGTATATCTGATATGCGTGTAGCAGAGTCTATTGCAGGTTTATGGACTGAATTGGCTTCTACAACTTCAGGTGATAACAGCAATGGAGACGTGGCAACTACTAACGATATAAGCATCTCCACAATTCCTAAAAATTTTACAACAGCCAGTGTTACTACTACGATCCCAAGGGCCACTTTAGCTCCAACTGGTCCTGTTTGCGGTGCTGCAGGAATTCCTGTCAACTTCACATCATTTTTTCCAATTAATCTAGATTATACACTCAATTATACAATTAATGGTGCCGTACAGCCAACTGTTAATGTGACATCTTTACCATATTATTTGCCAACACCAGTCCCGGGAGCTTATAAATTAACTGGCTTCACCTATAATAATGGTGCTAATACAGGAGTAGTCGATGGGACCATAGTAAATGCCTATGCTAATCCGACAGCTTCAAATGCCGGATTAGATCAATCTCTTTGTGGAGTCTCCGGATTAGTTCTTGCAGGTAATAGTCCTATTCCTTATTCCGGTTTGTGGACAATCGTTAGTGGCGTCGGAGGCACATTTGTTAATAGCACTCAAAATAATACTGTTTTTACTGGTGTTTTGGGTGAAACTTATACATTGCGGTGGACTATAAGTAATGCTTCCTGTACATCATCCGATGATGTTGTAATATCATTCCCAGTTGTGGCTTCAGTGCCAGCGAATTTCACCTCTGCTCCTACTCAGGTTTGCCAGGGTTCCGGCGGATATGTTTACACAGTCCCGAATGTTGCTGGCAATACTTACAATTGGAGCTATACTGGTTCGGGCCAAACTATAAATGGAACCGGAAACTCTGTTACAATCGATTTCAGCATAACAGCTACAAGCGGAACATTAAATGTAACTGCAACAAATTCCTGCGGTACAAGTGCTCCGAGATCAATTGCGATTACCGTAAATACATTGCCTGCTCCTTCCATAATAGGCAATAACGTAGTTTGTCCGAATTCTACAGGTGTTATCTACAGCACAACAAACAATCCGGGAGACACATATAGCTGGATAGTTTCAGGCGGAGTTATAAATGGATCTTCAACAGGAAATAGCATTGTTGTAAATTGGGGTCCTATTGGCACTGGTACAGTCAAAGTGACTGAAACCAATCCTTTAACCGGATGTACATTCACAACTCCCGATTATAATGTGACAATTAATGATATTTTGCCTCCGGTAATATCAAATTGTCCTGCAAATATTTTTGTAAACAATGATCCTGGATTGTGTTCTGCAGTTGTTACGTGGATAGAGCCTACTGCAACTGATGACTGTACCCCATCAGGTAGTCTCATCTGGACAAAATCTCATCTGCCGGGTTCCACTTTCCCTTCAGGTACTACGCCTGTTAATTATACTGCAACTGATGCTTCAGGAAATACAAGCCTTATATGCACTTTTAATGTAACAGTTACTGATAATACCAGTCCGGTAATTACTTTGCCGGCTCCTCCGACGATAAATGCAGATGCAACCTGCCACGCACTTATGCCCGTTATTGCTGCCACAGCCACGGATAATTGCTCAATTCCCGCCAATATTGCAATAACCCAGGTACCGGCAGCTGGCACAATAATTGGTACAGGTGTAACAGCTGTTACAATCACTGCAACAGATCAGGCTGGAAACAGTGCAGTCTCAAACATTAATGTTACTGTGGTTGATGTTACTCCACCAATAGCAATTTGCAAAAATATTAGTGTGGTTCTTGATGCAACTGGTAATGCTTCAATTGTAGCTGCTGATATTAATAATGGAAGTAGTGACAATTGCGGAATAGCATCTATGTCAATTAATAGATCTAGCTTCACATGCGCTGATCAGGGAGTTGTTCCTGTTACTTTGACCGTTGTTGATAACAGTGGGAATTCATCATCATGTATTTCAAATGTTAATGTTACAAGCAGTCTTTCAATAACCAGCATATCGTTGAGTACCTGCGATGTGGCACCTCCTTTTGCACTCTTTTCATCAAGTGTCGCAGGGGGGAATGGTACATATACATATTTCTGGCGCTGCCTGGAGAGTACAGCTTATCCGTTTATGTACATGGATGCAATACCTCCTTTCCTGCATTTTACAAATACAAGTGCTATAGCATATCCATTCTTTAATAGCAGTATGCCAAATGGTACTTACCATATTCGTTTGCTTGTCACTGATGGTAATGGATGCAAGGATTCTTCAGATATGGTTTTAATCCAGGGAGGTGTGACATTTAATAATGTTACACTCCTTTATTCAGATGCATGTGAAGGAGAGACTAAAACTTACTCTGTTGCTTTTGATGCTGCTGCAACTTATACATGGAATGTAACAAATGGAATATTTCTGACACCTATTAATACAAATACGGTTAATGTTAAATGGAATATCGGAGTTACACAAGGAATCTTGACAGCAAATGTCACAAAGCCTGATATTAATGGAAACGCCTGTGGTTCATCTACAGTTGATTCGGTTTCTATCCATCCAATTCCTTCTCCAAGTTTTGTTGCCCCGGTAGTTAGTGTTTGCGCAGGAAGTACAGTTACATATACACTTTCACCGCCATCCTATAGTAATTATACATGGACTGTGACCAACGGAACCATTGTTGTTGGAGGAACACCTTCAAGTGATTTTGTAACAGTGCTTTGGAGTACAACTTCTCCTGGTAGTGTGGCTGTGGATGTCACTTCTCCATTTGGTTGCCTCGGTTCAACAAGCTTGATTGTTAATGTATATAATGTGACAGGTTCTATCACAAGTCAAACCAATGAAAGCTGTACCGGAAGTAATGATGGTTCTGTTACAGTAGTAGCCACTGCTGGAAGTGGATTGGCCCCTTATCAGTATTCAATTAATGGCGGTGCAAATTGGTTTTCACCTCCTTTCAACACCTTTAATTCCCTTAGTGCAGGGAGCTATACTGTAATTATTAAGGATGCTCTTGGATGTACCTTTAATGTACCTGTCGTGATCACCGTCGCTCCGAATAATACCGTAGCCAGGAGCTCACCAGCAGGCACGGATGCACAGACAGTATGTATCAATACGGCTATCACGAATATCACCTATACAACTACGGGAGCCACGGGAGCAACAGTCACGGGGTTACCTGCAGGAGTAGCAGGAGTGTGGGCAGCAAATGTTGTAACTATCAGTGGCACCCCGACAGTCGCCGGGCCATTTACCTATACAGTCACGCTGACAGGAGGATGCGGAGCAGTAACAGCCACGGGAACAATAACCGTCACACCTAATAATACTGTAGTCAGGACCTCACCAGTAGGCACCGATGCACAGACAGTATGTATCAATACTGCTATCACCAATATCACCTATGCAACTACGGGAGCAACGGGAGCAACAGTCACGGGGTTACCGGCAGGAGTAGCAGGAGTATGGGCAGCTAATGTTGTCACTATCAGTGGCACCCCGACAGTCGCCGGGCCATTTACCTATACAGTCACGCTGACAGGAGGATG
>Ga0187886_1001632_pt1 | contig 19831 bp, 10 predicted proteins | sample June2016WEW_20_1_FD_133001 | JGI IMG/M metagenome (GOLD analysis project Ga0187886, IMG submission 133001) | Peatland microbial communities from SPRUCE experiment site at the Marcell Experimental Forest, Minnesota, USA - June2016WEW_20_150 | ecosystem: Environmental > Terrestrial > Soil >... | reverse complement strand
CATCCGGGAACGGCGGCTCTACATCTCCGACTTCTGGAACGGCGGGACGGCGGCCCAGGGCTGCATCGCCGCCGGACGGGCCGGCGGTTACATGGCCGTCTGCTGGAACGGGGACGTCGTCCCCTGTGTCTTCATGCCTTATTCCCCGGTCAACGTCAACGCGGCCTACGCCGACGGAAAGACGCTCAACGACGTCTGGGACGACCCGTTCTTCCGCAAGGTCCGGGAGTGGCAGATCGCCTACGGCTACGACAAAAAATACGAAGATAGCAAGAAGATCAGGAATTGGATGATGCCCTGTCCCATCCGCGACCACTACGAAGAGTTCCACCCCATGCTCTTGAAGTACCGACCCAAACCCCTTGACGAGAACGCCGGCGCGGCCATGGACGATCCGGATTACCGCAGGGGGATAATCGAGTACAACCGGGCCGTGGCCGACCTTCTTGACCCGATATGGCAAAGAGAGTATATGAACCCGGACCACAAGATTTCTCCCAAGGAGCCGGGATGAAGCTATCGACGAGCTGGGGGCGGGACCGGGACGCGCGCCCGCGGCCGGGCGTGGCGGGGCTCGCCCTCGCCGCGACCCTCGTCCTTCAAGCTGCGTCTCCGGCACTCCAGCAGGCGCCGCGGGCCGCTCCGCCGGCGGTCCAGGCCGTCAAGGAGCAGACCGGCAGCTACGGCATCAGCGCCCATCTCTTCATCATCGGGAATCTGGGCGAGGCCGGGTCCATGACGATCGAGTCGGCCCTCCGGCCGGACGGCAGGCGGCTGGAGAAGTTGCTGCGCATGTCGGGCGCCTCGAACGAGGCCCAGATCAGGAGGAACAGGGATTTTCGCGGCGATTTCAGCCTGCTCAAGGTCTTTCCCCTCAGGCCCGATGGGTCCGTCGATAAAGAGGCCGTCGCGGAGTGGCGGGGCTTCGAAAGCTCCTCGTCAGGGTTCCTGAAACTCAACAAGAAATACCAGGCGGAAAAGATCGCGTTCTTCCGGGACCACGCCGTCTCGGCCCGGGAGAACGGGACGGAAAAGCGGGTCGAAGGCAGCTACGGCTCCATCCTCTCGCCGCTCGAATACATGACGGACCATGACCTCAAGGTCGGCCAGGTCTTCGAAACGCCCTTCCTCCTAAACGGCATCCCGCGCGTCTTCCGGTGCGAGGTCACCGACCTCGACACTCTCTCCGAATACCGGACCCGGGCCTATCGCGTCGATATCTGGGCCGTCGAAAAGACGACGGGCGCCGACAAGGCGCCCAAGGACGTCTGGAGGAAGAAGGGCAATGTCCGCGTCTGGTTCTGCAAGGACGGGCCTTACCGGAACGAGATGCTGCGGATGAAGATCAAGTTCCGCTGGTATCTCTGGCTCTATTTCGACCTCAAAAGGTAAAAAAAGGGACAGCCCCGTCCGGAAGGGATTGTCCCCCTTGTTCTCTTTCACTATTTCGTATCGGCGGCGGGCTTCAACCTTTTAAGCGCACTTGCTCCAGCCGCAGTTCGTGCAGACCGGACACTTCTCGTCGGGGAGCAGGGCCCCGCAGATCTTGCAACGGACCGTGTAGAAGTCCTTGGCGTTTTGCCGGACCTCGCCGAAGTGCTTCTCCAGGACCTTGGCGATCGCGTCCGGGATGGACTGGATGAGCCCGCCCTCGGTGAAGATGGGCTCGGAGCCGCCGATCCCCTTCAGCTGCTGGATGACCTCCTCGGCCTCGACCCCGCTCCGGAGGGCGAGCGAGATGAGCCGGCCCAGGGCCTCGGCGTCGGCCATGGTCGAGTAGCCGCTCTTGCCGATCGAGGCGAACACTTCGAACGGCTTCTGGTTCTGGAAGGAGATGGTCACGTAGAGGTTCCCGAAGCCCGTCTTGATCTTGTCGGTAATGGACGGCAGCGAGGTCGGCCGGCCCTGCGGGTGCACGATCTCGGTCCCGTTCTTGTAGAGAACCTGGCTTTCCCGGCAGCCGTCGCGGTAGATCGTGATGCCCTTGGTCCCCAGGTCCCAGGCCAGCCGGAAGGCCTTCTCGACGTCCTCGACCGCCGCCTCGTGGGGGAAGTTGATGGTCTTGGAGACGGAGTTGTCGACATGCTTCTGGAAGGCCGCCTGCATCCGGACGTGCCACGCGGGTGAGACCTCATGGGCCGTCACGAAATATTCGGGTAGCGGCTTGTCCGGGTTCTTGGCCTTCCATTCGCCGTAGATCGGGTGGACGTCCTTGAGCTCGGAATCGAGGATCTTCGACACCACCTCGAAGGCGAAGACCGGCTCGATCGACGACGAGCAGCCGGCGATGCGGGAGATCGTCCCCGTGGGCGCGATGGTGAAGACCGTCGCGTTCCTCATCTTCGAGCCCTTGTAGACCGACCGGCCGATATTCGGGAAGCTCCCCCGCTCCCCGGCCAGCTCGCGCGACGCGGCCACGGCCTCCTTGCGCAGGAAAGCGGCGACTTTCTCGGCTAGGGTCAGGGCCTTCGGCGTGTCGTATTTGACCTTCATCAGGAGGAGGAGGTCGGCCCAACCCATGACGCCGAGCCCGATCCGGCGGTTGCCGCGCGTCATCTGCTCGATCTGGGGCAGCGGGTAGCGGTTGACCTCGATGACGTTGTCGAGGAAGCGGACGCCGAGCCGGATCGTCCGGGCGAACCTCTCCCAATCGAACAGGCCCTTCTTGCGGGGGTCGTAGAAGTTGACGAGGTTGACGGACCCGAGGTTGCAGGACTCGTAGTCGTGAAGGGGCTGTTCGCCGCAGGGGTTCGTGGCATGGATGGGGCCGAGGCCCGCCGTCGGGTTGCCCCGGTTGACGCGGTCGATGAAGATCAGGCCGGGATCGCCCACGGCCCAGGCGGACTCGACGATGAGCTGAAAGACCTTCCGGGCGTCCTTCTGCCCCGCGGACTTTCCCGTGTGCGGGTCGACGAGGTCGTAGGGGCGGCCCGCCTTGACGGCGTCCATGAAGTCGTCCGTGGCGGCGACCGAGATATTGAAGTTCATGACGCTCTTGCCGTCGAGCTTCATCTGGACGAACTCCTCGATGTCGGGGTGGTCGACCCGGAGGATGCCCATGTTGGCGCCGCGCCGGGTCCCCCCCTGCTTGACGGCCTCGGTCGCGGCGTCGATGACGCGGAGGAACGACACCGGGCCGGAGGCGACGCCCTGGGTCTTGCGGACGAAGCTCCCCCGGGGCCGGAGCCGGCTGAAATCGAAGCCCGTGCCGCCGCCCTCCTTGTGGACGAGGGCCGCGTTCTTGACGGTCTCGAAGATCGAGTCGAGCGAATCCTCGATGGGCAGGACGAAGCAGGCGCTCAGGCACATGCCCCGGCCGGCGCCAGTCAGGGTCGGGCTGTTCGGCAGGAAGTCGCGGCCGGCCATGATCCGGAGGAACTCCTCGGCGTATTTTTTCCGGTCGGCTCTGGACTTTTCGGCCGAGGCGATGTGGACGGCGACGCGCCGGAAAAGGTCGGCGGGGGTCTTGTCGATGAGCTCGCCCTTCTCGTTCTTGAGGAAGTAGCGGGCCTTGAGGATCTTCAGGGCGTTTTCCGAGAATCCGGCGGTTTCGGTCATTGTGTCCTCTCTGTTGGATCGATCAAGTGGGGGATAAAATTATAATCCCGCGGCGGCGTTTTTTCAAGAATTGAAGGTTAATTACGGTGACACACAACTAAATACACTAAATAGGGGTTCGGGGTTATTTCGGTAATGAGTTGTGTGTCACCAAATTAAAAATTAACGCGCGCGGCGCCGAGCGAGAGTCTTGACGACGGCGGGCCGCAGGCGGAAGATGGATGCGGCAATGAATATCGTCGCTGGCCCGCATCCAATCTCGCCTCGGGCGAGTTTAAAGGAGAGGAAGGGAGAAAAGCCGTGCGAAAAACCACCTACGCTCTTTTTGCCGTCGTCCTGGCCCTGGGGCTTGCCGCCTGCGGCGGCGGTATGATCACCTACGTGACCGACAGCCGGCCCGTCGAACGCGAGATCGCTGTCGACGGCAAGTCCGATGATTGGGTCGGGGCCCTGAGCGCCATCAGCGAGGCGAAGGCGGAAGAGGGATTCCTCAACGACCAGGGCGTCCTCTACATCTGCCTGATCACGGAGGACGAGTCTCTCCGCCATCAGATCGCGCGGGGGGGCCTGACGGTCTGGTTTGACCCCAAGGGCGGGGACCAGAAGGTCCTGGGCATCAAATATCCCCTGGGGATGCCCCGCCGGGAGCGCCCGTCGGCGGAGAAAGAGGAAGGCGGCCAGCCCGCCCAAGAACCTGCCGAAGCCGATACGTCCAGTCTCGAGATCCTGAGGCCGGGGGGCGGCGCGCCGCAGAAGCTGGCCATCTCCGATGCCAAAGGTCTCGAAATCGCCTCGTCCTCAGGCGGGGAGCTTTTCGTCTATGAGCTGAAGATCCCGCTCCAATCGACGGCCGAGAATCCCATCGCCCTCGGGGCGGCGCCCGGGACGAAGGTCGGAGTGGGGTTTGAAGTGCCTAAAAGCGAGGGAGGGCGCGGGTCCGGCCGGCCTCCGGGCGGCATGGGCGGACGCGGAGGAGGCATGGGCGGAGGGATGGGCGGTGGCGGCGGAATGTTCGGCGGCGGCGGTCGAGGACACAGGGGAGGAGGCATGGGCGACCGCGGGATGGAACAATCGGCTGGGCCCAAAGGCCTGAAGGTCTGGACGTACGTCAAATTGTCCGCGGGCAAGAGCCTGGCACCTGCGAGACCCGTCATTAATTGACCGGGCTCTTCGCGGGGCGAGCTTCTCTCGCATCCCTAGGCCCGGCCGCGTCTGATCTGGTACAATAGCCACTCATGCCCCGCGACAGGAACAGCCGCGCGGGCCAAGGTCAAGGAGCAGGAACGATGACAGAACCCGTAACCCCCGCAAAGCTGGATGAACCCGGCATCGACCCCGAAGCCTGGGTGGCGCCCGGCGCTGTCGTCGTCGGGAAAATCACCGTCCGCCGCGGGGCCAGCGTCTGGTACGGCTGCGTCCTCCGGTCGGACATCGCGGGGACGGAGATCGTCGTGGGCGAAGATTCCAACGTCCAGGATGGCACGGTCATCCACGTGGACGAGAACATGTCCTGCCGGATCGGGGCCCGGGTGTCGGTCGGCCACCGGGCCGTGCTCCATGGGGCGACGATCGAGGACGATTGCCTGATCGGCATGGGCGCGGTCGTCCTCTCCGGCGCGAAAATCGGCAAGGGCTCCGTAATCGCCGCCGGGGCCGTGGTCCTGGAGGGGGTCGAGATCCCTGCGGGAGTCGTCGCGGCGGGCATCCCGGCCAAGGTCAGGCGCGAGGTCACGGCCGCCGACCGGGCCCGGATGGAGAACGGCTGGAAGGTCTACACCCGGCTCCGCGAGCTCTACCGGCTATCAGGATCGAAATGAGTCCAAAGTCTCCGGTGTACGGAGCGGTGATCTTCGATCTCGACGGGACGCTCCTCGACACGATCGACGACATCGCTGTCGCCATGAACCGCGTCCTCGAGAGCCGGGGTCTCGGGTCCTACGCGATCGAGGCCTACAAGACGCTCGTCGGGGACGGGGCCGAGGAGTTGGTCCGCCGAGTCCTCTCCTCTCGCCCTCTCGCGGACGAGGAGATCGCCGGCATCCTCCGGGACTACCGCCGCGAATATGACCTCTGCTGGAGGGCCCACAGCCGGCCGTACCCGGGAGTCCCCGAGCTCCTCGAAGAGCTGGCCCGCAAGGGTATCAAAACGGCCGTCCTCTCGAACAAATCCCATCCGTTCACGAAGACAATGACGAGTGAGCTTTTGGCTCCTCACCGGTTCGACGTCGTCCGCGGGGCGATGCCCGGGGTCCCGCTCAAGCCGGACCCGCGGCCGGCCCTGATGATCGCCTCGGAGATGGGCCTCCCTCCCGCCTCGGTCGTCTTCCTGGGCGACACGAACGTGGACATGCTGACGGCCGTGGCCGCCGGGATGCTCCCGGTCGGGGCGCTGTGGGGGTTCCGGAGCGCGGCCGAGCTCGAGGCGAATGGCGCCGCGGCCCTCGTCGCCTCCCCTCTCGACCTCCTCGGCTATTTCCCCGCCGGCTGATCCTCTTCATACTCCTCCCGGCCGGCCATCCGCCTTCCACGCCGGTCAAATAAGCCTTCCCGTCCCCCCCTCACCCCCTCCGCCCCGAGGGTGCTTTTCGGGGTGACAAGGGGTGAATCAAAATCACCCTCCGTTTCACCCGGACGGGCTATTGGCCCCGTGCCGGCCGGGCCTATTATGGGGGCTGAGAACCAATGCGCAGGACCATGAATCCGAGGGATAGCCGTGACGACTGACAAGCGCAAAGAGCGGAGGATCCGGGAGGAGAACCGGGTCATCATCGAGGTCCCCGGCAAGTGGGGCCCGGAGGGCGGGCCCGAGATCAACGCCTTGACCCAGGACATCTCCCTGGGCGGCGCCAGGATCCTGATGATGGACGAGTTCTTCCCCGTCGGCTCCTTCCTCAAGATGACCCTGTACCTTTCGAGGTCCAGGCAGATTGTCAAGGTCCACGCCAAGGTCCGCTGGGCCCGGACGATCGAGAACAGTTTCTACGAGATGGGCGTTGAATTCGAGCACGGCATCCCGGCCAGCGTCATGGCCCTCATCAACCATCTTTACAGGAAGGAGCAAAATGTCCCTGCCACGATCCAGGCCAAGTAGACGGCCGGCGCGTCCGGAGGTTCGCCGGGGCGGTCAGCCCGCCTCATCGCTCGGGATGAGAGGGCGGGCCGAAATATCCTTTGGCCAATCGTCCGGAAAGGTGATTGTCATGGCGGGGGGCGCATGTCACACTGCCCGCGGAAGATACGGATATGGTCCGATCGAAAGAAAACGAACGAAAGGCCTGGCCCCCGGGGCCAAGGCATAGGAGGGTCCCATGTTAGAGCAATTCGAAACCCAAAAAGAGCTGGCCTCGGTCTTCGACGGCATCGAGGGCCAACTGGATAAGTCCCTGGCGACCCAGAAGGACGCCATCGAGAAAAGCCTGGTCGAGACGCTCAACCGGGAAAAAGAGGAAGCCCAGAAGAAGGTCGAGGCCGTGGAGCAGGAATTCGCGGATGGCAAGCGTATCCTCGAGAAGCATAAGGCCGCCCTGGCCGAGCTCAAGGCGGCCAAGGAGCAGATCCAGAGCCAGATCAAGGGGCACCTGGACCGGGCCCTGAGCTGCCGGCAGATGATGGAGAAGATGTCGAGCCAGGCCTATGAGGAGTTCGAGAAGATCACCCATCTTGGGATGGAGCTCGATGGGATCCGGCACCGGGCCGAGGAAGAGACCGACCGCCTCCAGAAGCACCTCGACGAGAAATACGGCATCAAGGCCCAGTTCCAAGCGGCGTTCGAGCCCGGCGAGACGGCGGCCGACCTGAGGCAGGAGATGCTGAAGATGAAGAAGGTCCGGGACCTCCTCGAGGCCGGGAAGGAGCCCGCGACATCCGTGACATCGGAGACGCCCGGCGTAGAAACCCAGCCGGAGCCCCAGGCCGACGCCCGGGCTGCCGAGACTTCGGCGCTGGCCGATTTCTATGCCCAGGAGCCGTCGACCCCGGACGTCGAGACGTCAGCCGCAGAAGCGGAACCAGCGCCCGAAGAGCCCGGGGATTTCGAGCAGGAGGAACTTCGGATGCTCCTCGACCGTCTCGCGCAGTACCGCCGGACGGAGCCCGTCTATAACGGGACGGAGTTCGCCTATTTCCTGAAGGGTAAGAAGATGGTCCTCGACAGCGAATCGTTCGTCGGCACGGTGACCAGGATCTCGGACATCGCCAAGGGGCTTCACCTCAACCTCGGCCAGAAAGAGATGTCCAAGGACCTGTTCCTCATCAAGCAGGAGATCCTCAACCAGCAGGAGATCCTCCGGAAGGCCTTCCTCCGGGTCGTCCGGTTCTGCGAGAAAGAGGACGGGGCGGTCCCCCAGTACATCGCCGACGTGATCAACGTCCGCATCCTCAAGGACATCCTGGAACGGCTGACCTTCGGCAATTGGAGCAATCCCGCCGATTTCAGCTCCTTTGCGGAGCACGTGAACAACCTGAAGGCCGCCTTCAATACGAAAGTCGCCCCCGCCCGGGATTACCTCAACTCCGTCCTCGAGCAGCTCGAAGGCGGGCCGGACATCCTGAACTGACGGGAACCGGTCAGATAATCTCGAGCTTGTCCTTTTCCGGGAGCTTCGGGAACGGCGCGTGAGGCTCCTGCTGGTACCAGAAAGCGACCGAAGCGATATCGTCCTGGAGCGGCAGGTACCGCCCCCCCGACATCCAGCCCAGGGCCTGGATCGTGACCTTTAGATCGTCGTCGAACCGGACCGGGTCCATGATGTGCCAGCGGTAGAGGCCGAAGCGCTGCTGGACCTGGTAGTGCCCGTCGCCGCGGATGACCTGGGCGAGGCCGGTGTACGGCGTCGTGAATTCGTGGTACTGAACGGAGCCGTCGGGCGCCTTGGCGTCGAAGTCGTACGAGCCGCAGAAATAATCCTCCGTCCCCGTACCGCAGATCGTCGGGAAGCCTGTGTCTCCGTCGATGAAGAACTTGATCTCACCCTCGCCCCACCAGCCGTTGTTATTAACCCCCCAGGCCAGGTAGGTCCCGACGTAATGGCCCCAGCCCTTAACTCCGTCGAGGATGGTGTAGACGCTCTTGGCGGGGAGCGGATTGACGCGACGGAACTGGGCGTGGAAGTATGCGGCGTCGGCGGGGACCTCGGTCTCCGTGTAGTTGATCTGGTAATAGATGGTAAAGTCAATGTCGGCGATATTCTCGAGCGTGATCCTGAAGCCTTTGCGGAAGGGCATCTCCCAGTAGCAGTTGAAGGCGCTTCCGGGATTGACGCAGACCGGGAGCGAGGAGATCTGGGCGTACTGACCCCAGCCACAGGCGAAGAAGTCGCCGAGCGGGCATTCGACCGAGGGCGTCGTTTCGCCGTCCCAGTAGAAGCGGATAATAGCGAAGCGCAGGGTGCCGGCGGGCGTGCACCAGATCTGCTGGATTGCGCCCTGGCCCTTGACGTCGGCCATGACGAAGGTCTGCTTGGGCTTGATCGTGACGAAGGGCGAGACCTTCCAGCCCTGGCCGAGGTCCCGGGCCGCGTTCTTGGCCGGGCCATCGACGGACATGCCCGCCTTGCCCTTCTCGCCGGTGAAGTTCTCCGGGCTGATGGACCGCGTCTTGGCGTGGGAGAGGCGGGAAAGACTGCCTAGGCTCATGGAGAGCCCCTTGAAGGCCTTCTCGTCCTGCGGCCCGGCGGCGGACGGCGAGGTGACGGCGAAAACGAAGATGCCCAGGGCCAGGAGCCCGCAAGCGGTTTTCAACCAGCGAAAGGACGGCCTCTCGGAGCACCTTTGATCGTGGCACGTATTTTTCGTCATGCACTCCTCCTTTGGCGGATTTTTTGACGGCATCGGCCCGATACCCTGATCGCCCCCCATTCTAATCCATCTGAATTTGGGGACACAATGCTCATTTCCGAATTCGTTAAGTTTGGGGTCGGACCTCAGTAACCAATTGATAATAATTAATATAATCATTTTTGTAAGCCCTTTTTTAGCCCTAAGTCTTCATTTTCAGGCCCGAAAACAACGACTTAAGAGCCCGTCAATGCACAACTAGGAAAATTACCTTAAGTCCGCGTTTACGGGGGCAAAAAGGGCAATTTAAGGCCGAAAAAAGGCTGCGAAAATGAGTCAAATGATTTTTTTTCTTGCAGTTACTGAGGCCCGACCCCAAATTCCAGTCCGTCCCCTTTGGGAGGACAGTCCCTATCTGCCCCACCCGACGCGTCGCCAACAAAAAACTAAAATCGCGTCTTGACAACCTCTCTTTTCGGCTCTATGTTATAAACAATGATATTGGTCATATGACCAATATCATTGTTCGTTCAGCTTATGGCTGTTGCGGCCGCGTTTCCCGAACCCGGCCGCCGGAGGCACCGATGCTGGAGCCACTCCTGGAATCCGAAATCAAAGAAAAGGCTCTCCTTTATCTTTAAACTCATGGCGAATCCTACCCCCGGGAGATCGCCCGCTCTCTGGGCCTCTATATCCATGCCGTTCAATACCAGCTATTGAAGCTGGAAAATGGCGGTGTTCTCTACAGCAAGCTCAGGGGAAAAATCAGGCTTTTCGGGTTCAACCCGCGGTATCCCTTCAAGAAGGAGCTGGAAGCGCTACTGGAAAAAGCCCTGTCCTTTATCCCTGAGGAAGAAATGGACAGGACTTTTCGACCTCGATTAAGGCCGCGCCGTAGCGGAAAACCGCCGCTCCGGTCCAATCCATCGATGAGGCCATGATCACCAAGGGAATCTCACTCCGGGACCTGGCCGCATTCTTGTCCGATCATGAGCGGCGAAACGGCATCGAGGAGGAACTATTTTTCCGTTTCAATTGTATTATTGGTGAAGCCGCCGGGCCTCAAAACAGGGTCGGGCGGGGCTCGCCAGGAGGAAACGATGGAACAGAATGAAAAAAATCATCGGCCGCTGACCATAATCTCAGCCCTTGTCTTTGTGCTATGCCTCGCGGCCGCGGCGCTTCTCGGGGCCCTTTCCGGATCTTCACCAGGCTTCTGCCCTCCTCCCGCCCTGTCCGCGCCCTCGCCGCTGCCTCCACATTCATCCCCGTCCGTATCAACTCTTCTGGCCGCGAATCAAGCCGCGATAACCGAGCCGCATTGGCTCTCTCCCGCTCCGCTCCTTCCGCCGGGCGCATCCGATTCTCGACAACCCGCGGCCTCCCAGGCCGCCGACGAGCCGGGCCGCAAGCGCGTCGAGCGGCTCATCAACGAGCAGAAATTCGAGGAAGCGGCCAAAGAGGCCGCGCGCCTCCGCGGCGAGGCCAGGCGGGCCGGAGACGAGACGCTCTGGACCTGGGCCTTGATCAAGGAAGTCCAGCTCCGCTCCGGCCTCCACGGTTATGAGACGGCCGTCCGCTTCCTCAAAGAGGAGCCCTGGCCGCAGTCGCCCGTCAACCGCGACATGCTGGACCTCTTCTTCGCCCAATCCCTCGTGACCTATTACGATGCCTATTCCTGGGACATCAACAAGCGCGAGCGCGTCGAGGCCGCGGGCCCCATCGACCTCAAGTCCTGGACGAGGGACCAGATCTACGCGGAAGCCTGGTCCGCCCTGATGCGCGTCTGGAAGGACCGGGAGCGCCTGGCTGACCGTCGGGCCAGGGAATTTCCCGATTTCTGGACTCCCGGCGACTTCCCGGCCGGCATCCGCGACACCCTCCGCGACTCGGTCGTCTATCTCATCGCCCGGCTCCTCGCCGACACGAGCTTCTGGAACCCCCGCCAGACGAACGAAACCTATCTCCTCGACCTCGACAAGCTCCTGATGGCCCCATTCGACGCCAAGTCCGCCGCGGTGGTCCTCGAATCGCCGGCCGCGCACCCGCTCGAAAAAGCGGCCGCCCTCCTCGGCGAGCACGAGAGCTGGTGCCGCCGGTCCGCCGACCGTCCCGAGGCCGCCCTCGAGGCCCGCCTAGTCCGCATCGAAGCCCTTCACAACGCCTTTTCCCAGGACGACGACCGGGCCCTCATCCTCAAGCGCCTCGGCGAATTCCTTCCGGCTTTCCGCAAGCACGCCTGGTGGGCCATCGGGCAGGCCGTGCTCGCCGAATTCGCGCGCGCCGAGAACGCACCCGACAGCCTCGTCCGGGCCCGCGCCCTCGCCCTCCAGGGCACCGAGGCCTATCCCGGGTCGCCCGGCGGCCTCCGCTGCCTCTCTCTCGTCAAGAGCGTCGAGGGGCCTGAATACTCCATGGAGGCGATGGCGACCGACGCGCCCGGCCGCCGGTCCGTCCGCTTCACCCACCGGAACCTGGGCCGCGTCTATCTTCGGGCTTACCCGGTGGATATCGCCGACCGCATCAGGACGTCCAAGGACTACAACATCTTCCCCGCCTGGCAGGAAGTCCAAGGCATCCTTGAAAGCGCCAAGCCGGCCGCGGCCTGGAAGGTCGAACTGCCCGCGACCCCCGACTTCCGGGACCACCGGACCTACGCCGAGCTCCCGGCCGATCTCGCCCCCGGGGTCTATCTCGTGGCCGCCTCGGCCCGCCAGGATTTCGCCCGTAATGAAAACCGGGTCCTGGCCCTGAACGCCGCCGTCGGCGACCTCGTCCTCCTCAAGCGCGGCGTCTCCGCGGGCGGCGAGGAGGCCATCGTCCTTTCGGGCGGGACGGGCCGGCCCGTCGCCGGAATCGCGGTGGACCTTTATGCCTACGACTGGCGGCAGGGACACGCGCTTGTCGAGTCGCAGGTCACGGACGCCCGGGGCCGCGTCGTCTTCGCCGGCCGTGAGCGCACCGGCCCGCATTTCCTCCTCGCGAAGAAAGGCCACGACATCGCCTTCGACCCGGCCTACCTCTACCTTTACAGGAAGCCGGTCCCCGCCGAAACGAGCCATTCCCTCATCTACACCGACCGGAGCATCTATCGCCCCGGCCAGAAGCTCTACTGGAAGATCCTGGCCTACCGGGGCCGCCAGGACCTGGGCCAGCTCCGGCCGGCCGCGAACGCCACGGCCTCGATCTGGCTCGAGGACATCAACGGCCAGCGCGTGGCCGAAGCGACCGCCGCGACGAACGACTTCGGGACGGCGAGCGGCGAGTTCGTCCTCCCCGCCGCGGGGCGCCCCCTCGGGGCCTGGCGCCTCCGGAGCTCGCCGGAAGGGTATGCCGGAGTGCGCGTCGAGGAATACAAGAGGCCGACCTTCGAAGTGACCGTCAAGGACCCGGACAAGCCGCTGCGTCTCAACCGTCCCGCGGCGCTCAAGACCGAGGCCCGCTATTACTTCGGCCTTCCGGTCGCGTCGGGCACGGCCGTCTGGCAGGTCCGGCGCGAGCCGGTCTATCCGCGCTGGTGGTGGGAAACAGAAAGCGGCCGCTCGCAGATCATCGCCGGCGGCCGGGGCCAGGTCGCGGATGACGGGACCGTCGACGTGTCCTTCACCCCGAGCGCCGATGAACGGAAGGGCCGCTCCGAGCCGGGCCTCAGCTATCGCTACACCCTCTCGGTCGACGTCACCGACGAGGGCGGCGAGACGCGTTCGGCGAAGCGGGCCTTCCGGCTGGGCTTCGTCGGTGTCGAGGCTTCGATCCGGGAGGAGAATAGGTTCGAGAGCGCGGACGCGGCGAGCGTCTTCTCGGTCACGCGGACCGATCTCAACGGGACGCCGAGGCCGGGCGCAGGGACATGGCGTGCCGTCCGGCTCGTCCAGCCGGAGGCGACCCTTCTCCCCGCCGACCAGCCGATGCCGGAGCCGCCGGCAGGGGCAGGCGATCCCGTCGCTTTCCGGACACCGGGCGATCGCCTGAGGCCGCGCTGGGATTATGCACTTTCGTACAACGAGGTCCTCCGTCTCTGGAAGGAGGGAACGGAAGCGGCGGCGGGCAAGGCCGAACACGACGCGAACGGCCAGGCGACGGTGAGCATTCCGCGGCTCGAACCCGGGGCTTATCGCCTGCTCTATGAGACCAAGGACGAATTCGGCGGGATCTGCCGCGAGAGCCTGGATTTCCTGGTCGTAGGGAAAAAGGCTTCGGCGCGCCTGCCGGTCCTGGTCAGCGCGGAGCAGTCCGTGGTCCCGGTCGGGAAAACCGCCCGGATCCTATTCCACAGCGGCTTCGCAGACCAGCCCCTGCTCCTCGAAACCTTCAAGGGCGGCGAGCTCTGGGAGCGCCGCTGGCTCGAGGCCGGGAAGGACGGCGGCATCCTCGAGATCCCGGTCACCGAAGACCTCCGGGGAGGATTCGGGGCGCGCCTGACGGCCCTCAGGGACCACCAATTCATGACGGACGAAGCCAGCGTCTTTGTCCCCTGGGACAATAAGGAGCTCGACCTCACGTTTTCGACCTTCCGCGACAAGCTCGCCCCGGCCGGACGGGAAACGTGGCGGGTGACGGTCAAGACGCCGGGCGGAAAGCCCGCGGTCCAGGGCGCCGCCGAGCTTCTGGCTTACATGTACGACCGGAGCCTGGACCTTTTCGCGCCTCACCACCCGCCCAGCCTGTTGAACCTCTACCCGAACAGGGCGGGAACGGCGGCCTGGGATCCCGCCCTGGGCATGGCGCCGCAGGCGTACTCGGAGGATTCCGACTGGACCCATATCCCGGCGTTCCCAGCGTTCCGGCCGGCCGAACTCCTCGCGCTCAGCGGCTATGGGATCGGCGGGCCGCGTGGCCGCGTTCTGGGCGGTGTCGTCGGCGGAGTTCTCGGAGGAGTTAAGGCCGACAGGACTGTGACCGCCGCCGCGCCGATAGTCGACGTGAAGAAAACGGCCAGGGTGACGACATTAGCCGAGGAGGAGGCTCCGGCCAAGGAGAAGGCCGGCAAACCGGGCCAGGAACCGACGGCTGCAGGGCAGGAAGAGGCCGCGCCCTTGCGGTCGAATTTCTCGGAGACGGCCTTCTGGCAGCCCCATCTCCTCACGGGCGCGGACGGGACGGCGGCCGTGGAGTTCACCGTGCCCGATTCCGTCACCGGGTGGCGGGTCTTTGTCCACGGGGTAACGCGGGACCTTATGGGCGGGACGCTCGAGAAAGAGGCCCGGACCGTCAAGGAGCTCATGGTCCGGCCTTACCTGCCGCGCTTCTTCAGGGAGGGCGACCGGGCCGAGCTCAGGGTGATGGTCAATAATGCCGGGGAAAAGGAGATGGCGGGCGAGGTCGCGCTCGAGGTCTTCGACCCGGCCACGAATGAGAACCTGGCCCCGGCCTTCGGACTGCCCGCGAGCGTTCCGGCCCAGGTGTTCAAGGTCAAGGCGGGGGGCGGAGTAGCGGTCACATTCTCGCTCGCGGCCCCGGCGCGGGTGGGGACCGTGGCCTTCAAGGTCACGGCCAGGGCGGGGGCATTCGGGGACGGCGAACTCAGGCCGTTGCCTGTCCTGCCCGGGCGGATGCATCTCGTCCAGTCGCGGTTCGCGACGCTCAAGGAAGGCGGGACGCGCGAATTGAAGTTCGCCGACTTGGCGAAGACGGACGACCCCACGCGGATCAACGAGCAGCTCGTGGTCACGGTGGACGCCCAGCTTTTCTACGGGCTCCTGGACGCCCTCCCCTACCTCGTCAACTACCCCTATGAGTGCACGGAGCAGACGCTCAACCGGTTCATGTCCACGGGCATCCTGACGAGCCTTTACGACAAGTACCCGGCGGTCGCGCGCATGGCCCAGGCCCTGAGCAAGCGGGACACGGTTTACGAAACGTTCGACGCCGCCGACCCGAACCGGAAGATGGGGCTCGAGGAGACGCCGTGGCTGGCGGAGGCGCGGGGCGGCCAGGACGCGGGGTACGGGGTGGAGAAAGTGCTCGACCCGCGGGTGGCCAAGGCCCAGAGAGAGGCGTCGCTGGCCAAGCTGCTCAAGGCGCAGACTGCGATCGGGGCGTTCCCGTGGTGGCCGGGCGGGCCGCCGTCGCCCTACATGACTCTCTATATCGTCCACGGGTTCTCGAAGGCGATCGAGTTCGGGGTGGGCGTTCTGAAAGAGCCGGTCGTGCGGGCGTTCGGCTACTTGCACCGCCACTACATCGACGAGATCGTGTCGATGCTCATGGCTCACGACACGGGCTGGGAGTTCGTCACGTTCATGAATTACACCATCAGCAATTTCCCGGACGCGACATGGACGGGCGGCGTGTTCACGGAGGCCGAGCGGAAGCTGATGCTCGACTTCTCGTTCAAGCACTGGAAAGAACACTCGCCGTACCTCAAGGGGTACCTGGCCCTGACGCTCAAGCGGGCGGGGCGGGTGAGGGACGCGGCGCTCGTCTGGGACAGCGTGATGGACAGCGCCAAGACGACGGTGGACGAGGGGACGAGCTGGGCGCCGGAGGACCGTGGCTGGCTCTGGTATAACGACACGATCGAGACGCACGCGTTCGCGCTGCGGACCCTGATGGAGCTCATGCCGGCTGACGCGCGGAGCGAGGGGCTCGTCCAGTGGCTCTTCCTCAACAAGAAGCTCAACCACTGGAAGTCGACGCGGGCGACGGCCGAGGTCATCTACTCGGTGGCCTACTTCCTGAAGCAGACGGGGGCGCTCGGAGTGAGGGAGGCGGTGACGGTCGAGGCCTGCGGCACGCGCACGGAATTCACGTTCGAGCCGGACAAGTACACTGGAAAGAAAAATCAGGTAGTCGTCCCCGGGGATAGGCTGGCCGTGGCGCGGGGAGGCGCGGCGGTGCCGGCGGCGGCTTCGGCGGCTGCGGCGGGGGCCTCAGCGGCTGTGACGGCCCCGTGCGCGACGGTCCGGGTCAGTAAGGAAGGGAAAGGGATGGCCTTCGCCAGCGCGACCTGGCATTTCAGCACGGAGAAGATGCCGGAGAAGGGCGAGGGGGATTTATTCGCGGTCGAGAGGAGCTATTTTAAGCGGGAAAAGAAGGGCGACGAGGTCGTGTTAAAGCCTCTGGCCGAGGGCGCGGCGCTCGCGGTCGGCGACGAGATCGAGGTGCAGCTCGCAATCCGGGCGAGGCACCCGGCCGAGTACGTGCATCTGAGGGACCCGCGGCCGTCGGGTTGCGAACCGGTGACGCTCACGTCGGGGTACAAGTGGGACCTGGGGCTCGCGAGGTACGAGGATATCAGGGACAGCGGCATGAATTTCTTCATGGAGTGGCTGCCCCAGGGCGAGTACACGCTCAAGCACCGGATGCGCTGCGCCATGGCGGGGACGTTCAAGGCCGCCCCGGCGACGCTGCAGAGCATGTACGCGCCGGAATTCGCGGCCTACTCCTCCGGCTCGCTGCTGACCATCAGGATTAAGATGGGGTCGGACCATATTAACTAATTGATATTTCAATAGTTATACCAGATATCGGGCCTCATTTTTGCCTTAAGTCTTCGTTTTCGGGCCTCAAAACAAAGACTTAAGAAAAGCCAAGAGCCAATGAGTTCTTTGGCTGCCTCTCGACGTCCATTCATTAGGACAAACAGAGAGGACGATGGCACGGGCAAACCGCTATTACCAGCCTGGACTCATCTGGCACATAACTCACCGATGCCATAAAAGGGAGTTTCTCCTGAAGTTCATCAAGGACAAGCAAATGTGGTCCCGGTGGGTACTCGCTTCAAAAAGGCAATTCGGGCTCTGCATCCTGAATTATGTAATCACATCTAACCATATTCATTTGCTCATTCTCGATAGGAATCAAAACGCAGATCAGACTATCTCAAGGTCGCTTCAGTTGGCAGCCGGCCGGGTCGCGCAGGAGTATAACAAAAGGAAGAAACGCAGCGGGGCTTTCTGGGAGGATCGCTACCACGCTACGGCCATAGAGACAGGCGATCATTTTATCAATTGCCTCACCTATATCGACCTGAATATGGTCAGGGCGAAAGTCGTAGGCCATCCCGGCGATTGGCCGTTCGGAGGCTATTATGAGCTTCAGCAGTCCCGGGAACGCTTCAGGAACCAGCTCGTGGACTGGCGCACCCTCTCGCTCCTTCTTGGGATCAAGAGCTTGGAGAGCTTGCGAGACGCGCGAGCCGAGTGGGTCGAAAAGAAATGCCTAGCTGGGAAGCTCGAGCGCGACGCCAAATGGACGGAGAACGTGGCCGTCGGGAGCCGAGAATATACGGAGAAAATAATGGAAAAGTTAGGAAGAAAGATGAAAAGGGAGGAAGAACAAGGAGGGGGCACGATATATCCTCTTCGCGGAGGGGGACCTGCTTAAGTCCGTATTTTGGGGGGTCAGAAACACGGATTTAAGCTCTAAAAGAGCCCGAAAAATTCATGTATATTATTTATAATAATATATTTAAATTGGTCCGACCCCAATTTTAAGGATTTCTTCCAATTTCGCGGTCGAGCCGAACTGCTGCTTCCAGCGCTGCTCGAGCTGGGGCATGAAGGCGGGGTCCGCGGCCCGGATTTTTTTCAGCCTCCCCCCAGCATAATCCTTCTCTGCATCGTCGAGCCCGTCCCACGCCGTCAGGTAGAAGTAAAGGATATTGAGGTTGAGAAACTCGTCAACCGGGTTGAGCTCGAGCGCCTGCCGGAAATAGAGCTTCGCCTTGTCCGCATATGTCATCAGCGGATAGTTATAGAGGAGATAGGTCATTCCCATCTCGTAATGAGCTGCGGAGTCGCAGGGGTTCTCCGCGATGACCGCCGCGTAGGCCGCGACCGCCCGGTCGCAGTACATGTCCCGTCTCTCGGCGTTTCCCGCCTCATTCTCCACCCGGGCCATGTCCAAGTAGAGCTGTCCCAGCGTTTTTCCTATCTCCGGGTTGCCCGCTTCCCCCGTCGCTCTTTTCAATAATCCCTCGAGCTCGGGAAAGGCGCTCTGCACGCTCCGGGCCCGCGACCGCGCGTCGCGATAGAGGCCGAGATAATGGAAGCCGAGGAAGTCCCGCGTCGCGACAACCAGGAGGGCGAATGTCGCGATGCCCATGACGGCCGTTTTCCATGCTCTCGCTCCGCTCGTCCAGCCCGCACTTGTAATCGCGCGTCCGCCGCTGCCTCCCCCCGTCGACTCTCCCCTCTTGTCCCCTCGTCCCCCTTCGTCCACCGCCTCTCTTTTAACCGCGTTTCCTCCCACGCTTGAACTGACTGCCGAGCTTGCATTTGCGCCGCTCCCTTCTCTTTCCTTTCTCTTCGTGACGACGTTTGTGGCCAAGGCGCATAGCCCCACGAAATAGACGGCATTGGCCGGGATCTGGAGGTTGAAGTCCGTGAACCCGTGGATAAGGATCGCCAGGATCCCCAGGATCGCGCCCAGCCCGACGCCCTTGGCGAAGTTCGCCCTCCTCTTCCTCCACCTCCCGGCCAAGACCACGAAGAGCCAGATCCCGGCCACGATCAGGCAGCCGCCCGCGACAACCCCGTTCTCGGCCGTGGCCTCCAGGTAGTCGTTGTGGGCGTAGGAAAGCTGGTACCCGTCGTCGATCTTCTTGTACATCGGGTAGACGTCGAGGTAGGTCCCCTTCCCCGCCCCCGTCAGCGGGAAGTCATGGATCATCTCCATGGTGTTCCGCATGACGACCAACCGCCCCTCCCGGCTGAAGTCGGTCTCCGTGAACCGCTCGATGACCGGACCGATCCCGAGCCACAGAGCCACGGCCAGCACGGCCGCGACGACGAGTCTCAGGATGCCGCGGGCCCGCTTCCGCTCGTCCGCCCGGTCCCAGAGCTCCCGCCAGCTCCCGAGCGCCCCGGCGGCCAGGAGGACGGTCACCAGGAAAATCATGATGCCCGACCGTGACTTCGAAAAAACGAGGGCGATCCCGATGAAAACGCTGCCGAGCCCGACGAGGAGCGACCACTGCAGGCTCTCCTGGCTGAACCAGAGGAATCTTTGGCGCCACCCGAGCCCCTTATCCATCAGGAAATACCGCGCCCGGGCCAGGAGATGGCCCAGGCTCAGCGGGAAAGCCATCTCCATGAAGCCGGCGAAATGGTTGCGGTTGATGTAGGTCCCCGTCACCGAGCCGATGTAATACTTTTTCTGGTAATCGAAGATCCTCTCCGACCAGCTGAAGGTCTCGGCCATCCCGTAGATAGCTTGGAAAAACGCCGACCCGATCATGACGAGGACGAAGATCTCGAGGCGGCGGCGTCCCCTGGCTGTCCGCAGGACGAGGAACCCGAAGATCCCGTAGCAGACCATGAGGATAAGCTTCCCGGCCGAAAGCCCCGGCGCCAGCGACAGCGTCCACCAGGCGCGCCCGTTCCATCCGCCCAACCCGTCGCGGGCCATCTCCTGGAAAATCGCGGCCGCACGGGGCGAAAGGATTTTCACGGCCACGGGCGGCAAGGGCAGGATCTGGATGACGGAGGCGACAAGGAAGACGGCGAGCAGCACTTTCACGGCCCGCGGGATGGCCTCCGAAGCGCCGCCGATT
>Ga0187886_1001628_pt1 | contig 19849 bp, 18 predicted proteins | sample June2016WEW_20_1_FD_133001 | JGI IMG/M metagenome (GOLD analysis project Ga0187886, IMG submission 133001) | Peatland microbial communities from SPRUCE experiment site at the Marcell Experimental Forest, Minnesota, USA - June2016WEW_20_150 | ecosystem: Environmental > Terrestrial > Soil >... | reverse complement strand
GGCGCTAAGTCCGTTCCATTGTTACACAATGGAACGCGATCGCGATCCCGCTTATGCGGGATCGGACTGCGGCACCCTGCCTGCGTGCCGAAGGCACTTCGGCAGGCAGGTGATAATTTTCAATATACACAAAACGAACCAAGTTCATGCTGATAACCAAATTAATAAGTATCAAAGTTATAGGTACTAAAAACTGAATAATAAAAACCTCAACCCACCACCAGCCATGCAATTTGCAGTGAGCTCATTCCGTCAGCTAGCTTGTTGAGCGCTTTCTGCGAAATCCCGCTGCCTTTTAGCGGGAAGCGCCTGGTTAGACGGTGTTTAACAGAACAATGCACTTACTCATATATCTTGTCGGCAATATTTTTGAAAAGAATTTCCCATCCTCGATGAATCTTGCCATATTCCTTTCCAAATCTGCAGATCACCAAATTCTTACTAGGGCAAACATAAATATATTGGCCTAAATTTCCCAAAGCAAAAAAGTCATACTGATTATCACTTTTGGAGAAGCCCCACCAGAAATATTTATAATACATGCGGTACAGTCTCATGTCTCGGTAATAATAAGTCTTACTCTTGAGGCTGTCTAAAGGATCTCTTTGGGTAGACTCGGCCACCCAGTGTTCAGGAACTAATTGTTTTCCATACCAATTGCCGTTATTAAGGAACAAGACACCGAACTTTAAGAAATCAACCGCCCGTGCATAGATGTTGCCTTCCATTTTTTCAAATCCATCTTCATCGCTATCAAGAGCCCAAGAACCGGAAAACTCCATACCAAGCGGTTCCCAGAGTTTTTTTGCAAATAACTGCATACTGATTGGTGTGTAACTCGTTCTAAAATCATACCCAACAGAAGTGGATGATAGTTATTGTAATGAAATGCTTGATTAGGTTTATTCTTGACTTCAACATTAAGGGCAAGATTTCTAAGATGAGGATCAAAGTATGTTTTCGGTTCGTCGCACCACGGCCAACCGCAATCGGTATACTGGATACCCGAAGACATCCGTAGTAAATGCCGGATCGTTATGGATGCACACGCTGAATCCTTTAATTCTGGAAGGTATGTGGTTATCGGATCGTCAACGCTGCGAATCAATCCCTCATCAATAGCAATTCCGATTAGGGCAGAGGTAAATGATTTAGCAACCGAAAAAGAGCCATTAATAGAATTACGTTCGTAACCATTAAAATAATTTTCATAGAGAAGAGTATCCCCTCTGGCCACGAGAAATGCTGTTGAACCTGTCGAGGTGAGTAAATTCTCGATTTTATTCTCTCCATTTTGGGTAATAATTGTATCTCGATATGCCGTAAGAAAATTAGAAAACTTGTGCGCTGCTAGCGTATCGGTTTTAAATTGAAACGAAGACGAACTAGTATTGACATCTCGAGAGGGAAATTCTTTGTAGTCGGTAATCGACGCTGGACCCCAAAAGGCCCATCTGCCGAAATAGGTAGATGTGCAAGAACTGAAGAGAAAGGAACTAAATATTAAAAAAAGAAATAAGCCTGTTTTTTTCAAATGCACCTCTACGATAAATTGTTAAACACCGCCTAACGGATCGGCTCCCGATAAATCGGGATGCGGCGCTGATAATTTTCAGTTGCTGAAAACGAAACAAGTTCATGCTGATAAAGTTCTTATTAAGACTGTTACCTACATTCGCCATGCTTATCGTACCCGGCTGGCAACCGTCAGCTTGAGCTGCTGGTTAGGCAGCATTCCATAATTAATCTGATATTTGATACCACTTAAATTCCTTACCATCCCAATATATCATACCAGCCGAGGATTCGCTTTTCACGACTTCGATTCCTTCGGAAATCATGTTTAATGTATTGTTTTCCCAATGACTCTTATATCCTGATAACTTTTCAGAAACCTTCCAAATGTCATACCCGAAAAAATCATCTCCATTGCCAAAGTCTCTTCCCGCACCTATTATAAAAACATGTTTATTTGAACTTTAGCAAATTGCGATACCAGATTTTCCGTATTTCTTATGTTTAATGAGAACAGCATAATCTAATTTTCCGTCTGCGTCGAAATCACCTCGTAAATAAAATGGATTCAAATGAAATGAGAATGCCAAGAGGGTATCTACCGAAGATTCACGAAATGCCTTAATGATTTCATTGGGAACATTTTGTTCCTGAACCCACTGATCATAATCGTTTTGACACAGTGCTACTGATGGAATAAGAAAAAGTATGTAAAGGAATATTCTCATAGTGAATGCTGCCTAACGGATCGGCTCCCGATAAATCGGGATGCGGCGTGACCAACTTTCAAAATGCAACCAGCGAAGTAAGTTCACGCTGAAAAAGAAATTATTAAGACTGATACCTATACTCGCCACGCTAATTGCAATGAGTTGCTTGATAAATTTAGTATCACTCTTTGAGTGATTCAATCTTCTGGACAAGCCGAGCTTGCCTGCCCCGCCGTATTTTGGCGGGGAGCGCCTGGTTAGGCGGCAGGAACTTGATAAAAAGTCTAGGACACATCATTTCAGAAAAATACCGCAAAGAACCTCAACTGAATTATCACTAACAATTAGACTTCCATTGTTAAAAGAATTTGTCAGGCTAGTATTGTAATCTGCTTCGAGTAAAAATTTTGGAATAAAGCCGAGAGAGAATTCCATTCCGACAGCGACTGTACCTGTAACCTCCATTTTCTTGAATTCATCATAAACTACATTAGATGGATATGATATCAGATATTCAAAACGAGGTCCTATTGCAAGATAAGGAACACAAATTGGAGTCTCGATGCGTAACTTGGCAAGAATAGGAACACTGATATAGTTGAGCCTGTATTTAATATCCGCCATACCGATATCAACATAACCATTTGGATTGGTCGAAGAAACCATTGTTTCCATGACAGTTATTGTTCGCCCCTTTTGTATGTATTGAACTTTCGTTAACAAACTAAAATAAGGGATATCAAGAAATTCTACAAACGCACCTCCGCCAATTCCAGAAATCGTGCCGGACATGTGCGGATCAAAACCCAATTGTGGGGAATAATCCCAATTTTGTTTTGCATGAACATATCCGATATTAAACCCATATGTTCTGACGATCTGTGCATCTGCAAATGAAATGGTAAGAGCAATAAAACATATGCTAATTATTGAATGCTTCATTTTATTTATCTTTCTGATAAACTTGTACAAATTCATTTTCCTGCCACCTAACGGATCGGCGCTAAGCTGCGGCGCTGAAAACTTTCAACATGCACCCAACGAAGTGAGTTCATACTGAAAAAGAAATTATTAAGACTAATACCTATGCTCGCCATGTTTAACGCACCCAACTGGCAACCGTCAGCTTGAGCGCCTGGTTAGGCGGTGCAAATATAAATTACTTTTCCAGCTTTTTTATAGCCTTATTTGCAGCTCGTAACACGACTTCATCTTTTTCTGATTCAATAAACTTTTTTAAATAAGGTATGGCTTCTCTATTTCCTATTTCCTCAAGTGCTTCGCAGGAGTACCAACGTGCGTGTAGGTCTTCCTCTTTTAATCTATCTACGAGAATTGGTAAAGCCTTCTTGTTTTTTGAATAACCAAGTGCATGAATAGCATCTAATTTAAATGAACGATCTTCCCCAGAAATAAAATTTTTCAAAATGGGGAAAAATCTTTCATCCTGAGAATAACCTAACGCCCATATTAGACCATCATTCAACCTGTTATTTGCCTTAGCGTTGTTATACGCTGCTAATAATTCATCATATACCTCTTTTCTTCCAATTCGAGCAACTGCTAACGGGATTTCATCTTCATCACCTATCGTATTTGGGTGGCCAATTTTCCCTTGAATCAATAGTTGAATTAATGTAGGTAAAGCTTTTTTATCACCAATTAGCCCTAAACATTCAGCAGACTTATATCCAATTCCAAAAGGCAATGAATCAGATTTTACTGCCGAGATTAATTTGTCAACTGCTGGCTTACCTATACGAACTAACGCATTTCTTGCCTCATCATATGGGGTTGTTTCAACGTTACCATATGTTACTGATGAATCTGTCAATGATTCAACGAGATGTAGGCGAGTATAATCGTTCAAACATTTTATCAATAAATCTATTTCGTTTTTACGATAGTTACCTGTTTCCGCTATTTTGTGTGCCGTCGTTGCTCTTAGAACAGGATATTTAGACTGAAGTCCTCCTCCCGCAAGCTCAGACTGAGGATTTATCTGAGCAAGCGCAGACAAATCACATATAATAATAAAAATAAAAAGATAAAATGTTTTGCAAAATAAATTCTTCATTATGATTACTCCTTATTAAAGATGCACCGCCTAACTATGATTAGATGGACAGCTCCTGATAACATGCATTTTCTGCATGTTATACGGATCAGTCTGGATAATATATGTTATCAGGACTTGGTTCTTTATTAAATACACTACCACTTTCCGTCCTCGGTATGGTTGTCCTGGCACAATCTTTGTTAATTTCAGCGCTCCACTCCATACCTCTACACATTTACTCCGCTATAGATACTGTTTCACAAAAAAAGCATCCGATGGCGTTGGGTGAAAACGAGATACGACAACTCCTCACATACCTCGTTCAAAGCAAATATGTGTCTTCCTCAACTCAAAATCAAGCACTAAATGTACGAACCGCACATCGAACGGATGGCCGCTCCGCCAAACAACCGGCCAGCCCGACAGCAGTCTGGCGGGCGGATAAGATTACTTGTCCCCACACCTGTCCCGAAATGCTTTTGTTCAGGATATTTTTGTTGGGGACTGCGGCATTGTTTTCAAAGGGAACAAAAAGGATTGATACATTGAGTGACCACTCCCAGAATTCCCCAAACCCAACACATCCAGATAAAATCTACAATATCGGCGTTCCAATAGCAACAAAAAATCCCGATGTCCTACAGACATCGGGATTAATGGGGAGGGGGTAAACAACCACCGCGCGCCAACACAATGGCGCTATTCTGAGATCTTTCAACCTCGGAGATAGCCGTTGATATCTTTGGGGAATGATATCAACTTACCCCCTTTATATTGTCGATTCATAAACTGTCGATTACACATTCAATGACTACCGTACCAATGTATGAATATTTGAGAGAAAATCATATCTATTATAGTCTAACACTATCAAATGCAATTAGTTCCGTTGTACCGCCCCTAGTACTTTGTTTTCTTAGAGCTTTAAGAACTCATCAACTGAAATTGCCGATAGATCGGGAATAACGATATTGGCGTTGGGGAGTCTTTCCTTTGTTCCAATACCTAAGGATTTCATGCCCGCGCACCTTGCGGATTCGATCCCGGCAACAGCATCTTCAACGACAAGACAATGAGCAGGAGAAACGCCGACATTTTTTGCAGCAAGCAGAAAAACTTCAGGGTCTGGCTTGGAGTTTTTGATCCTCCATAAAACTTTCAATGGTTTCAGTTATCTCACAATAAGAAATCCCATCTCTTGCAGAACAAAAGACGGGATAGATTTCTCTGTTGGTGATGTCAGGAATTTCTTCCTGACATTTAACTGTATCGGTCAGGACAGCCGGAGGCCTGAGAATGCAATCGTGCAGTGCACGATTCAAATTCTTAGTCATTCACACCTGACCGCACGAAATATAATCTTCTACTTCAGATTCCAGATCATCGCGCGTTTTTCCGGAGCTAAATACATTGCGCCGTCTTTACCGCATCCGAATGCATCATAAAATGCTTGAAGGTTTGGCAACGAACCATTGACCCGGAGTTCAGCAGGCGAATGGAAATCGGTTTTTACCTGCATCCGGAGTCGTTCCGGGCGTACATTTCGCCGCCACACCTGTGCGAACGAAAGGAAGAATCTTTGTGCTGGAGTGAATCCATCAATGGGTTCAACATTCTTTCCTTTCAGTGTATTCTCCAGGGCTGTATAGGAAATGGCAAGTCCGCCAAGGTCGCCGATATTTTCACCGAGAGTCATTGCGCCGTTGACGTGAAGAGAATCAATCGGAACAAAGCCATCGAACTGGTGAGCGAGCATTCCCGTTCGTTCGTCGAATTTCTTACGTGTCTCCGGTGTCCACCACATCTTCAAATTTCCTTCTGCATCGAACTTGCTCCCTTGGTCATCGAATCCATGAGAAATTTCGTGACCGATAACAACACCGATGCCGCCATAGTTCACAGCATCATCTGCTTTAAAATCAAAGAAGGGAGGCTGCAGGATTCCTGCGGGGAATACGATTTCATTCATAGATGGATTGTAATATGCATTCACGATCTGTGGTGACATTCCCCATTCGGTCCTGTCCACCGGTTTACCAATCTTATCAATTTCACGCTGCACTGCAAACTGTGCTGCATGCCGAACGTTTTCAAGATACGAAGTTCGATCGATAGTGAGCTTCGTATAGTCCCGCCACTTGTCGGGATATCCAATCTTGACGATAATCGCATTAAGTTTCTTAAGTGCGGCCTGTTTCGTTGCATCATCCATCCAAGCTATGGTATTAATATGCTCACGCAATGCAAGCTTAATATTGTTGACCAATTCCAGTGCGCGAGCCTTTGCTTCTGGAGGAAATGCTTTCGCAACATACACCTCGCCAATAGCTTCTCCCAAGAGACCATCAATCACACCCCGGATGCGTTTCCAACGCGGCTGCATTTCTTTCGCACCGGTCATGATAGTACCGCGGAACCGGAAATTCTCTGCGACGAATGCGGAGCTTAAAGAGTTTGCGGAGTTACTCACGACTCTCCAGCGGAGATAGTTTTTCCATGTCTCAACAGGAACGGTTCCCAGCATGACATTCATTTCTTTGAAAAATTCAGGTTGTCCGACATCCACACTTCCCGGATTTGACCATCCCAGATCGGTAAAATATCGTTTCCAGTCGAATGCGGGAGCGAGTGCTGCAAGCTGTTCCTGAGTCATTTTATTATAGTTCTTGTCCGGATCGCGAAGATCAACAAGCCGACGCGATGTCTTAGCAAGCTGCGTTTCAAAAGCCATCACTGATTGTGCTGAAGCAGCCGCCTTTGCGTCATTATCACCTATCAATTGAAACATCGCCGTCAGATGTTTTATATATTCTTCACGAATTTGTTTGGAGCGTGCCTCTTCTGAAAAGTAGTAATCACGTTCAGGCAGCCCAAGACCTCCTTGGTGAATCTCACCGATGACTTCAATGCTATTCTTCGGATCCTGTTCAGAGCCAAAGTTGAAAAGGGGATTGAGATTCATGGAATGAAGACGGTCGATTTCCCGTTGCACATCCTGAATATTCTTGATCGCTCCGATGCGTTCCAATTCTACAGCGATAGGTTTTATTCCCAGTGCTTCGAGAGCGGCGGAGTCCATTCCTGTGGCATAAAAATCGCCGATCTTTTGTTTGTTGCTTCCTGCGAGCGCCGATTTGTCCTTTGCTGCGTCTTCAAGGATCTCATGAAGCACATCGCTGTTATGGTCCGCAAGGATATTGAAACTTCCCCATTGATCGAAGGCGGCAGGAATTGGATTGTTCTTGATCCACGTACCGTTTGCATAGCGGAAGAAATCATCGCAAGGTTTTATAGAAAGATCCATATTGGCAGGATCAATCGGTTTTGTTTGATTCGGTGTATTCTGTCCCATTGCTGCACTGAGGAGTAATAGTGCAGCAGCGACTTTGAGTGGTATGAAGAGCTTCATTGGATTGATTCCTTGAAGTGGTTGGAAAGGTGTGGATGAAAATGTATAATAATCTTGTGCGAGTCCCATCTTTGAGATCGGCACAATATAGAAACCGTCTGTGTGATTGTCAAGGTCTATTCATCAAACAAAAAAGCCTGCCAGAGTGTTCCTGAAATAGGCTGCAATATTTTTTGTCGGTCTTCTTACGTTGGATTTATAAGTTTAATAACTCGTCAATAGAAATTGCCGAAAGGTTGGGAACAACGACATTGGCGTTGGGGAGTCTTTCCTTTGTTCCAATACCTAAAGCTTTCATGCCTGCGCGCCTTGCGGATTCGATCCCGGCGACAGCATCTTCAACGACAAGACAATGAGCAGGAGAAACGCCAACATTTTTTGCAGCAAGCAGAAAAACTTCAGGGTCTGGTTTGGAGTTTTCGATCTGGTGGCCATCGACAATTGCATCGAGTAAATGTTCGATCTTTACTTGCTTGATAATAGTCAAGGCATTGCGGCTATTGGAAGCAACGGCAATCTTGATGCCTCGTTTTCTCAATTCGTGCAGTGCGGAAAGAGCACCGGGGAGGAGCACTTCCGTTGTTACTTTTGAAAGAGATTCGACAAAATATCTGTTCTTCCTATCCGCGAGTTCTTGTTTCTGCTCGGGAGTATAATGTTTTCTGGATGCTTTTGTTATGATTTCTACACATTCCATTCGCGCCACGCCGCGGAATTTGTGATTAAATTCATGGTCGAAGAAATCAAATCCTTCCTCGGCTGAAAGTTTTTTCCATGAGTGATAATGATATTCATCCGTCGAAACCAAAACACCATCGAGATCGAACAAAACAGCCTTTATCATTGAATCAGTAGCTCCAATCTTTCCACAAATTATGAATCTATAATTAAGGTACGGAGAAGTCTCTCTATTTCAAAAAAAGGACATCACCCTTGATTTCAAAGAAACCAATTGTTACACTCACACTGACAACAATGAGTTTTCAATTGTTATCACATTGACACAATAAAACATTCATCCTTCATAACTCAAAGGCAGACATCGATGATTGATTGGCTCAAACGTTTTTGGAATGAGCATCCACTCGCATCCATTGTTCTTATAGCTCTTATCCCGCGTCTTGTTGCTGTAGTATTTTCCAAGGGCTATGGAATGCACGACGACCACTTTGGCCCTATTGAGCAGCCATTCATCATTATGAATGATATAAGCTACTGGACCACGAAAACAACACCGCATGGGCATAGCATTGTCTATCCTTCAATTCATTATGCATTATTTCAAGGATTCGAGGCTCTAGGAATCCGAGATCCTCAGGCAAAGATGTATCTTGTGCGCTTCCTTCATGCACTCTATTCGCTTTTGATTGTATCTTTCGGTTATAAAATTGCTGAGGTACTGAGCAACCGTGAATCAGCAAAAAAGGCAGGACTTATCCTCGCGCTCTTTTGGGCGTTTCCATTCCTCAGTGTCCGCAATCTTATCGAGATGATTTGTATCCCGCCACTGATGGCAGGTTTCTACTATACGCTGATTTCCAAAAATAATGGAACCCGGAACGCGTTCATTGCCGGATTGTGGTTCGGACTTGCGTTTGTATTCCGTTACCAAACCCTTTCTATCACAGGTACGCTGGGATTGATGTTTCTTTTCAGGAAAGATTTCAAGCAGATGGGATTGCTTGCCGCAGGTTTTTTGGTGACGGCAATTATCGTTCAAGGGAGCGCAGATATATTTGCATGGGGATATCCATTCGCCTCATTCCGTGAATATATGCTTTATAATGCATCCCATGGAAATGACTATACAACTGGAGCGTGGTATAATTATTCTTTATTGGTGCTCGCTGCTTTTATTCCACCGATGAGTTTCTTCCTGCTGTATGGTTTTTTCAGGAATTGGCGGAAGACATTGTTGATACTCCTGCCGGTGATGGTATTCTTCGTTTCACATTCTCTTTTTCCCAACAAGCAAGAGAGATTTATTTTCCCTGTGATACCGATAATCTTAACATTGAGTGTCGTAGGGTGGGAAGAATTTGTACAAGGATCTGCTTTCTGGTCACGGCACCGGATCGCATTGAAGTCGCTCTGGATGTGGTTCTGGGTGCTCAATTTCATCTTGCTGGTTCCTTTTTCGACTTACTATTCCAAAAGATCCAGAGTCGAAGCAATGTATGCACTCTATGGAAAACAGATACATGGTATAGTGATGGTGGGCGGAACATTAGGCACAACCCAACCGCCGATGTTCTATACAGGAGTGTATCCAATTCCGATTTATCTGATTAATAACGATGAACAACTTGCTCAAATAAAAGCGACACTGAATACTGAACATATTCTCCCAAATTATGCTGTCTTCTTTGGACTGGAAGATATTGATCATCGTGTTCAGCAGATTGAATCCTCACTTGAATTGAAGCTTACATTAGAAAAACGTATAGAGCCGAGCTTTTTGGATAATGTATTCTATCGGCTGAATCCGCGCTATAACAAGAACCAAACTGCATTTGTATTTGACATGAGCACGAAATAATAGGGGAACGAACCATATTCGGATTGTTGTTGATAGACTGAAGGAAGAATATTATTATCTAAGAGATCATCAAAAGGAAAGTTATATATGAAATTACGAACTTTAGGGAAAAAAGGGCCGGTGGTATCAGTGATTGGTTTAGGATGTATGGGGATGTCGGAATTTTACGGTACTGGAGACGAGAAAAAATCGATCGCCGTGATTCATGAAGCGATTGAACTCGGAATTACATTCTTCGATACCGCCGATATGTACGGCGTTGGTGATAACGAGGAACTAGTTGGCAAAGCTATTCGTGGAAAGCGGGATAAACTCGTCATTGCAACGAAGTTTGGCAATGTGCGTGGTTCAGATAGAAGCTTTCTGGGTGTAAACGGTAAACCGGAATATGTTCGTTCTGCATGTTCAGCAAGTCTGCGTCGTCTCGGTATTGAGACCATCGATCTGTATTATCAGCATCGTGTCGATTATAACACACCAATCGAAGAAACCGTTGGAGCCATGTCCGAGCTTGTTCGCGAAGGAAAAGTTCGCTATCTCGGTCTTTCAGAAGCGGCGCCGGCAACCATTCGCAAAGCCCATACTGTTCATCCAATTTCCGCTTTACAAACAGAGTATTCGCTCTGGACTCGCGATGTAGAGGCAGAAATTCTTCCAACCTGCCGCGAATTAGGAATTGGGTTTGTACCATATAGTCCGCTCGGCAGAGGATTCTTGACCGGAAAGATCAAGAAGCAGGCGGATCTGCCAGAAGGAGACTTTCGGAAAAATTCACCGCGATTTCAAGTAGAAAACTTGAATAAGAATCTGCGAATTCTTGAAATGCTGGAACAACTTGCAATTGAAAAGAAATGCACACCGGCTCAATTAGCCCTTGCATGGTGCCTTGCACAGGGAGACGATGTTGTACCAATTCCGGGAACGAAAAAATTGGAATATCTTCACGAAAATATTGAAGCAGTTAAAGTTCAACTGACATCGACGGATATTCGTAACATGAATTCGATGTTTCCAATTGGTATTGCAGCGGGAGAAAGATATCCTGCAATACAAATGCAGAGGTTAGGGAAGTGACGGTTTATTCTCTGAGGGTTCCGGAATGAGGCAATAGAAAATTTGACCATTTGAGATGCGGTTTTTTTTCAACCTTGTTGACTTGTCAAGAGTTTGAAGACAAGATACAAAGCAGGGTCACGCTGTGGTATTCTCCGAGCGACTTCAGTTCTGAGCTCAACGACGAAACACATCGATTTATTTTTCACAAAACTATTATCATTGCTTTGAACTGCAGGGGACTTTTGTCTATATTCTCATATGGAACATACACAAACTCTTCTCGTCCTTGATTTCGGATCGCAGTATACACAACTCATTGCCCGGCGGGTGCGGGAGTTGGGAGTTTATTCCGAAATCCACCCGTTCAACTATTCTATTGATAAAATCAAAGACCAATGTCCGGTAGGCATCATTCTTTCAGGCGGACCATCAAGTGTCTACGAAACAAACGCACCAAAACCCGATCCCAAAATTTTTGATCTTGGTATTCCAATTCTCGGAATCTGCTATGGCCTGCAATTATTTGCAGATCGAATGCGTGGGAAAGTCGATTCTGCTGCACACCGTGAATATGGCAAGGCGGAGCTTTTTATCGATGACCACAATGACCTCTTTGCCGGTTTAGATACATCAACATCGGTGTGGATGAGTCATGGAGATGCGCTGAGTCAACTGCCCGAAGGATTTGAACCAATTGCACATTCTCGCAACGCGCCTATTTGCGCCATCCGTCATTTAGAAAAGAAAATGTTCGGTGTACAATTCCATCCTGAAGTAGTTCATACGCCAGAAGGGAAGAAAATTCTTGGGAATTTTTTATTCCTTGTATGCGGTGTAAAGGGGAATTGGACACCGGCCTCGTTTGTGGAAAAAGCGGAAAAAGAAATTCGTGCGCGAGTCGGGTCGGCAAGAGTTTTATGTGCATTGAGCGGCGGCGTTGACTCGTCCGTTCTTGCGATGCTCCTGCAGCGAGCTGTGGGCGACCAGCTTCATTGTGTCCATATCAACAATGGTTTGATGAGGAAAAACGAAAGTGAGCAGGTTGTTCAAACCTTCCGCGATACCTTTCATATCAATCTTTCCTCTGTTGATGCGACAGACATCTTTCTTTCTCGGCTTGCGGGAGTGGATGATCCGGAAAAAAAGCGGAAGATCATTGGAAAGACATTCATCGAGGTCTTTGAAGAAGAAGCGAAGAAATTAGGCGGTGCGGTAGAATTTCTTGCGCAAGGCACACTGTATCCTGATGTGATCGAATCGGTTTCATTCAAAGGTCCTTCCGTTACGATCAAGACGCACCATAACGTTGGCGGGCTGCCGGAGAAGATGAATTTTAAGCTCATTGAGCCGTTTCGTGAATTGTTCAAAGATGAAGTCCGGAACATCGGACGACTGCTTGGTGTGCCGGCAGATTTAATTGGACGGCATCCGTTTCCTGGTCCCGGACTTGCTGTGCGCATACTCGGTGACATCACGAAGGTCAAGCTTGATCTGCTGCGTGAAGCGGACGACATATTTATTCAAGAACTGAAACGTTCAAATCTCTATGATAAAATCTGGCAGGCATTTGTTGTTCTCCTTCCAATACGTTCTGTGGGTGTGATGGGAGACGATCGTACATATGAAAATACGGTTGCATTGCGAGCCGTAACGAGTGTCGACGGAATGACGGCAGATTGGGCAAAAATTCCGAACGATATTCTTGCACACATATCCAATCGAATCACGAATGAACTGCGCGGCATCAATCGCGTTGTGTATGACATCAGTTCAAAACCTCCCGCTACCATTGAGTGGGAGTGAAATCAATGAAACATGGTTAAATGAAAGATGAATCACTCATTACTCGTTACGTGTCACTGATAACTGATCACTTTCATGATTGAACTTAAGAACGTCACAAAAAAGTTTGGTCACTTTACCGCCGTCGACAATCTGACCCTCACAGTACCACAGGGAGAGTTTTTTGGATTTCTTGGACCGAATGGGGCGGGAAAAACAACGACTATTAAAATGATTGTCGGTCTTTTTACCCCGACGGCTGGCGATGTTATTGTAAACGGCTACAACATTCTCACCCATCCGATAGAAGCTAAACAATCCATAGGATATGTACCGGATATTCCGTTCTTATATGAAAAGTTGACTGGTCGTGAATTTTTTTATTTTATCGGAGGACTGTTTCACATTCCCAAAACAGTGTTGCATGATCGTATTGCTGAACTCATCGACCATTTCGAAATCGGCAGTTGGGTAGATAAACGGACAGAAGATTATTCGCAGGGGATGAAGCAGCGGACGACGATTGCCGCCGCATTGCTTCATCATCCGAAAACTATTGTTATCGATGAACCGATGATAGGGCTGGATCCGCGGAGCGCAAAAATTGTGCGTGAGACCTTACATCTACAGTCGAAGAACGGTGTCTCCATTTTAATGTCAACGCATAGTTTAGCCTTCGCTGAAGAATTATGCGACCGCATCGGTATTATCAACAACGGACGGTTAGTGTTGTGCGATACACGAGAGCAGATGCAAATTCTCAAAGCGCGGTATGACGGGAAATTTGAATCTGTTTTTCTTGAAATGACCAAGCAGTAACGCGTATGCTCATTCACATCCTCCGCTACAAATTCCTTTCATATATAAAAACAACCTTCGACAGGCGTTTTGTTTCTATTGTGCGGGGAGTGGCGTCGCTGTTCGTTTTCAGCGGATTTGCATACGTTGCATACTTTTTTGCATCGGAAGCAACACGCTTCATGCTTGATCACACACGCACTGGCCTCTATCTCTTTCATACATTTATTTCGATGATGCTGTTCGTGTTTTTTATTGCGGTCAATCTCGGCAATATTATCGTCTCGTACTCTACACTGTATCGTTCTATGGAAGTGAGCTTCCTTTTAACAAAACCAATTTCCTTTACATCTATTTTTGTATTGAAGTTCCTGGACAATTTCTTTTATAGTTCTACGACGCTATTTCTCGGTGCGTTTATGATGTTGTTAGGATATGGCAGTTACTTTGGGTACCCGTTGTATTATCTTACAGGTGTTATGCTCTTTGTGCTCGTTCCATTCATGTTCCTTTCAGCATGTCTTGCTGTGTTGATTCTCATGGCGATCATGAAGCTTGCCGGCAGGATCGGATTTCGTAAGGTGATGGCAGGGCTTTTTATGATATATTTCTTTTTCATTTATATATTTTTTGATTCAACCAATCCGATGAGACTTGTAGAAAAACTCAATAGTTTTATCCCGAACATGGATGCTTATCTTGTACAGTCGACTCCGGAATTTCTTCGGTATCTGCCAAATCAATGGGTGGCGGAATTTCTCTACTATAGTGCTCGCGGAGAGATGATGAATGCCTTACCATATGCCGGCATTCTTCTCTTTGTCACGGCGGGTGCATTTAGTGTTTGTCTTTTTGTTGCACACCGATTTTATTATCGAAGCTGGCTGGTATCACTGCAAGTGCGGTCAACCGTTCAAGCGCCCACCGATCCGGCGCGAAAGCACTTCTTCGGTTTTCGATCTCAGAGTATCTTCTCTTCACAGATTGAAGTAGTACTGAAGAAAGAAGTACTGACATTCTTTCGTGAAGCCAGTCAGTGGTTGCACCTTGTTGTCATGATTATTCTCACTGTTCTTTTCTCTGTCAGCGTCAGTAACTTGAATCTTCGTTTACATGTTTTGGATATGAAGCTGATAACATATTTAGTCTTGTTTGCTTTCGGCGGATTCATGGTAGGCTCACTTGCGCTTCGATTCGTCTTTCCTCTGATTGGGTTAGAGGGGCAAGCTTTTTGGACGCTCCGAACCAGTCCTATCAAAGAAAGCAAAATTTTCATGGTTAAATTCTTCATGGGCTTTTTGATAGTGCTTATCCTTGCGGAATATATCGCAATCTCAAGCAATATTCCGTTTACCAAGATAACTGAGATGAGGTCGTTATTACTGTGGTTTGGGATATTCAGTGCGTTTTGGATCTCGCTCACGACTGTTACACTCAATCTTGGTTTTGGCGGCTACTTTGCAAATTATTTTGAGCGCAATCCCATCCGTGCAGCATCAACGCAAGGTGCAACGCTCACCTTTCTCGTGACAATCATCTATCTCATTGTCCTCGTGGCTCTTGTCTTTGTGCCGATCTCGGCTTACTTTACAACAGTATTTCGATTTCAATATTTTCCAATAAAGTTGATCGTGCTGCCGGGTACACTCTTTGCCGTTATTTCGTGTCTTCTCTCTGTGTTCGGCTTGATCATCGGTCTGCGGTCGATGCACAGAGATTTTTAATTGCAACTTTCGTTGTGTTGTGGTAATTTTAACATCAACAATCAATCAGCCTCACACTTTTCCTATGAAAGTATTAATGAAAACTAAAAATCTTCTCCCTGCGATCCTTTTCCTCATACTGGCTTTCTTACGAGGTCTGCATTCTCAACCCTTGCCGGATAGTATCGTCTTTAAGCCGGAAGTGGAGCGCGAATTTATTGAGGCAATGAAATTGTTTCGAACCGGAAAGTTTGATACGGCTTCAGCAGTGTTTGTTCGTACTATAAAAGAGTATCCCCGTAGCCATCGTACAACGGGTGCGTTCATTATGGGGGGGAAAGCCTATTATGAGTCTAAGAATTATAGAGAGTCGATTCGCCTCTTAAAGGACTTAATTGATCTCTATCCTCAATCCAGCTATATCGATGACGCGCATTATACTCTTGGATTGAATTACTACCGGATGGAACGCTATGAAGATGCTGCGTCGGAATTTATCGCTGTCATTCAAATGTCACAAGCACAGCGTCTTGTGGCTCGATCAAAGAGACTGTCGGAGATGATAACGTCGTCGAACCTGACACTTGCAGAACTGCAGCGTCTCCGATTGGATGCAAAGAGCGAGGAGATGACAGCGCTTGTGGGTGTACGGATTGCAGAGAAAATTTTGCGGGCGGGAGATTTTACTACCGCGGGGGAGATGCTTCACAAAGTGGCAGTTATGCCGCCAAATATCAAGTATGTCGCTGAGGCCCTTTCGCTGTTAGAACAGATAGAGAAACGTGGAGGAGTAAAGATTGGTGTGGCGCTACCGCTCATGCTCAAAGATGAAAATCCGGTGACACGAGCACTCGGTATAGAATTTCTCCAAGGTATTCAACTTGCAGTTGACGAATATAATCAGACTGTTTCCGTGAAGATCGCTCTTGAAGTGCGGGATACGGAACAAGATCCGGGCATCGCGGCTCGACAAGTAGCGGATCTGTGCAGCGATGAAAATGTGTCTGTCATTATCGGGCCGGTTATAAGCGGCGAAGTCTTTGCCGCCGCAGGTATTGCAAACGAACGAGGTGTCCCGCTGATTACACCCACCGCAACAGCGAATGGCATTGCGGCAATCGGTCCTTTCATTTTTCAAGCGAATCCTGATTATGATATAAGGGGACGCGCTGCGGCAGCGTTCGCCTACAGTACACTCGGTGCGCGAAGGTTTGCCGTACTTGCACCGACCGACGCTGTGGGGAAGCAAATGGCGGATTCATTCATTGCCGAAGTCGATACACTTAACGGTGAAATGATTGACGTGCAATGGTACTCGGCGGGTACGAATGATCTGCGGATGGAACTTACGGCGATGCGGCGGAAGGCACTGGAAAGACTCGAAGTGCCAACAATCGATTTCGGGGCGAAAATGAAGCAATCTGAATTGAATAAATTAATCACTTGGGGTGTTAATCAACGCGTGCTGGACTCGCTTATCGAGCGCGGACTCACGGCTCCCGTAACCCTGCTCTTTGGCGAGCGCGGAAAACTCATCGCCGATTCCTTAAAACTTTCGACACATCTTGAAAGAATGAAATACGATAGTCTCGGATTTCCGGTCACGAATATCGACGCAATCTTTGTCCCGATTGCAAGTTCGGAAGAAATTCCCATTGTCAGTTCGCAGCTTAAATTTTTCAATATTCAGGCGCAGGTTCTTGGTACAGGCGATTGGAATGATATGACTGCACTCGATCAGAATCGTCAATATACAGATAGAACAATGTTTACTGTAGATGCATATATGAATTCCTCAAACGATATGTATCGAACATTTAAAGCGAAGTATCAGCGTGCAAACAATGATAAACCTCCAAGCACGAATGCGTTGTTTGGCTATGATGTAGCGAAGATGATCATTCAAATCATTTCGCAGGGGAAAACACGACGCGCCGATGTCGCTGCCGCTCTCGCACATGTAGAAGAATTTGAAGGACTTCAGTCGAAAATATCCCTGTCATTGAATCGTGTGAATACATGTCTCACGGTACTACAATACAAGAATCGCCAAATTCTTCGAATCGGAGAGATCGATCTCATCCGCCAGGGGAAGTAGAAGTTGAAACAGGTTCGCGAAACAATAAAGGTCTTGGAGCCGACGTTCTATCACGTTCCCATCAAAGGTTGGCCTGCAGACGAACGTCCCCGAGAGAAACTCCTCCGACGTGGAGCAAGTAATCTGACGGATGCTGAATTGTTGGCAATTCTTATTCGAACAGGAAAGAAGGGTGTCACTGCTGTCGATCTTGCGCGACATCTCTTGGCAGAAGAAAGAACATTGCGAGATATTTCTTCGATGTCGGTTGAAAAAATTCGTTCATTAGGAATAGGTGAAAGTCGAGCTATCGCCATCGTTGCAGCGTTTGAACTTGCAAAACGACTGCCGGAAATGAGAGGTAAAGAACGGCTCACGATTCACTCACCTGAAGATATCGTTCAACACTTCAGGACGAAGTTGAGAGATCTCGTACAGGAGGAATTGTGGGTCTTTCCATTGAATGCGGTCAACCAACTTCTTGAACCAAGACAAATAAGCAAAGGAATTCTGAACTCATCACTCGCTCATCCACGAGAGTGTTTCCGCGAAGCGATAACCCAATCTGCTGCTGCGGTTGTTTTCGTGCATAATCATCCCAGTGGTAATCCGGAACCAAGTCAAGAAGACCTTATTATCACCAAACAACTTGTGGACGCCGGAAAAATTATCGGCATAGCAGTACATGACCACATTATTATTGCAGGGGATAGGTTTACCAGCCTTGCTGAGCGGAAATTGATGCTGTGAGAACTCTATTTATTATTACTTCAAAGTAATTTAACTATTTGTGTTAATATTCTTAAAAATTTTGCTTGACTTTTCTTGCTCTTATTCTTAATATGTGTCGAGTTTTATTAGAGGTTGTATAGTTCCCCCAGTCAGTACACTAGGTCATCGTAAGGAGAAGAACACAATGAAAAAACCCTTCGCCCTCATTATCATTGGATGCATGATGGTAATAGGCTCATTCGTTGGCTGCAGCAGTAAAGCTTCAAATGAAGAAATGCAGCAGTTAAACGATTTGAAAACAGAAGTAACATCGCTCGAAAAAGGAATTGCGGCACGTGAATCCGAGAAAGCTGATCTGTTGAAATCAATCGCAGAGAAGGATGCACAACTCGCGCAGTGCACTAAAGACAAGCAAGCACTTCAACAGCGTCTTCAAAGTGTGAAGTAATCGGATAGCCCAACAAGGAGAATAAAAAAATGAAATACGTAATTCGTTTAAGTCTGATAGTAATATTAGTTGGTGCGGTTACCTGTTTGTCGTTTACTCAAGAAAAAATGTCGAAGGAAGACTGGCAAGAAGCAATTACTAAGCTTACTGCTAAAAGCACTGAACTCAAGAGCAAACTTGATGGTCTGCAAAAGGAAGTAACCGATCTCCAGGCGCAAGAAGCAACAAAAGTACAAGCATTGAAGCAATGCTCAGATGAACTTGCAGCAATGCAGGGACAGCAGGAAGCTCCATTTGTAGCAAAGCTTGATGTCATTGATGCTCGTCTCAATGAATTGTCCCGATTATCAAATCAGGATTTGTGGGTGCGCCGAGCCGAATTGGATAGCGTTCAAAAGTGGATTAATATTGCGGGGCAAGATCCTCTCAGCGTAATCCAAAAGTATCAAGATCGCTTGAAGGATCAGCAAAGTCGTCTGGATGGATTAAAGAAGACATTAGAACAAATTATCGCTTCCGGTGAAATTATGCCGACCTATACCGTCGGTACATGGGCAAGAAATAGGGATTGTTTGTGGAATATTGCCAAGAAGCCAAAGATTTATGATAATCCATTCTTGTGGCCGAAGATTTGGCAAGGTAACCGAGACCAGATTAAGAATCCTGATGTGATTCATCCGGGTCAAAAACTGAAGATTCCTCCGAAGGCAGATCTGACGAAGGAAGAAAACCGAGCCTTACGTTCTTATTGGTCAAAGAGGCGGGAAAAAGCAGCCGCAGTAAATCCATAAAAGAGATTGAATCACGCACAAACTGCGTGGATATACAGAACATGAATATAGACGCCCTCACGGTAGTAATAGCTGCCGGAGGGCGTTTGTTTTTTTGTTGTCACAGATGAAAGGAGTTATGAAAAGTTGACTGAAAAGAAGATACCACTTGCCGGTGTTGATGTTGTTCAATTACTTGGTTTCAACGATGCAAATCTTCAGATGATTGAAGAACGATTCGATGCGAACTT
>Ga0187886_1001627_pt1 | contig 19852 bp, 19 predicted proteins | sample June2016WEW_20_1_FD_133001 | JGI IMG/M metagenome (GOLD analysis project Ga0187886, IMG submission 133001) | Peatland microbial communities from SPRUCE experiment site at the Marcell Experimental Forest, Minnesota, USA - June2016WEW_20_150 | ecosystem: Environmental > Terrestrial > Soil >... | reverse complement strand
TATGTGGGGTCAAACTCTTACCAATTCAAGGGCTTAGAGAAGAGGTAAGTAGGTGATGCGCCTGGAGCGAGCACCTGCAAGAGTGGGAATTGCCATCATTCCTGGCGTGACAACTTCTTCCTGAAGTCCACAAACAGACATTTTCCTAAAGTATTCTTGATTTGAATCCGTAATCCTCGATAGTCTTCTTGCTCTTGACATACGATTATTTTTTTTCGTATGTTTAACTCACCCAAGGCCAAATTTAAAAAAGGAGGTGTGCAATGAAATGGTTCAAAGGAATCTTGTCGATAATAATCTTAGGATTTTTTGTTTTCCTAATTGGTTGCGCAACCGTCGCTGCTCCGGGCAAGCCTGTTACCATTCCCGGCGCTGAAATCTCCGGTTGGGGCCAAGTCGCCGAGGTTCCGGCCCGCTTTGGTCTTCCGGCCGGCTCGACGCCCAAGGTCCCGGCGGTGCTGATTCTGCACGGCAGCGGCGGGGTAGACGGCCGTGGCGCCTTCTACGCAAAGGCGCTGCAGGAAGCGGGCATCGCCACCCTCGAAATCACGATGTTCCCGGAGGGCGGTCGACCACGAGCAGGGACCAAGGCAACGATGCCGCATGCGGCGGCGGCGCTCAAGTGGCTGGCGGCGCAGCCCACCGTCGACGGGCAGCGGCTGGGGGTAATGGGCTTTTCCTGGGGCGGCCAGATGTCGCTACTGATGTCGAGTGAACTTGTGCAGGAGCGGCTGGGGAAGGATGCACCCAAACCAGCAGCGTTCGCACCGCTCTACCCGGTTTGCTCCATCATGGTCCGCGACGTGGTGAACCCTAAGAATCCCTACTACAACGCGCAAACGCGGATGAGTGCGGCGCCCATGCTCATCCACGTGGGCACCCGCGACGATTATGAAGAAGGCGAACGCCCGTGCGACGCACTTGTCGCGATGTGGCCGGCAGCAGCGCGTGAGCACGCGACAGTGCGCTACGTCGAAGGCGCAACGCACATGTTCGATTCGCAGAAGCCAGCCACCCAGTTTTACGATGAGTTCGCGCACGCTGGACGTGGCGGGATGGTCAGGGCGATCCCGAGCCCCAAGGCTGCAGCTGAAGCGCGCCAGGCGGTCGTCAGCTTTTTCGTCAAGCATCTGAAACCTTGACGGGGCGGGAAGTACTTGGTCGACAAAACGAAGCAGGTTTGAAGGCTACTCGTCTAACAAGCGCATCAAGACGGACAACCTTCGCGTTTTCCGCTTATGCGACCAACATTCATTTCAATCGGTAATCTTCGATTCCTGCATATGGCCCCAGTACTGACTTGTAGGTGAAAGAGTTAACCTGACAGTATCTGTAAATTTAAATCTTATCTCGACAGTTTTTTGAAGTTCCTCTGGGGTAAAAGCCACAGCTTCATCAACCGTGTCAGAATTCAAAAGAACCATAACTAATCGGTCAACTCCGAGAGCGATTCCCGCCGAAGGAGGGGTCGTAGGTTCTAAAACAACTTAACATCAGTTGGCAATTTAAAGAAACGGCAAATGTGGAGCAGCGGATCGCTTTTAATAGATTATTTATTTCAATTGCCATTCCTCATATAAATTGGTAAAATTTATATGATGACAGGGAAACCACGGGTTCTTACATTGTCCGCAGACGATGAGGAAAAGGAGCTTGAGTTTGAACTCAACTACCTTTCCTCATTGACGTTTGAAGAGCGCCTCAAAATGATGAGAGAAAAGTCAAGAGAAATGTTGAAACAAATGATCGATCATGGACATCGAAGATCTTTTGAGATCATTAAACGCACATAATGTTGAATTCGTTATCATCGGAGCAACCGCTTTTCCCATCCACGGTTATGCGAGAGCAACTCTCGATATCGATCTTTTCATCCGTCCAGAACCTCGAAATGCGGGTCGTTTGCTCGATGCCCTCCGTGATTTTGGTTATGACATAGCTGAGATCACCCTCGAAGATCTATTGACCAAAAAAGTACTGATTAGACAGTATCTTGTAGAAACAGATATTCATCCTTTTGTCACTGGAGTAACGTTCGATCAAGTATGGGAAAATCGGATCTCTGGAACCTTTGGAAAGGAAAAGGTTTACTATGCCTCTTTGGATGACCTCATTATTATGAAGGAAGCTGCTGGGAGGCCAAAAGATCTCGAAGACCTTAAAGTTCTGAAAATCCTTAAAGAGAAGGGAAAGACCTGAAAACCCACTCCTGTTAAAACAGTTTTTTAGAGTTCTTCCGGGGTAAAAGCCACTACCTCATCAATCGCAACAGCATTTAAAAAAACCATGACCAATCGGTCAACTCCGAGAGCAATTCCGGCTGAAGGAGTCATATTTTCCAGTTCTTTCAAAAATTTTTCCGGCATGGGATAAGTGAGCTTGCCCAAAGCATGACGATTTGCATTTTCCTGGAGAAAGTGCTTCCTTTGTTCTTCTGCATCGATGAGTTCTGAAAAGGCATTAGCCAGTTCCAGGCCGCCCATATAAAGTTCAAAACGTTCCGCCACGGTCTGGTCTTCTTGCTTCAAGCGGGCCATCGCTCTCCGCTGGGCAGGGTAATCATAAATAAATGTCGGCTTCCCTATTCCCAATCTCGGTTCAATATCCTGCACCATGATCTCATCAAAAAGGTTGCGCTCGAGTACCTCTGTCATAGAAATCTGCGAGTAACGCCGAAAAGCCTCTTTCACAGAAATTCTTTCCCATGGTTTGGTTAGATTAATCTCTTGGTCGCGATAAATCATTTTTTCCCCCAAGCCAATAGCCGAGGCAACAGTTTGGATGAGTTCCTCACATTCCTCCATCATTGCCAGGTAGTCACAGCCTGAGCGATACCATTCCAAGAGAGTAAATTCAGGTATATGCTGACTTCCTCGTTCTCCCTCTCGCCAGCACCGGCAGATTTGAAAGATCTTCTCATATCCTGCAGCAAGCATTCGCTTCATACAAAGTTCAGGAGAGGCATGAAGGAACCACGGACCTGAAACGACAGCATCGATGTAGGTTTCCGGTGCAGGGGCAGGAATACGAAAAGGGGTTTCTACTTCCAAATAACCCCGGTTGATAAAAAACTTCCTGATTTCTTGAAGGATTAGTGCCCTCTGCCGAAGGGCCTTCTCGCGCCTGGCCAGTTTTTCACCACAGACTTATTCCTTAACCCTTGTCGAATATTCACCGGTGCGTGTATCTATAGTAATAAGCTCACCCTCTTCAACGAAGGGTGGAACACGGAGTACATAACCGGTCTCTACTGTGGCCGGTTTGTAATCACTCTTAGAAGTATCCCCTTTCACCCAGGTCTCTGTTTTAATCACCCTGAGATTGACGAAGTTTGGCAATTCGATACCAATGGATCTCTCCCTGAACAAGAGGACTTTGACATTTAAATTATCGGTGAGGAAGTTTTTTGCATCACCCAACGCCTCTTCACTGATGATAATTTGTTCATAGTTCTGATTGTCCATGAAATGGTAATGCTCCCCCTCTTTATAAAGATACTGCATCGGACGTTCTTCCAATGAAGCGGGTTCAAAAGTTTCTCCTTCACGGTAGGTTCGATCCAGAATCATTCCCGTGATCATATTGCGCAATTTGGTTCGATAGAGGGCTTGCCCTTTGCCCGGTTTGGAAAAATCGAAGGCAATTACAATATAAGGCTCATTGTCGATGACGACTTTCAATCCTTTTCTTAAATCTGAAGCCGTGTACATAAATTATTCTTCCTTTTTGAGAATTCTATATTTTTTATTCCGTGTCCTCCTACTAATAAAAGAATGGAGGGATTAGAAATTATAAAAGAATCGATTTCGTATCCGCTCGGCCATGAATCTTCCGATCTGTTGGATGGCCGCTGCCTTATTAGATTCACTAGTCAGGACACTCGTGGAAGTCCGATACCATCTGGTCTCAGAAAAGTTTTGCTCCTTCCAGAGGATCTCTCCGCTCTGCCTTTTCAATGTTAAATCGATCACCACAGTGGTCTGATATTCCAAGGCAATACCCGATCGATCATAGGAAACTGAGTAGATCTGAAAATCCTTGATTACCCCTTCTAATATGGAGTCCGCCTCCCTTCGGTTCACCACTCTGACCCTTCTGTCATTGATGAACTCTCTTAAAAAGCCTTGGGTAAATGGGACCTCGATTCCGGGTTCGAGAGTCTGGTTCGAGAAGGTAGGGACCGCGACAGAATTCAGGCCAGGAGGAACATGCGTCTCTTTACCGACCATCTGATAACCACATCCCGACAGGAGGAAAAAGAATAAAAGGGTTACGGTGACGATGCCCGTATGGTTTAGAGGTAATGTCATCGGTCTTTCCTCACCACTCCTTAACGCCTGACGATACGGGCTTCTTAACCGTAACCGAAAACAAAAGCCCGTTAATATATTAGCAGGTTGCTGAAAAACTCAAAGCAGACCCAATATGTCATGCTGAACTGGTTTCAGCATCTTGTAAAATTAATCCTGAATTAAGTTCAGGATCAGAGACCCTGAACCAAGTTCAGGGTGACAAAGAGAGACTTTTCCGGGAACCCATTAGCAAACAATATTAACTAGCTTCTTTGGAACCAAAATCACCCGTTTGATCTCTTTACCCTCAACCAGCCTTCGAATCTTTTCGCTCTTCAATGCCCAGTCCTTCACTTCTTCCTCTCCAAAAGAAGCGGGTATGGTAATACGATCCCTCAACCTTCCATTCACCTGAATGACAATCAGAATCTCTTCTTCCAAAACAGCTTCCCGATCATAATCCGGCCATTTATGTCTAATGATGGACTCTTTTTCCCCTAACGCCTCCCACAGCTCCTCTGTAAAATGGGGAACGAAGGGCGAAAGCAATAAGACGACTGTCTCGATCGCTTCTCGCATGACTCTTTTGGAAAGTTCATCTTTATGGTCCTTGACTTCTGAAACATAAATTTCGTTCACCAACTCCATGATGGCACTGATTGCAGTATTGAAATGGAATCGTTCGATGTCTTCGGTTACCTTCTTGATTGTTTTATGGGTCTTTTGCCGAAGAACCTTTGGATCCTCTTCGAGGGCTGTCCCGAAAGGTAAAGGCTTCACATCCTTGAGACGGGTGTGCTGCTCATAAAAGAGCCTCCAGACCCGATTGAGGAATCGGGCAGACCCCTCCACCCCTTGGTCGCTCCAATCGAGATCCTTTTCAGGTGGGGAAGCAAAAAGGCAGAACATCCTGGCTGTGTCTGCCCCATATTTTTCAATCAAGTATTCAGGATCTACGACATTCCTCTTGGACTTCGACATCTTCTCGAGCCTTCCGATAGAGATCTGGGCACCACACTTAAGACAACGAAATACCTCTCCCTGGCCTTCAACCTCATTGGGAAAGAGATAACCGTCCTTCGGGCACTCGTAGACCTCTTTGCAAACCATCCCTTGGGTAAGAAGATTGGTGAAAGGTTCTTCAATGCTTACTAACCCCATCTCTTTCAACACCCGGGTGAAAAAACGTGAATAGAGGAGGTGCAGGATGGCATGTTCAATGCCTCCAATATATTGATCTACGGGCATCCAATAATCCACTCTTTTTTTATCCAATGGACCCTCATGATAGTCAGGGCATGCAAACCGATCGAAGTACCAGGACGATTCGACGAAGGTATCCATGGTATCCTTTTCCCTTTGACCCGGCCCACCGCACTTGGGGCATTGGGTCTCCACAAATTCCTTCAGCCCGGCGAGGGGCGACTCGCCCATTCCAGTGACTTCCACGTTGAATGGAAGGACGACAGGAAGATCTTTTTCAGGAACGGGCACGGTCCCACACTTCCCGCAGTAGATGATGGGGATCGGTGCCCCCCAATAACGCTGCCTTGAAATACCCCAATCCCTTAGTCGATAACTGATCCTTTTTCCACCAAGTCCCTTCCCCTCCAAGTACTGGGCAATGGCCTCCCTTGCTTTGATGCTTCCTATTTTATTAAACTGACCAGAGTTGACCAAGAAGCCTTCTCCCTCATAAGCTTCGGTCATGGTCTCAGCATTTAAAGTTCGATCCTCCGGTTGAATGACAACGATCAGTGGGAGTCCATACTTCTTCGCAAATTCGAAGTCCCTCTGATCATGGGTGGGCACAGCCATCACTGCACCGGTTCCATACTCCATCAAGACGAAATTGGCAATGAAGATGGGCATTCTGGCCTTCGTCATCGGATTCAGACAATAGGCTCCCGTGAAGACACCCTCTTTTTCCGTTGTCTCAGCGGTCCTTTTTATCTTGTCCTGCCGTCTCATCCTTTCGACGAATTCTCGTACGGCCTGCTCTTGGGTAGTTCCCTTTGACAGACTGATGGCAAGGGGATGCTCAGGAGCAAAGCTCATGAATGTCGCACCAAAGACTGTATCCTGCCGAGTCGTGAAAACCTTAATGACCTCTGTGGAATTCTCCAAAGGAAAGTGAATCTCTGCACCGATCGACTTTCCAATCCAGTTTCGCTGCATGGTGAGGACACGCTCGGGCCATCCAGGGAGTTTATCACACCACTCTAAGAGTCCTTCTGCATAACCAGTGATTTTAAAGAACCATTGATCCAGTTCTTTCTGAGTGACGCCCGGATCATCCGCATGACCTCGCCAGCATGTCCCATCGCTCATCACCTGCTCATTGGCCAAAACGGTCTTACAGATCTCACACCAATTGACAAAGGACCTCCTCTTATAGGCTAACCCCTTCTCATACATCCTCAAGAAGAAGAGTTGTTCCCACTTGTAGTAAGAGACGTCACAGGTGGCAAATTCCCGATCCCAATCGTAACTGAATCCCATCTGCTTCAATTGATTCTTCATATAAGCAATATTCTCATACGTCCATTTGGCGGGGTGGGCACCATGTTCGATTGCAGCGTTCTCCGCTGGCATGCCGAAGGCGTCCCAGGCCATGGGGTGAAGAACATTAAACCCTTTCATCTTCTTATACCGGGCAACCACATCACCGATGGAGTAATTCCGAACATGGCCCATGTGGATCTTGCCCGACGGATAAGGAAACATTTCAAGAAGGTAATACTTCTCCTTATTCTGATCCTCCGTCACTTTAAAGAGTTTTTGGCTCTCCCAGACCTTCTGCCATTTCTCTTCGACCTCTCTCGGGTTATATCGCTGTTTCATGAAATTCCTCGCTTTGCAGTTCGGAGTTCGGAGTCTTTAGTTCGGAGTCAATTCCAGATTCTTAATTCCAATTTCTTAATCTTTTACTCCCCACTCCGAACTCTAAACTCCAAACTTATTACCCCCTCATCATCCTTCGGATCCGGAGTCTCAAAGCATTAAGCCGGATGAACCCTTCTGCATCCTTCTGGTTGTAAACCGTGTCTTTTTCAAAGGTCGCAAAGGCTCCATGGTAGAGAGACTTTTCCGACTTGCGACCGACCACAGTGCAGTTCCCCTTATAGAGTTTCAGTCGAACAGTCCCAGTGACATCTTTCTGCATCTCATCTATCGTCTTCTTTAAGACCTCCATCTCCGGTGAAAACCAGTATCCATAATAGATCAGTTCCGATATCTTTGGAATCAGGCTATCCCGGAAATGCATCACCTCTCTATCCATGGTGATCGACTCAATGGCTCGATGGGCGATATGGAGAATGGTTCCCCCTGGAGTCTCATAGACTCCCCTCGATTTCATCCCGACATAACGATTCTCCACCATATCGACCCGACCAATTCCATTCAGACCTCCCAATTCATTCAATTGGAGTAATAAGTTTGCGGGTGAGAGGGTCTTGCCATCGACCCGCTTAGGAACCCCTTCTTCGAAATCGATTTCAACCAGAGTGGAACGATCCGGTGCTTTTTCTGGTGAGACGGAAAGGACAAACATATCCTCCGGCGGCTCAGACCATGGATCCTCAAGAATCCCTCCTTCGAAACTGATGTGGAGAAGGTTTCGGTCAGATGAGTAAGGTTTTTCTTTTGTCACGGGGACAGGGATTCCGTTCTCTCGAGCGTAGGCAATTAAATCTTCTCGGGATTTAAATTGCCATTGCCTCCAGGGAGAGATGACGCAAATGTAAGGGCTGAGAGCATAGTAGGTCAATTCGAATCGAACCTGATCATTCCCCTTTCCCGTGGATCCATGGGCCACAGCATCCGCTCCTTCCAACTGTGCGATCTCCACCTGTCTCTTTGCGATCAGAGGCCTGGCGATCGAAGTTCCGAGGAGGTAAGTTCCTTCGTAGATAGCATTGGCTTTTAAAGCAGTAAAGACATAATCCCTGACGAACTCCTCTCTGAGGTCTTCGATGTAGACCTTACTGGCACCTGTGGAGATGGCCTTTTCCTCCAGATGATCCAGTTCCTCTGCTTGTCCAATATCGGCAGTGAAGGTGATCACCTCACACCCAAATTCTTTCTTCAACCACTTCAAGATCACAGAGGTATCCAAGCCACCCGAATAAGCCAGAACAACCTTCTTAACTTCGCCTTTCATAGAAACCTCCCCTGTTTAAATTCAGATTGCGGAGTGCAGAATGCGGAATTCAATTTAATTTCTTATTCTGCAATCCGCATTCAGCATTCCGCAATTAGGATATCCCCTTGAGAACCTCTTCCAAGGCCTCGACGACTTGATCTACTTCTTCCTTCGTCACAATCAGTGGGGGAAGGAATCGGAGTACATTTCCCATGGTGCAGTTGATGAGAAACCCCTTCTGCATCATCTCTTTTACGATCGAACTCCCATCCATCTTCAACTCCATGCCGAGGATCAATCCTTTTCCTCGAACCTCTTGAATGAAGGGAAATTTTTTCTTGACCTCCTTGAGTCGGTCAAAAAAGTAGCTTCCTACTTTTCGGCAATTCTCTAACATCCCTTCTTCTAAGATGGCTGTCAAGGCTGCCACACCGGCAGCAGTGGCTAAGGGATTCCCTCCAAAGGTTGAGGCATGATCTCCTGGCTCAAAACTTTCAGCAATCTCCTTCTTAATCAATAACGCCCCAATTGGAACTCCTCCTGCCAGAGATTTTGCAAGGGTCATCATATCAGGTTCGACACCATCATGTTCATAAGCAAAAAGCTTTCCAGTCCGACCCATCCCTACCTGAACTTCATCGAAGATGAGGAGAATCCCTTTCTCATCACAGATTTCTCGAAGGCCTTTGAGATACCCTTCGGAGGGACAGTTCACCCCTCCCTCACCTTGAATGGGCTCCAACATTAGGGCACAGGTCTTTGAATCAATGGCATTCTTCACCGCTTCTATATTGTTGAAGGGAATATATTTAAACCCAGGCATCAGAGGCGAATAACCCTTATGAAACTTTTTCTGAGCCGTTGCAGTCAATGTGGCAAGCGTCCGCCCATGGAAGGAGCGTTCCATGGTGATGATTTCATATCGATCTCCCTCCATCTTCTCCTTGGCATATTTGCGAGCCAACTTCATCGCTCCTTCATTGGCTTCAGCTCCGCTATTGCAGAAGAAGACTTTATCGGCAAAGGAGTGCTGACAGAGGAGAGAGGCCAACTGGATCTGCGGTTCGATATAGTAGAAGTTTGAGACATGGATCAACTTTTCCGCCTGATCTTGAATCGCCTTAACTACTTTTGGATGGCAGTGGCCTAAATTACAGACGGCAAGGCCTGCCACAAAATCCAAATATTCTCTGCCATCCACGTCCCAAACCCGAGTCCCTTTCCCTTTGACTAAAAGGATAGGATAGCGGGCATAGGTATGGGCCACATATTTCTCCGATAGCATCATCCAGGTCTGGGAATCCATGACATCGTCTCCTAGTCACATAGTCTCATAGTCTTGTAGTCAACTAACTGACTACCCGACTAACGACTAACCGACTATTTGCGTTCCAATCCCTACATCTGTAAAGATTTCTAATAGGATGGCGTGCTCCACCCTTCCATCAATGATATGGGTTTTGGTTACCCCTTCCTCTAAGGCATCGAGGCAGCAGTTTACCTTTGGAATCATACCGGAGGAGATGACCTTCTGGACGATCAATTGCTTTGCCTGTTTAGCATCGAGGGTGGGGATCAACTGGTGTTTCTCATCCATTACCCCCTCTACATCTGTCAGTAAAATCAGTTTCTCTGCTTTCAATGCAGCGGCCACCTTTCCCGCCACTAAATCGGCATTGATGTTATAGGTCTCACCCTCCTCCCCTGCGCCGACCGGTGCAATGACTGGGATGAAATTCTCCTTCTCCAATGCCTCGATCACTCCGGGATTGATTTCTTTCACCTCGCCCACCATTCCGATGTCAATAATCTCAGGATCTTCACCTTTGCCACGGCTCTTCGTCAATCTTAATTTCTTAGCGGTGATGAGTCTGCCGTCCTTTCCGCTCAATCCGACAGCCTTCCCTCCCTGCTGGTTAATAAGGGTGACAAGTTCTTTATTCACCTTTCCGACAAGGACCATTTCCACCACATCCATCGTCTCTCCATCGGTCACCCTCATCCCCTCTATGAATTGAGATTTTTTCCCTATCTTGGTCAACATCTCACCGATCTGAGGTCCTCCGCCGTGGACGATGACGGGATGGATGCCAATGTATTTCAGGAGGACGACATCAAGAGCGAAGTTCCGCTTCAGGCTCTCTTCCTCCATTGTGCTCCCACCATACTTGATCACAATGGTCTTGTCGTAGAATCGCCGAATATAGGGAAGGGCCTCCACCAGTATCTTAGCTTTGTCAATCGGGTTTTCCATAACTCCCTATCCTCATAATTCAAAGTTCGCTAATCAAATTGAGGAATGTAGAATGCGGATTGCAGAATGAAAAATCCCTGCCTGCGGCAGGCAGGCGAAATCCGCAGTCCGAAATCCGAATTCGTTACAAAATATAGCGGCTCAGGTCTTCATCCTCTACGAAATCTTTTAACTTTTCTCTGACATATTTAGCATTGATGTCCATGTTTTTCCCAGCCATCTCTGGAGCATCAAAGGAAATCTCATCGAGCAACCTCTCCATGATGGTGTAAAGTCGTCTGGCACCGATGTTCTCCGTTCTCTCATTGATCAAGGCCGCCGTCTCTGCAATCTCTGCAATCGCATCCTCTTTGAAATCGATCTTGACCGACTCCGTCTCCATCAGGGCGGTGTACTGCTTGATCAGGGCGTTTTCGGGCTCGGTGAGAATTCGAACCAGATCATCTTTCCCCAAAGAATCAAGCTCCACCCGAATCGGAAACCGGCCCTGAAGTTCTGGGATAAGATCAGAAGGCTTGGAAACATGGAAGGCACCGGCGGCAATAAATAGGATATGGTCTGTCTTCACCATCCCATATTTCGTCGTTACAGTTGTCCCTTCCACAATCGGCAGGATATCTCTCTGAACCCCTTCCCTGGAGACATCCGGGCCAAAAGTCGTCTCTCTTCCAGCAATCTTATCGATTTCGTCAAGGAAAACGATCCCGGATTGTTCAACCCGCTCGATGGCCTGTTTGATCACAGAGTCCATATCGATTAATTTTTGAGCCTCCTCCTGGGAAAGAACATTGAATGCCTCTGGGACCTTGACCTTCCTCCTTTTCTTCTTCTTCGGAAAGAGGCTTCCAAACATATCTTTAATGTTGATATCCATCTCTTCAATTCCAGAAGCAGAGAAGATCTCAACGATGGGAAGGTTCCGGTCCACAATCTCAACCTCTACATATTTCTCATTCAATTTACCCGACTTCAGCAACTTTCGGAGTTTTTCACGAGTCGCCTTCTGATCCTCGACTTCTTTATGAGGCTCTTTCCCGGAAGGAGGAAGGAGTAAATCCAAGAGCCTCTCTTCGGCCATCTCCTCTGCCCTCTGCTGCAATCTCCGGGACTCCTCTGCCTTCAACATATTGACAGCCAGCTCAGTAATATCCCGGATCATCGACTCCACATCTCTGCCCACATAACCGACCTCTGTAAATTTTGAGGCCTCAATCTTCAGAAAAGGAGCTTGGGCTAATTTGGCCAACCTCCGAGCAATCTCTGTCTTGCCCACTCCAGTGGGACCGATCATAATGATGTTCTTAGGTGCAATTTCGTCACGGAGAGGTTCAGGGACCTGCTGACGTCTCCAACGATTTCTTAATGCAATGGCCACAGACCTTTTAGCATCTTTTTGGCCGATGATATATTTATCCAATTCAGAGACAATCTCACGGGGGGTGAAGGTTTGCATCATAACTCCTCTACGATGATCTGATCATTGGTGTAGATGCAGATGGTGGCTGCAATCTTCATCGCCTCTTCAGCGATGGTCCTGGCATCCAAGTTTGAAAACTTAGTCAGGGCCCTGGCCGCTGCATGGGCATAGGGGCCGCCACTTCCAATGGCTGTCACCCCATCGTCTGGTTCGATGACATCCCCATTGCCTGAGATGACAAGGGAGTGTTCAAAGTCGGCGACAATGAGCAAAGCTTCCAGTCTTCGAAGAATCCGGTCTGTCCTCCACTCCTTGGCTAACTCCACCGCTGCCCTGAGTAAATTCCCATTATATTGTTCCAATTTTTCCTCAAATTTAGCAAAAAGGGTGAAGGCATCTGCTGTCGCACCTGCAAAACCGGCGAGGACTTTATCGTGATAGATCTTACGCACCTTCTTGGCCGTATGTTTCATAATCGTATGTTCGAAGGTTATCTGTCCGTCCCCTGCCATCACGACCTTCCCCTTGTGTCGAACGGATAAGACTGTGGTCCCTTTCATTTGATACATTATTTTCTCCATCGTTTTATCATCCTCAACTTTCCGTTTTAGTGACGGGTGTTTGTGATCGTTTCACGTTTTTGAAACTGCGAGGATGGGCCTTATCGTAGACCTCCATCAATTTACCCGGGCTGAGGTGGATATACCGCTGTGTGGTAGAGAGACTGGCATGCCCCAACATTTCCTGAATCTCTCGAATGTCAGCACCAGCATCCAAGAGGTGCGTTGCAAAGGAGTGGCGAAGGGTATGAGGACTAATTTTCCGAAAGATACCCGAACGTTTTGTATATTTCTTAATCAACCTTCCCACACTTCGAGCCGTAAGCCTCCCCCCTCTTGAATTGACAAAAAGGGGTTCTTCTCCGCTTAAAACTCCCCTCTTCTCTAAATAGGCCTTCAACGCCTCTACCGCTTTCGAACCGACCGGCACAATCCGTTCCTTTCTCCCCTTTCCCATCACCTTTACAATACCTAAGTCCAGGTCCAATCGATTCGAATTCAACCCCACCAATTCACCTACACGTATCCCGCTGGAATAGAGAAGTTCTAAGATGGCACGGTCCCTTAACCCTCTCTTCTTCGCCCTATCTGAAGAAGACTTTTCAATGGGATTCTTGGGCGATTCCATCAGCCGGAAAGCCTCATCTACAGTGAGGGTAGTGGGGAGAGGTTTCTCCACTTTTGGTGTTGAAACACTCTTGGCGGGGTTGGAGGTGGCGAGTTGCTCCCTGACCAAATATTTGAAAAAAGAGCGCAGGGTGGAAATCTTCCTCGCAATAGAACTCTTCCTATTTCTTCGATGGAGGAAGCTCAAATATCTTCGGATGGCCAACCGATCCACTTTTCCCATCTCTATATCTTGCGCAGTGGAAAGAGACATCCCTGAACTCTTCAAAAAATTCTCAAACTCTTCCAAATCCCTCTCATAGGCTCGACAGGTATGAGGAGATGCATTCTTCCCTGCAGATAGATAATGGATAAATTGATGGATTAAATGATGTTTGTTAATTCGCAAAGAAGTCACCATTTCCCTCTTTTATTATCCAAATAGGCATCTTGTAACTTATGGAAATATTTTTAAATTCTAATTTTATAACATAATTTTCAAATTTACCAATAAAATTGTTAATTTTCCCATTGACAATTTCTGTAGATTTTCGTATAAACTTTTTTAACTGATACTCATATTAAAAGAAGGAGGTGAGCAGAATGGCAGAACCCAGGGTGGCGCGAGTAACAGAAATTATTGCAGGTTCTTCTAAAGGTTTCGAAGACGCAATCAAGTTAGGTTTTTCGAGGGCTACCAAAACTTTGAGGGGGATCACCGGATTACGTGTTGTGGATATGCGAGTGGCGGTGGAAAATTCAAAGATTATCGAATACCGGGTGAGGATGGAGATCATTTTCGTTCTTGAAACATAATGGATGATTTGCACGCTGCTTGACAGAAAATCGAAGGCCCTATCTCTATTCGTTTGAGACAGGGCCTTTTTTATTTTTCAGTTATCCTTTTTTAGTATTTCCTTATCGCTTTGATCAACTCCTCTTGGCTGACCGTTGCGGTTCCAATCTTTCCAACTGCAATGCCAGCCGCATAGTTTGCCAATTTTGCTGCTTCGATGACTCTGGCCCCTGCTCCCAAAGCAAGTGCCATCGTTCCAATCACGGTGTCTCCTGCACCCGTCACATCGTAAACCTCCTTAGCAACAGTGGAAACGAGAAAGGGTCCCTGACGGGGCTCAAAGATGGCCATCCCCTCCTCTCCCCGGGTGATGACCAAGACATCGCACCCCAACTTCTTCAAAAGCATTCTCCCTGCGCTTTTTAATGATGATAGATCATTGATGAGAATGCCCGATGCCGCACTCGCTTCCCCAGCGTTAGGGGTAACAACCGTCGCCCCTTTATAGTAGAAAAAATTTTTAAGTTTAGGATCGACCATGATAAGCTTTTTCGTCTCCCTCGCTCTCCGAATCGTGGTCCGAATCAACTCTTTTGTCAGCAGGCCTTTCCCATAATCGGATAAAATAATGCCATCGAAACCCTCAATGTTCTTTTTTAAAAATTCGGAGAGATTTCGAGAAGTGGGGGCCCCCGGGTGATCGGTTGTCTCCCTGTCGATCCGGACCAATTGTTGGTGATGGGCAATGATTCTTGTTTTGGTGCTGGTCTGTCTCCCTTGTTCCATGAATATCCCGTGCATTCCAATTTTCATCTCGGTCAATTTCTTAATGATCTTTTGACCCATCTCATCATCCCCTACGACCCCACAAAGATTTACTTTCCCTCCAAGGGCATGAATGTTATTCACTACATTGGCAGCACCCCCGAGTAGAAAAGTCTCCTTTTCCACTGCAACCACAGGGACTGGGGCCTCTGGAGATATCCGAGAAACTTTCCCCCAGATGAAGCGATCCATCATGATATCACCGACCACTAAAATATTTACTTTTGAAAACCTGCTCAATATTTTTTCAAGCATTGGCTGTTCCCTCTTCATCAATCCCCCTACCCCCTATCGGCCGGTTGGCGGGCTCGTATTCTCTGAAAATATTCTACCGTCTTTTTTAATCCGTCCCCTATTTCGACGATTGGACAATAATCTGAAATTCTTTTTCCCTTTTGGATATCTGCCAGAGAGTGTCTAATGTCTCCCTTCCGAGGTTCTTGATAGATCGGTGAAACTTTTGAACCAATAATATCTTTTAGAATATCCAATAATTTGTTCAATGATATTCTTTTACCACATGCAATATTAATCGCCTCCCCATTAAGGTGATCTGCAGACATGGCGAGCAGATTGGCCTGAACCACATTATCAATATAGGTGAAATCTCGAGACTGCTCACCATCCCCAAAGACGATCGGAGGACGACCTTCAAGCATTGCATTGATAAACTTTGGGATAACAGCGGAGTAGATAGAGGTTGGATCCTGTTTTGGGCCAAAGATATTGAAATATCTCAAGGAGACGGTTTCGAGACTATAGAGTTGGGAAAAGAGTCGGCAATATTGTTCTCCGATATACTTTTGTAAGGCATAAGGCGATAAAGGATTTGGAGGCATTTCCTCCCTTTTAGGGATGATCGGATCATCACCATAGACCGCACAAGATGAAGCGTAGACGAATCGCTTCACTCCTGCATCCCTGGCTGCGAGAAGGACATTTAAGGTCCCTTCCACATTCACTGAATTTGAGGTCAGGGGATCTTCCACTGATCGCTGGACCGATGGAAGGGCAGCTTGGTGAAAAACAAATTCTACATCATTCATCGTTCTTTGACAGATGCTGAGGTCACAAATATCTCCCTCAATAATCTCGAGGGATGGAAATGCCTTATCAAAGACTAAGTTCTCCCTTCTTCCGGTTGAGAAATTATCGAGGACTCGAACCAAATGGCCCTGTTTGAGCAAGGTCTCTGTCAGGTTCGACCCGATAAACCCTGCCCCTCCCGTAACCAAGACTTTTGACATCTTTTCCTGCCCTCTTTAGCCCATTATCTTTTCAACAAATTGATCTAAGAATGGGCTCTACCTCTTTTACTGAAGCCTTTTATAAATAAGGATGCTCTCCGTTCCCTTCTCTTTATATCGAATGACTTCAATAAAATTCTTTTTAATGGCCTCAGTCTTCTCAGGAAAGTTGACTGCATCTCTTTCCTCGATGACCAAATAGAGAGCACCCTTCTCTACCATGGAGGTTTTGATCTGATCAATGGTATCTCTTTTTGAATCGATAGATACACTGTTTCCATCTGCGTAGTAAGCAACACGAGGTAGGCTTGTAAAAATCGTTGCCCCTTGACCCGATTGATTCTTAATCCAAATTCCTGACCATTTTTCTGGCAATCGTTCATATCTTTGAGGCTTTAAAGTCTTGGGGAGAACGATGGCTGATATCAGAATCAATAATGTCACCAAAACAGTCGCTGATTTTCTTTTCAACTCCAAACGAAGAAATAAGCGTTGGGATTCCACTTTTTTAAAAATCCAATCATAAATCGTCAAGAACCCCTCACCAACCCAATAAATCGAGATGAGAAGCAAAGGCAATACATGCCTTCCGCTAAACATAAAGATCTCCCTTGTTTCATCAACACTCCAATTCGTGAGATTTAATATCAATAAGAATAAAATAATATAATGTAAGATACAAAAAGAGAGAAGAAAACCTTCTCCATTTTTAAAATGAGAAAAAACCTTCCTGCAAAGACCGATGACCAACAGGAAGATATATAGAGGATGAAAGATAGCGAAAATTTCGGAATTCAATTTTTTAAGGCTAAATAAGATCTTATGAATTAAAGAAACTTCGCTACTCATCACTCCTATGCCTAAAATTCCTACAATGCTTTTCGCCTTGCTCAATGCCCATTCACCGGTTACCCCTTTTAAATGAAGGAGGTAAGGAAGGAAAAGGATGACAGAGGACAAGAGTAAGAGAAGGATCACTGCCCATTTCTTTTCAGGAGGATTAAATTTTTTAATAAAAAGGATATAAAAGAATACGACCAAAAGGATTTCTACACCATCGGGTCTGACAAGATAAGCAAGGGCTGAAAAGAACGGAATAAAAAGAAAAGAATATCTCTTCTCTCTCTGGAGCGCCTTCCAAATAAACCAAAGAGCAGTGGCAAGAAAGAAGAGATAGGTAGACTCTTTTAAAACATCTGCTGAAAATCTTCGAATATAAGGGTGAATGACTAAAGCAAGGGTAGAAAGGAAAGCGATTTTCTGATCGAATATTCTCTTTCCCAGAAAATAAACTGGGAAGATCATCAGGACGCCAAAAAGAGTAGAGACCAACTTTCCGGCTACTTCGAAATCAGTCACCAAATGGGAAACCATTGCAATGAAGAAGGGATAGAGAGGCTGTTGTCCGTATTCCCGTAACCCCTTGCCAAAAAGGCCCGATGCAAAATATTTAGCCATGGGGATATATTGGAATGCCCCATCCATAGAAATGAGATGGGTTTGGAAGAAAAGATAAATGCTTAGAATGAGGGAGGCTAAAAGGAGTATTGCAAGATCGATTTTTTCATTCTTTATCATAAGAGAATAGCGGCTTTAATAAGCCGATTTACTGAAGAAACCCTTCCAAAAAGTCATGAATAAAATTTTCAAATCAAAACCGATCGACCAATTCTCAATATAGTAGAGGTCGTGCTCGATCCGTTTCTCCAGAGAGGTATTCCCTCTCCATCCGTTGACCTGAGCCCATCCGGTCATTCCCGCTTTGATTTTATGTCGAAGCATGTAAGAAGGAATCCTATCTCTAAACTTCTCAACAAAAATAGGCCTTTCCGGGCGTGGCCCAACTAAACTCATCTCTCCTTTCATTACATTGAATAATTGGGGAAGTTCATCCAGACTCGTTTTCCTTAAAAAGGTGCCAACCTTCGTCCTCCTGGGATCGCTTTCCTTCGCCCAAACAGGACCTGTCTCTTTTTCTGCATTCACCCTCATCGTCCTGAATTTCAACATTTGAAAGGAACAACCATCCATTCCAACCCGTTCTTGCCTGTAAAAAATAGGGCCTTCTGAGGTCCATTTAACTAAAAAGGCGATGATGAACATGATCGGAAACGTAAACACCAATAGGAAGGTCCCCAGTATAAGATCGAATATTCTCTTAAACACTGTGTTCCACCCATAGAGAGGTGAACTTTGAAGACTCACAATCGGAAGGTCATCTAATTCGTCTATACCACCTCTTAAGCTCAAAAATTCATAGGCTCCCGGCACCACCTTGATATCTGCCAAATGGCCTCGAAGTTTTTTAATGAGGCTTTCCAAGCCCTCGTATTCATTAATGGGGAGGGCAATAAAAAAGATGTCAACCTTATTTTCACCCAAAATCTTATCGAGGTCTTCATATCGTCCGAGGATGGGAACATTCTCGATCTTCTTTCCAACTTCCTCCAATTGACGAGTCAAATACCCAATCACCTGGATTCCCAATTCCGGGTATAGTTCGATCTTTTCAAATATTTTTCGTCCGAGTTCCCCTGTCCCGGCAATAAGAGCAAATCGCTGGTTATATCCTCGTCTGCGGAGAATCTTTAAGGTCTTCCTGGCAAAATATCGTGTTGAAGTGAGTCCAAAAATGCCCATTACCCAAAAATAAAAGAATGCCAATCGGGAAAACTCAAACCTTTTAAAAAGATAGGTGATTGCGATCAAGAGAAGAAGGGCCAGGGTCAGGCTTTTCCCAATATCTAAAAATTCTTTAAAAAAATGCTCCATTCTCCGAGGTTGATATAGACGGATCTTTATTGAAACCAGTCCCCATGTCACCCAGAGAGGCAATAAAAGCTCGATGTAAGTCAAAAAAGGAGGGGTACCCAATAATGGAGCCCTAATCAGGCTTGTGTAAAATCTTAAAAAGTAAGAGAAGATCCAGGTAAGGGAGATGATCAACAGGTCCGAGATGATAAACAGGGACATGAAGAACTGGGCATGTTTTTTCAGCATTTCGGTTCCATCTTTTGAACAATATTTTTTTTAATCTTCTCTTTGAAAATCTCTGTGTCCCATTTCAGTGTATGATTCCTGATCGCCACTGGATCAAATTCCCTTTCGATCCTACCGAACTGCTCCACGGCATTGATCAGTGAATCAATGTTTTGCTCATAAAAAAATAGGCCTGTTGGGGTGTCTCCCTTTACGCTGCCTCGTTGATCGTACGAAATGATGGTTTCTAATGTTCCCCCCCTGCCATAAGCAATCACGGGCTTTCCACAGGCCATCGCTTCTAAAGGAACGATCCCGAAATCTTCTTCCCCTGGGAATATCAGGGCTCGACACTTCGAATAGCAGTCCGCAATCACTTCGTCCGGTAACCATCCCAAGAACTCCACATGCGATCCGGCCATCGATCTGAGCCTTTTCTCTTCCGGGCCCGAGCCAATAATCTTTAAAGGATAACCCAATCGGTTGAAAGCTTCTATGGCGAGATCGATTTTTTTATAAGGAGCAAAGGAAGAGACGATAAGAAAAAAATTCTCTTTTCTGTCTTGGAGTCTAAATCGTTTAATCTCCACGGGAGGATGGATGACCTCAGCCTCTCTTCGATAGAACTTCTTTATCCGATTCTCCACATGTTTTGATATGCATAAGAAATGGTCCACTCGCTGGCTCGATGTCACATCCCACATCCTTAGATAATGGATAAAAAATAGG
>Ga0187886_1001624_pt1 | contig 19879 bp, 17 predicted proteins | sample June2016WEW_20_1_FD_133001 | JGI IMG/M metagenome (GOLD analysis project Ga0187886, IMG submission 133001) | Peatland microbial communities from SPRUCE experiment site at the Marcell Experimental Forest, Minnesota, USA - June2016WEW_20_150 | ecosystem: Environmental > Terrestrial > Soil >... | reverse complement strand
GCGCTATCTAAAACCTCTCCGGGAGGCTTCAGAAACCAGGCAGTAGGACTTAAAACCATCAAGAAAGGTGAGAAGGATTGAAAATAAGTGATTTAACGCCCGTTTTTCAACACCCTGCTAGGGGCGGAAGAGCCAAAGTTAATACCTGCAATACGTCAGGATATCTATCCATTAGCCGCAGCCTGATATCAATTTCACTTAGAGCACGATTAAATACCCACCCTGACAATTGAGAGAAATCAACGTCCCCTTTAGCCTTCTTGCGTAGCGCTTCGAAATACTTCTTCGGCAAAATATGGGCGAAAATATCGATTTTCATTGTTGCCTCCTTTTGAGGGATTATAAGTTACCAAATGTTGTATGTCAATCCACTTATGAAGTTGGAAAACAGAAGGATTATTGCAGACCCAATAAGAGCCAAACGTTGCCAGAGAATTCCAATTCTATCACCCCAGATATCGAGCGGACATTAATCAGGCGACCCGTTTACGGTAAAGAAGAGAAGGTAAGCGCCCATTATTTCACCAGCTCCTTTAAGACTTCTTCATCAGTGATCACGATACGGCGGCGCTGTAGCTTAATGGCTCCCTTCTCCTCCATTGTTTTAAGTGACCTGTTGACTACTACCCGACTGGTGCCCACCATGAACCCCAGCTCCTGTTGTGTAAATCTTGGCAACATACTTTCACCGGCAGCCGCCTGCTTAAGAATAAATTTGGCTAACCGGCTAATAACCTGACCGAATGACAGTACTTCTACCAGTGATGAATCACGGCGAACCCTTGAGGCCAAAACAGTGGCTACATTCCGTGCTATCTTCGAGTTTTCACAAAAGAGAGATTCCATTTCTCTCTGCTTTACGGCATAAAGACGGACAGGCGTCATGGCCAACATATTGGCAGCGCTCCCCTCACCGTCAAAGGTTGCCACATCATTTAATGATTCACCATTGGTAGTTACATTCAGGATTTGTTCTTTACCATTAGCTGATTTCTTGTACACCTTCACCGCCCCGGATACTATAAAGTACATATAGTCTGACCGGTCGCCGTCAAACAGCAAAGTCTCACCTTTTTCGATTATCTTTTCGAAGGCAATACTCTTCTTAACTGTCTGAAGCTCATCGGGGCTTAAGCCAACAAAGTAATGCATTTTAGCTAATTCCTTCAGTGTAACTGCCATCTCCCCGTCTCTCTGATAAAAGATACTGTACTAAGCCATGATGTGATTCTTATGACATTATGTAAGTAATTTAATCAGATTTGTCAAACTGCGGTGAATATTCGATATTACTGCATTACGACAACAATCTGGCCCCGAGATATTAACCTAATAATATTTCAGAAAGGTATTGACAAATAATGAAACCAATGTTACTATGTAACAAAAGTTACATATTGATGAATATCAAATATATATTTATTATTATTACGCATTTCATTATTTAGCAATTCCTTTATATTTATATAATTATTCATATGCGTGATATTAAACCTTATGAGAAAGAAGAGAGAAATACAAAAATGAGATGGGGAATGGTCATAGACTTAAGCAAGTGCATGAGATGCCATGCCTGCATCGTCGCTTGCCGGGCCGAGCATTTCCTACCTCTGGGAATGCTATGGGACAGGCTGATTGCCTGGGAAGAAACTGCCGAGGAAATAACTACATATCCGGTACGCTGTAACCACTGTAAAGAGCCGCCCTGTGTCTATGTCTGTCCTACCGAGGCGTCCCAGAAACGCGAATCAGATGGCATAGTCTGGATTGACCAGAATAAATGCGTCGGCTGCCGCTATTGCACCATCGCCTGTCCTTACCAAAACCGGCAGTTTATGGGTAAGGATAAGGACACGGGCTATTTCCCCGGCTATGCGTTGACCGACTTTGAGAAGGCCGGTAAGCGGCTCTACCCCCACACCATCGGCACCAACGAAAAGTGCAATTTCTGCATGGAAAGGATTGATGCCGGTTTGGCCAAGGGACTTAAACCGGGCGTAGACCGCGACGCCACCCCTGCCTGCGTGAATACCTGCCAGGCTAGAGCCATGACCTTCGGCGACCTGGATGACATCAATAGCGACGTTAGAAGATTGATAAGAGATTACAAAGGTTTCCAGCTTCACCCTGAGTACGATACTGACCCGTCGATATATTACATCGATAAAGGGCGAAGAGGAGTGTAAAAATGGCGTTACGGCAGTGGATGGTCACCCATGAGTGGATGGTCAAACCCACTCCTCAGACAGAGTGGATAGAGCACAGGGGTGTGCTGGTCTGGATTGCCGAGGTCTTCACCTCGCTGGGCGCCGGGCTTTATCTCGTCTCGCTCTTTTTCAACAACTGGTGGGGCATGCTGGCGGCCTGGTTCATCGTCATGTTCCTCAAAGTGCCGCTGCATCTCATCTACTTCGGCAAACCCCTCCGCTTCTGGAGGACGATACCGCCCTTCACCAGCGCCTGGAAAACCTCCTGGTTTACCCGGGGTATCACCTTCTCCATCCTGTTCGGCGGCATTGTATTCATCCAGCTCATCATCACCTATTTCTTCCCCGGCACGGGTTGGGATATTGCGCTCAGGGTATTAGGCGGAATATTTGCCTTTCTCGTTGGCATATACAGTGGTTTTATCATGAGCTACTGCCGGAGCGTCCCGTTCTGGAATTCAGCTTTGTTACCCTTAATTTTGATTTTCGCCGGTATTGCTGACGGGTTCGCCCTAATCATGGCCGTCGGCCTGGGTGATGCTCAGGTTAATATTATGGCCGCCGAGGCGGGTAGCCGCATCCTCCTGTCGGTCAACGCGGTCATTATGGCTGTCTATCTCTGGAATGCAACCTATACCTCCAAAACGTCAAAATACTCGGCCATATTGCTTCTGAAAGGAAGCTTGGCCATGCCTTTCTGGGCGGGTGTCGTCGCCTGTGGCATCATCATACCGTTAGTGGTCTCTGTCTCCACCTTATTTGCCGGGGAAGCTTCAGCCCCGCTATTAATCGTTACCATTGTACTGCATACCATTGGTGCCGTGGCTCTGAAGTACGTCCTGCTCAAGGCCGGCATTCACAATCCCATACTCCCGACTACGACTTCGGCATATCACTAAAAGGGGAAAGGACACAGCGAAGATGGGTGAAAGGAAAATCGTAAGAACCACCTGCAAAGCCTGCCACGGCGGTTGCGGTGTTCTCGTTACCGTTGAGGATGGCGTTATTATTCACGTCGAAGGGGATCCGAATTCTTTAACCGAGGGTACGATGTGCGCCAAGGGCCTGTCTGCTCTGCAGCATATTAACAATCCTTACCGTATTCTGTATCCCATGAAGAGAATGGGGGAAAAAGGGGAGAGCAAGTGGCAGCGGATAAGCTGGGATGAAGCGCTGGGCACTATTGAGGCCAAGGTCAAGGAAGCCCAAGAAAAATGGGGCGCGCATACCATCGCGATATCACAGGGCACAGGAAGAGGCTGCAACCGCTATATTCACCGCCTGGCCAGGTCGGTAGGCTCCGCCAATGCCATCACCCCCGGTTATGTCTGCCACAGCCCGAGAATTGGCATCTATGGTCTGGTGACGGGCTACGGAAGACTCTACTGCGACTATCACGGCTGGGGAGGGGAATACCCCAGGACGCAGATAATCCTGGCCAAACAGCTGGAAATAAGCAGCGCCGATTCCGAAATGGCCTACTGGTTCCTGAAATCCTTAGACCACGTCAAAAACCTGATTGTGATTGACCCCAGGGCCACGGCCATGACTTCCAGGGCCACAGTATGGCTGCAGCCCCGGCCCGGCACCGATGCCGCCTTGCTCCTGGGCATGATGAATGTCATCATCCAGGAAGGCCTTTACAATAAAGAGTTTGTAGAGAAGTGGACCTACGGCTTTGAAGAACTGAAAATGAGAGCGGCGGAGTACCCGCTGGAAAAGGTAGCGCAAATCACCGGGGTTCCCCGGGAAAAGATTGTCCAGGCGGCCCGCCTGTTTGCCATCGACACACCGGGATGTATCCAGGTCGGCAGCTCCCTGGAGAGGCAGGCCAACGCCGGCCAGAACATCAGATGCGTGGTCGACCTGTGCGGCATCACCGGCAACATTGAAAGACCGGGCAGCATGATGAGCTGGGTTTTACCTTCTACCGGCCTGATCGAGGACTTCTTCATGGAAATCCCTATCACCCCCGAAATGAAGAGCAAGATTAAAGGCGGCGAAATACATAAAATGGGCGCCGCCCGTACCGCCCATTCCGATACTGTCATCAAGGAGCTGGTCGAGGGGCACCCTGATAGGATCAGGGTCTGGATTGCTATCGCCGGGCAGCAGCTCGTCCACCTGGCACACACGCAGGACGTGATTAAAGCCTACGAGAGAGAAGACTACTTCCGAGTCCAGATTGACCTCTTCATGGGGCCGGCGGCGGAATACGCTGATATCGTCCTGCCTGCCGCCCATTATCTTGAGCTGGACGATATTTACGACATGCACCCCCGTTTCTTCATCTCAGCCATAAATAAGTGTGTTGAACCTCCCGGTGAAGCCAGGTCTGACGCTCAGATAGCCCTTGATATAGGTAAAAGAGTAGCTCCTCAGTACTGGCCCTGGAAGAATGTGGAGGAGATGCTCGACTACGAGCTACGCCGAGGTAATATCACCTGGAAGCAGTTCAGCAAACAGATGGTCTCCGCCTGCACCGGTAAAGACCAGATTTACTATAAGTACAAGACCGACTATTGGCGAAAAGGGGGCGGCTTCCCCACACCCACCGGCAAGCTGGAGCTGTATTCCACCGTCCTGAAGGATTTAGGCTATGACCCGCTGCCGCAGTTTGTGGAGCCCGGGGAAAGCCCCGTATCCACTCCAGAACTGGCTAAGGAATACCCATATGTCCTCACCAGCGGCTACCGTCAGCCTTTCTACTTCCTCGCCCAGTACCGGAATATCCCCTGGCTGAGGAGCTTCATGGTCTACCCGACGGCTCAGGTGCACCCCGAAACAGCCGCGAAGCACGGTATAAAAGACGGCGACTGGATATGGATTGAGGGGCCCAGGGGCAGAATCAGGCAGCTTGCCCGGGTGTTCCCGGGAATTCTCCCCGGCGTGGTGATGGCGACCGCCAACTGCTTCTATCCCGAGGAACCGGGCCCCCTTCACGGCCTAACGATATCCAGCCCTAACATGCTGACCTCTAACCAGCACTTCGACCCTATGTACGGCGCCCCGGACCTGACCTGCCTGCTGTGCAAGATATACAAGGTAGAGAAAAAGGACATGAAAGACCTTCCCAGAGGGGCTCTCCGCCTACAGGGATACGGAGGTGATATCGGTACAGTACCCTTCGGGCAAGAGGGGAAAATACGTCAAAAGCAGGCGGCCCAAAGGTGAACAATACCGAAAAATTTGATGTTATCGTTGTTGGCGCCGGTCCGGCCGGCACAACCTCTGCCTACGTTCTGGCCAAGGCAGGCGCGGAAGTCCTGCTCGTGGAGCGAGGCTCATACCCCGGCGCAAAAAATGTCTTCGGCGGAATCCTTTATACTCCCATTCTGAACCGGTTGATACCTAACTTCTGGAAAGAGGCCCCTGTGGAGCGCCACATTAAAGGCGTGAAAATATTCCTGATATCCGCTAAAAATGCTGTGTCCATCGGGGTGGAGAGCGAGGTGCACAACCAGCCGCCCTACAATAACAGCTTCACCGTATACCGGTCTAAGTTTGACAGCTGGTACGCCGAAAAGGCGCAGGAGGCCGGGGCGATGCTCATTACCGATACGGTGATTGATGATTTATTATGGGATGGTAACAAGGTTATCGGTGTAAAAGCCAGAGGAGAAAGCGGCGATGTTTACGCCGATTGCGTCATTGTAGCTGATGGCGTTAACTCTCTCTTAGCGGAAAAAGCCGGCCTGCGGAAAGGGTTCAAGCCGCGCCAGGTATCTCTCGGCATGAAAGAGGTTATCGAGCTGCCCCGGGAGGTAATCGAAGAGCGTTTTCACCTCACCGGCATTGAAGGCGTGGAAATTAAGTATATCGCCGGTGACGCCACGCAAGGCATCTGGGGTGGCGGCAATATCTATACTAACCTGGAAACATTATCTGTAGTCAACTGGCTAAGTGTCGACCCGCTGATAGCGAGCCAGTTTAAAGCCGTCGATCTGATGGAGCGATTTAAGGACCATCCCTTTGTTAAAAATTATATCAGGGGTGGCAAGACCATTGAATATCAGGCGCACCTTGCCCCAGACGGTGGCTACGATTTCACCCCCAGATATTATACCAACGGGCTGCTTATAGCCGGTGATGCGGCACGCTTTCTCAATGCCTCGATACACTACGAGGGGACCAACTTTGCCATGGCTTCAGGAGAAGCGGCGGCGAAAGCAGTAATAGAAGCTAAAAAGAAAAGCGACTATTCAGAGAGAAGTCTGTCATATTACCAGAAGCTACTGAATGAAAGTTTCGTTATGAAGGATCTGAAAAGATACCGAAAACTTAACCACTTTGCTGAGGCCTATCCCGAATTTTTTAGCGGCTACTTCGACGCGATAACTCAGATGGCTGTCGACTATTTCACCGTAAATGAGCTACCCAAGCGCCATCAGGAATGGAGAATGCTCAAAACGTTTCGGTCAAATTTAAGCAGATATCACGCCGGTGTGGCAGACGGAAAATTCCGCCACTCCCGGTTGAAGCGGGCCTTTTTAAGAATATGCCCGCTCACCAGATTTATCTGGCTGTGTCTGAAAGGAGCGCTAGCATTCCTATGAATATTGATGATAAGCTGGTCCTGAATTTATTCCACGTCGATAGAGAACCACATATCAAGATAAACCAGGAGATATGCCGCCATTGCCCGCACAAACTTTGTACCTACGTATGCCCGGTGGGAAATTACACGCTAAATGACGATGGTGACGTAGTTTTCTCCTGGGAAGGTTGTCTTGAATGTGGCACCTGCCGCATTGTATGTGACCAGGGAGCGCTGGTCTGGGACTACCCTGCCGGTGGTTATGGCATCAGCTACAGGTTCTGATGATGACTTTACTTAATGAAGGCGTACCAACAAATGTCCGTGAAGGCGCTGCGGGGCTTATCGGCCCGGGCCGGGTATTAGCTGCCAGGCACAAACCCGGCTTAAAGTACCGGGTATCGGGTTTCCTGGCATTAATCCGTCCTCCTTTTTTTGTTTTAACTCCTGTAAACGCCGCCAGCGCCGCCGTGCTGGCACTAAGAGCCTACCCTCCGCTGGCCAGGTGCATCCTCGGTTTTCTGGCCGTAGCCTTTGCCTCGTGCGCGGTTAATGTCTTTAACGATTATACAGACCGGGAAAGAGACAGAGACATTTGGCCGGCCCGTCCGATACCAAGCGGCAGGGTCAGACCCGGGGAGGCCTTGCTGGTGGTAATAGTGTCGCTGGGCATCAGCCTCTCGATAGTATGGCTGGTCTTTAATCCCCTGACCTTCTTGATTCTATTGCTCGCACTCATCCTGGGCGGCCTGTATTCCGTTTACCTTCGGGATAAAATCGGCTACCTGGCATTACCCCCCATTGTCGGTTTGATTTATCTGGGGGGATGGTCAGCTTTCTCCCCGGAAACAATGTTTAGCAGCTGGCTACCCTGGTACCTTTACCTGCTCGGCGTTATCTGGCAGACAGCCCATATCATGGTCTATTACCCCCAGCACCTTGGGCCCGATACTAACCTTAGGGCTCCTTTAGCCTTGTTCTTCGGACCGTCGCCACGGGTCGCCGTAAAAATTGGCGTAATTTTCACCTGCCTGACACTGCTCTCAGGTGCCTTACTGCCTCTGGTGGCCCATCCTTTAGGCCCATTGTACCTTGCTCTGGTAATCGCAGCGGGCATGTATGCCCTGCTTAACGGGCTAAGGCTGCTTAAAGACGTCCTGAACAGGGGCAAGGGCTTGAAGGCCTTTACGTCGCTATCGGTCTTCAGGCTGGTAATCTCGGCGGCGATACTTTTAAGCATTTTACTAGCCCAAATCTAAGACAAAGTACGCGATTGATTGTTCGGAAATGAGATTGTCGTGAACAAGTCAGATTCAATAACCAGGAAGAAAGCTGAGCTCCAGTCCAGGGGTGTTCGCATCCCGCCGGAGTTAATCAGCGAGCTGGAAAAACAGTACAATGCCCCCGCAGTCAGAACCGGGAGAATGGTCCTCTGCCTTGAATCCCCGGCCGGGGACGGCGAATTAATGCCGGTTTTTATCGTCAATGGGAAACGGGCATCAAGTTCACACCTGCATCTTGTCAAAGATAGCATTGGTAAATACGAAATTTGGGTTGACAATGAGAAATATACTGACGTCACCTGGCTGCCTCGCCCGAAGTTCTATGATAAAACCACCGGCCGTGGCATTCCCATGCCTAAACTGGCCGTCATCGTGGGGCCAGGTCATATGCGCTCGGTGATAAATCAAGATTGCTACTATCACCGCACCGGTAAAGCGTGCCGCTTTTGCGCCGTCCAGCACTGGTGGGATGCCAATGTCGAGAAAACTGCTTCGGAAATTGCTGATACCGTTGAGGCCGGAGTAAATGAAGGAGCAGTACAGCATGTATCCCTGACCACGGCCACCCTGAATACTGCGGGCAAGGGTCTGGAGAATCTGGTCGAGACGGCCAGGCGCATCCACCAGAGGGTAATAGTCCCTATCATGCTTGAATTCGAACCATTAGATGACTATTCTCTCCTTACTTCCTTGCTTAAGAAGGCCAGGCATGATGCAGGTGTCACCACCGTCTCCTGTAACATCGAATGCTTTAATGAAAGCCTCCGCCCGCAAATAATGCCGGCGAAGGGCAGGATTCCTGTGACCACGTATATCAAGACCTGGGAGAAATGCCTTGATATCTTTGGTAAGAACGAGGTTTTCACCGTGGCCATCGCCGGCATCGGTGAAGATGACGAATCGATTCTGAACGGCGTGGAGATGGCGGCTTCTCACGGTGTCATGACCTTCCTGGTTCCGCACAGTCCGGCTATCGGTGCCGCCTATGAGAAAATGGAAGCTCCAGGCGCTGACAGGATGCTTTCACTCTACGAACGAGCGGTAGCCATTTATATCAAAAACGGGCTGGACCTGTGCGCTTCTCGGGCCGGTTGTGTCCGGGGCGGCGGCTTCAGCGCTATTAAGGAAGTGGCCAGATTCGGAGTGTAACCTTACCAGGGGTGTAAAAATAGTAAAACATAATAAGAGGAGGAAGAATTAATTATGGTGAACATGGCGATGGCAACTTACACAGAAGAAGTAGGCGTGCTGGGCAAGATAAAGACCGAACTTCAAACACATGGTGTAATCGTCCCGGCAGCGTTACAGGATGAACTCGAAAGAGAGTGGAACGCCCCGGCGATAAAGAACGGGAGATTTGTTTTCCTTCTGAAGCAACCGGTGACCGGCTTATTTACCACCGTACTTATTATCAATGGCAAGTTTGCCGAGAATTCTCCGTTCCACATGGTCAAGACCAGCTCAGGCCGGTATGAAATCTGGAAGAACAACGGGAAATTCACGAATATAGCCATGATGCCCCGCCCGAAGTACTACGACAGGTTTACCCGTGATGGTGTCCGCATGTCAGATATTGCCGTTATTGGCGAGCCGGACCACCTGCGCTCCGTCCTGAACCAGAGATGCGGCTATCAGATAATGGGTAAAGCCTGCAAGTTTTGCGCCGTAGAGACCTGGTGGGCCGGTTTTACGGCCAAATCTCCTTCTCACGTAGCTGAGGTCGCCGAAGCCGCGTTCAACGAAGGGATGATAAGGCATGTGACTCTCAGTACCGGCACCAAGCTCAGCCGGGGTAAAGGACTGGAGGACCTGGTAGAGACGGCCAGACTTATACATCAGCGAGCCAGCGTTACCATGACACTCAATTTTGAACCCTTGTCCGATTGCTCTCTGCTTGAGTCCCTCCTGCGTGAAGGCAAAGAGGCGGGGGCCACCACCGCCCTGTGCAATATCGAGTGCTTCGATAAGAACCTTAGAGAAGATATCATGCCCATGAAGGGAAAGAACACGATAGAGGACTACATGAGGGTGTGGGACAAATGCGTTAACATCTTTGACCGCAACGAGGTCTATACCATGGTCATCGCCGGGATCGGCGAAGATGATGAATCTATCCTAAGGGGTGTGGAATTGGCCGCCTCCATGGGGGTAGTTGCTTCTATTGTGCCGCACACTCCCATGAGAAAAGCCGTTTACGAGGACATGACACCGCCGAGTGTTGAGAGAATGTTACATCTTTATGCGGAAGCACTGCCCATTTATGAGCGGTACGGCCTAAAGCTTTACGGAGGTACCGGCGGAATCTACACTTCACTGAAAGGCATGTAATATGACTTACGTATACAGCGAAAGGGGAGCCCGGTATGGGTGAAAGAATTCCTCTCTCTGAAGAGCCGATAGCTGGCAGGGATGCTGTAGACCAATATGACAGGGGTGCCAGTCGCTACATGATGCCCGAATATAAATATTTCGTGAGAAAGGTCCTGAGAAAGGGAATAAATAGTGGCAGGGTACTCGACATCGGGACCGGCTCGGGTTTACTGGCTATCGAACTGGCTAAAGTAAAAGGTTGCCATTTTGATATCGTCGCCCTTGACATATCGGAAGACATGATAAGGAAAGCCAGGGAGAATGCCAGGCACGCTGGCGTCAGCGACAAAATAACCTTTATTGTTTCTACGGCAGCGGCGCTCCCCTTCGCAGATGATTCCTTCGACCTGGCAATTAGCTACGCTTCACTCCATCACTGGTTTAAACCTGTGGCTGTATTTAACGAGATAGCCAGGGTAACCAAAGAGACCGGGTTCGTGGTTATCAGGGATAATAAAAGGGTTTACCAGAACCCCGTATGGAAAGCCGCTATCTGGTCTGTTTCCAGATTCATGAACAGGAGACACCGGGAAAACTGGCCCAAGGCCCTGCTGGCCAGCTATACTGTCCCTGAGGTGCGTGAAATTCTCGGTCGGTCAAGGCTCAGCGGCAAGGTAAGCAGTGATTTCGTTTTTATTGACCTGTGTATTGAGTCGCCACGAAAAACTGAGGAAGCGCCGGCCTATGATTGAAAATACGTATTTATGTCGTCAGTGCGGAAACATATTCAGGTTGCCCGCGGACAGTACCCACGCGCCGGGAAAAGAAACAGCATGCCCGCAGTGCGGGAGTTCTCAAATTAGAAAATTAACTTCCTGGGTGCCAGCTGGCTCCGATTTAACCGCGGAACCATCCCTATGGCAATATGAATGCCAGCAATGTAAACATAGATTCAAGTTGCCGGCACCCACCAGCCCATCTCAGGAGAAGAATATCAAATGCCCGGCCTGCGATGGGTGTCATATTCACAAGCTGGTTCTTGCTGGTTTTCAGCCTCTTTATTGTGGCTGATAGCCGACCACCCGAGGCCGTGGGCCTCGTTACTTAAAAGTACGATGGAATCTATCCCTGTAAAACCTAGGAATATCCAGTGCTTCCCAAATTTAGACAGACAAACAAAAGAATATCCGCCCTCGATAACCACGGTTTCATCTATCCACTTCTGTTTATTTCTAGGTCGACCATACCCTTCCCTTTCGCTCCATAACATGGCTGTATATACGAATTCTTGGCGGTTCAGTCAAGATAAGGGGATACATTCCGTTTACCTTTTGTCGTATTTCCGGTGTGTACCAGTCAGTGAATTGTTTACTGCTATGCCAGGTGGCTATCACCAGGATATTACGTTCGTCTTCGGTATTGACCAGGGTCTCGCCGGTTACATATCCTGGCCGTTTTCTAGCTTCATTTGTGAGCTCTCGCATAACCTTAATATATGCTTCGATATCTTTCTTATCTTTTAGGGCGTGATCTACGACAACCCTTACCACAGTTACCTCCTTCGGCATCTCTTGCCTTCCCATTGCTGAATTTTCTGACAAAAGCATAACAAAATTATAGGTAATATACAAATAAGAGAAAGCAGGACAGCCGCCAATTATTCAAACTTCAGCTTTGAATATTTAATAATAGTCCAGTTGTGTAGTCGATGTCACATTTGCTTGTTATGTGCAGTACGAAGCTATCGCTTGCAGTATAAAAAGTTACTCTAGATTCGGTAAACCCTAATTCGGCATCTAGCATCGTTGAATCTACTGATAGTGAGATTTTACCTGACTTACTCTGTTCAGTTTTACCATAACCCAGAAGGTAAGGTCCTTACCCAAGGTATTCCCAGAATAACAGCATGGCAGACACAAATTACTCTAGTAGCTTAAAATATAGGCTGCCATCCTATATCGTGAGGCTAAATTCCGGTTCAAAAGTTCTGCCTATTATCACCCCGGCTCCACCAAAGAGGATTTTTCCACACCAAGATATTGAGACCTTCTTTGAATTAACCATCGCCCGTCCGACTTAGATATTAGGGTATCTGTCCGCCGGTAACAATTTGACGAAATGTGCAGATGTAAAGAAGCTGGCACTTGAGGACGGGGAGACGGGGGAGGGTCGAACTCCCCCTGAAACAAAGGTATTGTGTTTCTTTTAGCTATTTTCTATGAATTCCGTCCTCTTGTTCAACTTCCTATCCAACATTATAATGAACTACTTCTCTGGACAAGTCAATATTAAAATCGGCTCCGTTGGCAGTCTTAGCCACTGGCATCGTGTGGATTTGCTTCTCACGGCTCTGAATCTGCTCGATTCCGGTTACCCGGGACGTTTCCGATTAAAGATCGTAGGGCACGGCGAGGAGTACGCGGGCTTGCGCTCTCTGGAAAAACAGCTAAACCTTGAGGGAAAGGTAGATTGGCTCGGGCCGATGCTGCATGAGAAGGCGTTTGAACAGATAGGTCAATTCGATATTGCTGTTCTCCCCCATACCCTGCCAACGGGTACGCCTATGAAACTATTTGAGTATGCAGCTTTAGCACGTCCGATAATCACCCCCGATCTTCCCAACCTTCGCGACCTCTTTAACGCATACGAAATGTGCTTTGTTGGAACCGGGAGCGCAGAGGGGATTGCCGAGGCGGTTCTCAAACTAACAGAAGAGCCTGAATCGGCACGCCACCTAGGGGAAAAGGCACAGGAACATGTACAGCGATACAGTTGGGAAAGGATCGTTACGCAGTTACTAGAATCTTGGCAAAAGTAACGAATCTAAATTAATTGATTTGTTGCCCAAACTGCTGTATTAAATAGGCGGGTCATCACGATAAGAAGAAGATTGTGATTGCGTATGAATTTACATGCCGAAAAAGACCAAGGAGAACTTCAATGATTTCTAAATAGAAGTAATAGGATGCCTTATCGCCAACTAAGTGAACCAGTGTCCATTTTAATAGATTGTGTATCGTGGGTCACAAACGTCCATAATGTGTGACCAAAATAGTAAGAAAGCCGAGTATCGGTACCGATATCCGGCTTTCTAGCTTCGAAGGACTATATTTTTACGCCTTCCCAATCCTGAATATCTTAGTCCCGCACACCGGACATACACCTTGTGTTGCTGGCCTCTTGTTCTTCAGGGTGACGGCTTGCGGATTCTTTATTTCCCTCTTTGCGCGGTATTTCATACAGTACCCTTGCATCTGTTTGACCTCCTTTTTGCTATGAACAATAGACCATTTCCCCTTCAATGTCAATATGTAGCCACATGGTTCTAAGCTGGACTTGGGAGGCTACATTTGCTCGAAAAGTGACCCGAGACTCGTATTATGGTTCCGTAGCAATGCCGCTGATACGCTTAAAATCCTGCTAGAGTATTCCCACATAGGTGGGGGTGAACCTCCGCCTATCCTAACCCTTGAACTGGCTCAAGGGTTTCCGTGACCATTTCTTGTTTCTTAGTGTATTTTAACCGTTCGGGCTTGGTTGCCTCATCGGGTAATGCCGTTTATGCGGATGATTAATCATCCGCCCAGTCAGTGCCATCATAAAAACAGCCTTCTTATGCTTGCCTAGCTTACCCCTTGCCGTCTTCTCGAAAATCGGTTTGAGCCTCGCAACGCACAGTTCAGGATGAACAAGATGTAAGATTGGAAAGAAGGCTCCTAGATGAAACCTGCTACATGAGCTTACTTGATACGCATTCTCCAGTGACTCTCCCCGGTATGTCGACGGAAATTATTCTTAGTTTTTCTCTTGTCCATCTTCTCTTTTCGAAAAATCGATTTTCCCTTGCCGATATGTTAACATTCGAGGCTAAATGCTCGTGGGGGCTTTGCGTTTTTACTATTAACAAAGGCCACGCCCACATCAGCATCAACCAAACATTCACTTGGCTAATGTCCCGGTGATCCACGTAGTCACTAATAGCGCCGAACAACCTTATCGCTACCCTCTTGTCGGCCTAGCCGCGGAACGACGCCGTTACCCAGCCAAAGTATCAATTTCAGGTCACAAAACAGCTAATGTGAATTAACCTGATTTCTCAGGTCAATCGGGTTTCAGGGTACTCCTGGACATGGATTGTGTCAGCCGGTCTGCCTCAGCTTGTGCCTGACCAGTTTCTAATTCCCAGTTCTCTCTACCCCAGACCTCGAAATAGTCATCGGGACCTATAACAACTACAACTTCGTCTTCAATACGGGCTGCCTTTCGTAACTTCGACGGTAGAGTAACCCGGCCTCTTCTATCCACCGGTAATCCACTTGCTGATGGCAGGCCAGCCACACAACCCGCTTCGAGAAGTAGGAATTCAACCCCGGCAGTAAAGAACCATCGCGCCTTGGGTGGGATTGTTAGCCTTCCCTGACTCGCTCTATAATGATACTCCCCATACATCATATGGCACCGATCCTTATTCCTCTCTCTGGCTGTTCCCTTACCCTTGATTATAATATTCCTTATGCGGGCACTCAAACTGTCTCAATGTCACCGTCCAGAAATAATATCAGGCGGATCGTTACATTCATTGCCCGGACGCTTGTCAAACGTGACGAATGAAAAATCGGGAGTGCCGAGGCTACAGTACCGAGGGCCAAAGAGCACTTCGAGAAGGGTGGCAAGAGGTAAGCCAGGCAAGCATAAAATGCTTGTTTTTACGATGGCGGCGCATGATGCGCTGATTAAACAACACAAAAAAGCATTACTCGATAAAGACGACCAAACTTGGAGGTGCTGCGCTTCATAAGGGAGCGGGAAATTGTTACGGCTTGCGACTTGATGGAGAAGTTCCTTGCTTGCCATCCTTCCTTCCCGCCCGGATACCAGAGTAGCGAACTGATTCCCCCTCATTCATCTCAGAAAATAATACCGGGACGTGGCCACCGTTCGGCTGGAAAGTTGCAATGTTAACATAGGCGCTAGCAATTTTCAAGCGTAATATCAACATGAAAATGCGGTAATGTTAACATGAAGTGTTTAAAAAATATACGACAAAACTCCAGCGAAGGTGATAGGGATGTTGACAGGAATCCAGCTAGTGGAACAAGGCGTCACAGGCCGCTCAAAACCCGCCACTTTTCATCGTTATGAACTCGGGGAAATGGATACCGGAGACCGCAACTCGTCCTAAATTGAACAATTATGGATTTAGGCTGAAGGAAAGTTCAAAAGTTCTGCGTATTGTACACGGTGGCCCACCAAACATCACTTTTGCAAAGTCGTTTTGCTGCCTCTCTCCAACTACTTTCTTTAGATTTAATCTACAAACAATACGCCTGGACTTCAAATCCTCGGCTGGATAGATCTTGATGCCGAGCATGGCTACCAGATCAACCCTCTCCTCAAAGGTAGCTTTTTTCAGGTTCCGCTCCCGCAGTAGCCTTAGCTCCTGCCTTAACACCTGGGCATCACCCCGGCTAAAGCCCTGCGTGTCCACCTGTGCCTGCAGGTGCGAAATCTCCTGTCTTTCCTTCTCGATGGTGCTCTGATAGTTAAGCTTCTTTTTCCTCGCCTCCTCCAAAGAATAGAGGCCACCATCAAAGCCTTCCTCAACTTTCCGAATCTTATCTTCAGCCTGTCTTGTCTTAAGCTGGTGAAGCCTGATTTGCTTGTCCAGTCCCTCGTCCCGATGTAAGTCAACTGCCAACTGTTGCTCTATCCAGGCATCGTCCTTCAGCATGACATCAAGTTCATTCCAGATTTGGTCGTCCCAGGTGCCCGGCACGAAACGGTTGTAGCGGCACAGGTCTTTGATCCAGGGGCAATAATGGGCGCGGCAGTAGTAAAAGACGTCGCCCTGCTTGCCTCGCAGGACTGACATGGGCTTCCCGCACCGGGGACAGAACATGCGGGTACGGAATAGCGCCTGGATGGTCTTCCCCTGTTTCCCACGACCCCGACCTCGCTCAGTAATATTCTGATTTGCTTTCTTCCATTGCTCAGTGGTGGTGAGAGGCAGCACCTCAAAGGTTACCCTCTCCTCTTTTGGCTTGGGACTGAGCAGAGTCTTCTTGATGCCCAAAGTCAGGTCACCCAGCGGCCTGTTCGGGTTTGGAACACGCCCATTGACGTTATACTCTGCCTTGCCCGTGTAGCACTTGCGATTCACTATCTTGATCACCGTCTTGGGAGCCCATGATACCCTATCGGGCGGGGGAATCTTCAGCTGATTCAACCTGCTGGCGACCCAGTATGCCGTGCGGTCCTCATCGCCGGTCCAGGTGAACATCTGCATTACCACCCAGGCCGGGCTGCCCCATAGAAATTCGCCATCAGGTTCGATTTCATTTATCTCCCACCAGGCTTTGAGAACTTTGGCTCGGCCACTGCGGGGTTCAAATATCTTCTCGGCACGGTACGTGTAGCCGTATGGCGCCCGGTGGGTGGGACCGAGATTTCCGGCAGCATTTGCTGCAGGCCTCTCTCAAGGCGGGATATCCGCGTATATTCAAATAAGTCTCTGACCCTGATTTAATTTTGCTTTAAATAATCCGCCTTCTTAAATTGCTCTGTGATGTAACTTAAGATAAAATATTGGGGAAAGTTTACATCAACAAGGAGTCATTATGAAAGCACTTGTGTTGAAAGAAAAGAATAAGCTCGCCATTCTTGATATGACTTTTAAAGAAACGCTCGGCCCGGATGATGTACGTATAAAAATGCACACCATCGGCATTTGCGGCAGCGATGTGCATTATTATACTCACGGAAAAATAGGCAACTTCATCGTGAAAGAGCCGATGGTGCTGGGCCACGAGGCAGCCGGTACGGTTATCGAGGTCGGCAAAAATGTGAAATCATTAAAAGCCGGCGACCGGATTTGCATGGAGCCGGGCATACCCGACCTGCGCAGCCGCGCGGTCATGGAAGGCATGTACAACCTCGACCCCGCCGTGGTTTTCTGGGCGACGCCGCCGTATCACGGCTGCTTGAGAGAAACCGTAGTCCATCCCGCCATGTTCTGCTTTAAGTTGCCGGACAATGTTAGCTACGCCGAAGGGGCCCTCGTCGAGCCGCTATCCGTCGGCCTCCAGGCGGTAAAAAAAGCGAATGTTAAACCCGGCGATGTGGCGCTGGTCACTGGTTGCGGGACTATCGGCGTGTTGGCGGGTCTGGCTGCCCTCGCCGGAGGGTGCAGCAAGGTTATTATCACTGATGTCATCCAGCCCAAGCTGGATATAGCTGCCACCTACGGCATGGTTCCGGTCAATATCAAAAAGCAGGACCTGATGGATGTGGTGAAAAAAGAGACCGGCGGCTGGGGCGTCGATATTATCTTCGAAGCCAGCGGTAATGAGGCGGCCATCGCCAGTATTTTCCAGCCTTTATGCCCCGGTGGCAAAGTGGTTTTCATCGGCATGCCGGTCAACCCGGTGCCGGTGGATATCGTCGCCGCGCAGGCTAAAGAAGCCCGCATGGAAACGGTCTTCCGCTACGCTAATATCTACCCGCGGGCGGTTGCCCTCCTGGGGTCGGGGAAAATCGATGTTAAGCCGCTGATAACTGATAGATACAAATTCGCTGACGCCATCAAGGCGTTTGACTACGCAGCCAACCCCCAACCGCGCTCGGTTAAAACCGTCATTGAAATGTAGACGGCAATGCCTGAAAAAAGAAGACTATCTCTCGGCCTGGATGTCAGCACGCAGAGCCTTTCGGCGTCGGTGCTCGATATCGATGAGCGTAAGAAACTCATCGAATTTTCGCTGGACTACCTGAAGGATAGACGGCTTAACACCTTCGGGATTCAGGAGCCGGACTACATTCTCCCTCCCCGCTCCGATGGCGAGGCTGACCAGCCTCCTCTCATGTTCCTGGCCGCCCTCGACGCTATCTTCAGCGATTTAAAGAAATCCATCTCCCTGGAAGACGTCGTCGTTATCAACACTTCCGGCCAGCAGCATGGTCATGTCTATCTTAACAATGCCGCCACCTCCAAATTCTCCTCGCTAAACAAAACCGGCAGCAAGGCATCGAACCTCGTCTCCCTTTTAAAAGACAGCCTTGCTTATGCACGCGCCCCCATCTGGATGACGGCTGATACGGGTAAACAGGCATCCTTTATCAGGAACAACATCGGTGGCAAAGAGAAACTAATCAAGCTTTCCGGCTCTGACGCGCAGCTGAGGTTTACCGGACTTGTTATCAGGCGTACCGCTGAAAGATTCCCAGACATTTACACGCGTACTAGCATTATCCAGCTTATCAGCAGCTTCATCCCGGCCGTCCTGACCGGCAATGCTAACGTTCCCGTCGATTTCGGCAACGCATGTGGCATGTCACTGATGAACTACCATCGGAAAAGGTGGTCGGATACGCTGTTACAGGCCGTTTCCCGCGGCCTGGCGGGCGGAAAAAACGCTTTACGGAAAAAACTGCCAGAAATCGCTGCGCCGGATGCTAACGTAGGGAGGATTGCCGCTTATTTTGTCCAGGAATACGGCTTCAGCCCTTCTTGTCTGGTTGCCGCTGGCTCCGGCGATAATCCGCAATCGAAAGTGCTGGTCAGCGGGGATTTATTGAGCCTGGGTTCCAGCTTCGTTTTTATGGTGGCGACGGACGGAAAAACCATGGACAGGAGCGGCGCCGCTTGCGCCATGTACGATGGCATCGGAAGGCCGTTCATGTTCGGCTGCCGCACCAACGGCGCTCTAGTCTGGGATCAAGTGCGGGCGCTTTACGGTTTGCATAAAGAGGACTACGCACCGGCTGAAGCCTCTCTGAAGCAGTCGCCGGTTGGTCAAAACCTGGTTTTCTGGCAGCCCCGTGACGAATCATTCCCTGCGTCCGGTAAGTTCGGGCTGGCGCAAATCAATGCTCACAGTCCAAACCTGGCCAGTGACTACGCCGGTATTATCGAATCCAGTCTCGTAGCGGTATACTATCATTCGCGAGGGTTTAGCCGTTCTTCCGGAGAGCCGTTATACATCACGGGTGGCGCCGCGGGCAGCCCGGGCATCATGCGCCGCGTCGCGGCCATCTGGAATAGGCCGCTGGCGGTGACGGGAAAAGGTGGCGCCGCCCTTGGCGCGGCCGTAGCCGGCGTCTCCGCTTACTTTAAATCCACGGGTGAGGAGTTCAATGTGGAAGATTACAACGCAGCGGTTTTACCCAGAGTTAAAATAATAGAGCCGACAAGAGAAGACATAGGTGCGTTCCACAATCCAGGCGGATACCTGGACAGATTTGCCAAAGAGGAAGCCAGTTTTATAAAGAAATATCCCCTCGGCTGATTAACGGATTGTATATCCCCCATCCACCACAAGGTCGTGGCCTATCATGTAGCTGGAAGCGTTGGAAGCCAGATAAATGAGCGCCCCCCGCAGTTCCTCCGGCTCTCCGAGCCTGCCGAGTGGCGTCAACGATTCCCATACGGGAAATAGTTTGGACATTGAAGATAACGTCATCTCCGTCTTCATATAGCCCGGGCTGATGGAGTTGACGCGTATGCCGTAAGGTGCCCATTCAACGGCCATCGCCTGCGTCAGCAT
>Ga0187886_1001623_pt1 | contig 19884 bp, 16 predicted proteins | sample June2016WEW_20_1_FD_133001 | JGI IMG/M metagenome (GOLD analysis project Ga0187886, IMG submission 133001) | Peatland microbial communities from SPRUCE experiment site at the Marcell Experimental Forest, Minnesota, USA - June2016WEW_20_150 | ecosystem: Environmental > Terrestrial > Soil >... | reverse complement strand
CTGCGACTGCCGGACCGATCCGTTAGCCAATAAACGAATAGCTTCGTAAGAACTAGCATTACAGATCATCATAATCTCGAGATTGATTCATGTGCGAGACGAGTTTAGAAAATAATTTTTTCCCGCTGTGAAAGATATTGACTTTGATTGAATAAATCGGTATTATATTGTTACCTATCTGAGATCTCCGGGCTTGATGTATCTCAAAAGAAAAATTAACGAGAAACATCGAGAAAAAACGAAAAAGTTCGCGGTTTCCTAAAAGCCACTCATAACCCGGAGGTCCTAGGTTCGAATCCTAGCCCCGCTACCTGAAGAGACCGTTGGAGATCATCCAACGGTCTCAATTTATTAAATGTTCCTTATGATTAGCCCTCGCGGAGTAATTCTGCTCCGGTGATTTTCCGGAACAGAATTGAATACGAAGCGGGAGCGAATCCTAGCCCCGCTACCTGAAGAGACAGTTGAAGATTAACCTACGTTATCTTTTTTTAACCACTCTTTAACCAATGAGTCCCCGCGCCAGCCCCGCGGAGCGATGAGCACCGGTGATCCTACGATGCGAATGAATCGCGAGCGGGGGAGCGCGCAGGTTCGAATTGATTTTGGAACCTGCGTGATTGCCAGGCGGGGACTAGCCCCGCTACCTGTAGGTACCGCTGAAGTATATCCAGCGGTATTTATTTACCGCAGGCACCAAAGGAGAATCTTCGTGGAGAATGCCTGCTTCGATGCATTTCGAAACAGGCATGAACTCGGAGCAAGGACGAATCCCGGTCGAACTTGCAGGGGAAGACATTTCTAGTTCCAAGGCGTCTTCAATGAACCTTGAAAAACTTCGGATTTCTTCAGTATGGCGCAAATCTGGCGTGGTTATGGCGCATAAAAATAGGCAAAATCGATACCATGGGACAATATTGCTCCATTGGCGAAGCGGCTGATACGAGGGCGGTCGATCAGCACTCGGAAAAACTGTTTTTTTAAAGGTCAGAACTCAAAGACTGTCCTTTAGCCCTTGCCTTGATTCCTTTAAAACGGTCCTTGGGCGGCAGTCGGGGGATTCGGTAACCGGTCGGATCGGGCGGCGGGTGTTTCCATTCGAAGTATGACGCCTCGCCGGTCCGGACTAACTAGCCTATCGATGGAAAAGGCGCCAAGCTGCCGTATGATGTCCTTTGCGAAGAGTTACTATTTCCCATGGTCCCTCGGTCTTGCCGCTCTGCTGGTTTCCTGCGCCGGCCCGGCGCCGTCGATTGCACCGCCTTCGGCAATACAACCTGCGACGAATGAGTCCCCATTGAAAACTTCATCCGACACCTCACCGTCACCTCAGCCCCGGATCACCATCTGGCTCGACTCAGCCCGCATGGATGGAGCCTTTATCTACCAAAGGCTTTTCCCCGACAAGGCCAGCCAGATGGATTTTCGGGAGGTGGACCGGAATCAGTTCCCGGCGGACGTCTTGCGGTTCAACCAGCAAGGCGAAGGCTGGCCCGACGTAGTCTTTGCGGAAACCAACCTGGTCGCCCAGGTCGTCGATCCGCAGCACGATTTTCCCCTCGACTTGGGACCAGCCCTCTCCGCCGAGGTGCTGAACAACTTCGAGCCGCACGCCAACGACGCCTGCACCTATGGCGGCAAACTGCTCTGCCTGCGCCACGACACCGCGCCGATGGTGCTGTATTACAACAAGCCGCTGATGGATAAATTCGGCTACCGCCTCCCGGTCACCTGGCAGGAATACGAAGCCCTGGGCGAGCGGATCAGCAGGGAACACCCCGGCTTCATCATCGGTTCCTTCGGCGACGCCTGGGGGTTCAAGGCCTATTTCGACGCCTCCGGCTGCCCTTCCTCGTGGGTGTTGGACGACAAGCGGGTCCACATTAACTTTGGAGACGCCCGGTGCGTGCGCGCGGCGAAACTGGTGGATGCTCTTCTGGCCAACGGGACGCTGGCCCCCTATGGCTATTTCGACTCTCGCTTCACCCAGATCCCCCGGGACGACAAACTGCTGATGTTGATTGCCCCGTCGTGGATGGCGCTGGCCGCGTTCGGCGGTCAGCGGGGTAGTCCGTATTACCAGACGGCGCAGCACCAGCTCGGGGTTGCCGAGCCGCTGCGCTGGGACGGCGACGCACAGGTGATGACCTCCACCATGGGCGGAGGGGCATGGGCCGTCTCCAAGCACACGCAAAACCTGCACTTGGCGCTCGACTTCATCGTATGGATGGTCAGCGCGCCGGAGTTTTGGGCCATTACGCCGGATTACCCGGTCTATGTGCCCGTCCAACCGGCTTGGGAAAAAGCCGTCAGCGCGAACCCACTGTTCGCCAACGATCCCTTCCCGGTCATGCAAACGGCGTCGCAAGCCATCTCGCCGCTCTACGTCTTGCCCGGTTATGATGTGATGGGGACCTTGGATGATTTTGTGAGCCGGGCGCTGAACCAGAAGAAAACGCTCGAAAGCCTGCTGCCCGACCTCCAAACGGAGATGACCACCCAGGCCGAAGCGGCCGGGTATGAAGTAATCCTCGACGATAAATGAACACGCATCCCGTGAAGTCAGGACCACGGGAAATCCTGTGAGGAGAAACCATCGTCTATGCAAACGATTTCGGTCCGGGATTTCGGCGCCAAAGGCGACGGCGTTACGCTGGATACCGGCGCCATCCAGGCGGCGATCGATGCCTGCGCGAAGACGGGCGGCGGCACGGTTCTTCTGCCGCCGGGCAACTACCTGTCCGGCACGATCACGCTCAAAGACAACGTCACCCTGCACGTGGGGCCAAGCGCCCGGCTCCTCGGCAGCACATCGCTCGCCGATTATCCGAACGTGAGACATGATCCGGGGGGGATGTTCGGTCTCGAATACCTCGATTATTGCCTTATCAATGCTTGCGGGGCGCACCATATCGCGCTGACCGGCGAAGGATGTGTGGACGGCCAGGGCGCGGCTTTCCCGTACGGCACGGAAAATTTTAACTTCGAGGATCAGGCGTCCGCCCTTAACCAGCGGTCCTTCATCCGTCCCACGCTGCTTCGCTTCGCCGATTGCCATGACGTCACGATCAGCCATCTCACCCTCCGGCACGCGGCGTCGTGGTGCTGCAACCTGGAAAAATGCAGGGAGCTGCGCATCCACGGCGTGCATCTCGTCAACCGCGCCAACCAGAACAATGACGGCTTGGACTTGAACCGGTGCGAAGATGTTCTGATCTCCGATTGCCATCTCGATTGCGGCGACGACGCCATCGCCTTGCAGGAGGGCGGCCTCCGCATCGTGGTCACCAATTGTGTCATCAGCACCCGTTGGTCCGCCGTCCGCCTCGGTCCGGCTGCGCAAGGCGTATTCCGCGACATCGCCGTCTCGAACTGCGTGATCTACGACACCTACGGCTCCGCCATCAAAATTCAGGAGGTGGAAGGCGGGGTGATGGAGAACATCAGCTTCGACAACTTGGTGATGGAACACGTCACCGGACCCATCTCGCTGCGCCTGGGCGGCTATTTAGGATGGAGGAACGAGCGCAAGGAATCGCTGCCCATCGGGGTGCTGCGCAACATACGCTTCAGCAACATCCGGGCCGTCGTGGCCGATGACGCCTATCCGCTGCCGCACGAAGTGCCGGCCTTCCCCGGTGAAAAGAAGTCGTGCCTCAACATCACCGGCGTGCCGGGATATTTCGTCGAGAACGTTTCCTTCCGCGGAGTGCACATCACTTTCCCCGGCGGCGGGAGCCGGGAGGACGCGCAGCGGGACGTCCCCGAGCTGCGCGACCGCTACCCCGAATATCATATGTTCGGCACGCTGCCGGCCTACGGCATTTACCTCCGGCACGTCAAAGGCCTGACCTTCGAAGACGTCACCGTGGATACCGCCGCCCCCGACCTGCGACCGGCGCTGGTTGGCGAGGATGTTGAAAACGTGGAGCTTTCCGGCTTCCGCGCGGTCGGAGCCGGAGCGGAGGGGCTGCTGCGCCTCCGCGACGCGCGAGAGGTCTACATTCATGGCTGCCGCGCATTGAACGAAGTGCCCCTTTTCCTGCAGGTGGAGGGCAAGGGAAGCCGGGGGATCCTGATGCAGGCAAACGATCTGCGCCGGGCATGCAACGCGTTCGCTCTGGCCGAGGGCGCGCCGGCAGACTCGGTCGTCCAATCATAAAGAGACGTGATCCTTAATCCGCCCCGATGACATCGGGAAAAGGACCATCATGCCGATCATCACTCGACGTCAATTCTTGAAACTATCCACCCTGGTATCCGGAACGCTGGCCGGCCAATCTTTGCTCACCGCGTGCGGTCAAAACCCGCCGGCCGGGCCGACTGCACCGGCCGGCGAACCTTTGCTCGGCACTTTCACCCCGACGGCCGAACCCTCATTGGCGACTGCGTTTGCACCCGATAACGTCCTCGGCGTCGGACGGGGCATCTTCCCGGGACGGGTGGTCTGGGCGCATAACCCGCAGGCCAGTATGTGGGACGGTAAAACGGATTTCTGGTGGAATGAAAAGTTCACAGACCGAAACCTGGTGAGCGAAATGCTCTCTTATTCGCTGCGCCAACTGACCGGACAATCCAGCGATAAAGCCGCCTGGGATGCGCTCTTCACCCATTTTAAAACCCAACGCGGGAAACCCGGCGGTTACCGGCCCGGCGAAAAAATCGCCATCAAGGCCAATCTCAACGGCACGAAGACCCATAGTGGGACGCAGAACGACAGCTTTGTCTCCCCGGCCGTGGCGTTCGCTCTGGTCGATCAGCTTGTCCGGACGGGCGTCCAACCCGGCGATATCACCGTGTACGATGCCAGCCGCGCCGTGCCCGACCCGCTGGCGAACGCCTGCCAGACTCCGGCGTTGGCCGGGGTGCGTTTCGCCGACTTCATCGGCGGCGACGGACGCGAAATCTGCCGCCGCGATTTGAGCCAGCCGGTCCGGTGGTCTGTCGATACGCAAGGAAACCCGGCGTACCTGCCCACCGTGGTCACCCAGACCGATTACCTGATCAACGTCGCCCTCCTCAAAGGGCACAGCCTGGCCGGCGTCACGCTAACGGCCAAGAACCATTTCGGCACCTTGATGGACGATCTGGATGGGGAGCCGACCATCAACCCTCCCCAGGGCGCCAAACTGCACGGCTTCGTCGCCGCTTACGACGTCCAAGGGCCCCCGGAATGGAGCTGGCCGCAGGCCCCGATGGGCAGCTACAATCCCCTCGTGGATCTGATCGGCCATCCCCATCTGGGCGGAAAGACGCTTCTGTTCATGATCGATGCCATGTACGGGGTGGAAGATCAGAACGCTGCGCTCTCGAACAACAGCCGCTTCCAATCGGCGCCGTTTAATAATCACTGGTCTTCGAGTCTGCTGCTCTCACAAGATCCGGTAGCGCTTGACTCGGTGGGCGCCGACATCCTGATCAACGAGCCAATCATGATTACTCATCCGGATGTCTTGCCCAAAGACAGCACCTACCAGAACTTTCTGCATGAGGCGGCATTAGCGGATAACCCGCCCTCCAAGACCGATTACGAACTACCCGGTCTGGGCGTGCATGATCACTGGAACAACCTCGCCGAAAAGAAATATGGCCGCAACCTGGGCCTCCGCGAGGGCATCGAGCTGGTCATGGGTTAGTCTCACCGTCCGGATGGATTTATGAGACAAAAAGAACACATCAGAACGATTAGCGAGCTTTTCAGATATATAAAAGATTTAGAACCGGCCCGCCAGGCGCTGCACCGGCCCGGTCTTCAACCCGGTACTATCACTAGCGTGTTTTCGGGTCTGAAGGCATTGGACAATCGATTGGGTATTTGGAACAGCCGGCCAGGCGGCTGAGTACTCGATCGTTGGGTTGTTATCTTCTAAAATAATTGGCCTAGAGATCGGTTCCAGTAGAGCAATTGTCAATGAGCAAATAGAAAATATTCCGATGAAGACGAGGGTTTTCTATAGCGGGATTAATCTCTATTAATGGAGGAAAGGAGAATCTGAAGATAGGTCTGCCATCGGAATCTCGTGTCCGAGCAAAATCCCAAAAAATAATAGCGGTCAATGATGATCTGTGCTATTTTAGCGGAGCCTGCGTCGCAATTTGCCCGCCGGATCCCCTTTTTCTGACCGATACGCTTCTGAAGGAAAAAGATACCTGCACGGGTTGTTGAATTTGTACCAAGATCTGACCGGTGCATGCTTTAACGGTCGTGGAGAAAAATCGCCGTGAAAACGAATTATGAGATGATCATCGTGGGGGCTGGACACGCTGGTTCTACCGCCGCCCGCCTTGCCGCAGGAAAAGGGTTGGACGTGCTGTTGATCGAAAAGCATCGCGAGATTGGTTTTCCAGTGTGTTGCGCGGAGGGGCGCTTGGCCTTGATTCGCTCAGGCCTTACATTGAGCTGGACGATCGTTGGATCAACTCTCACATCTCGTATTATGCAATTCATGGCACAGCCGGTTGGATCACGACGCCCCCGAAGCGTTGAAATTTGCAGCCGCCTTGGTGTCCATCAAGATGGAGACTCCCGGCCTATTTGTTGGAACCCTGGACGAAGTGCTGGCTCGAATGCAGTAAAGGAGCGAGGAGTGGATCATGCATATCCCCAAAACACCCTTAAATTATTTTAAGGGAGATCCCTGGACAATCGAAGAAAAGGGTTTTAACCCCGCCTATCAGCGGGTGTCGGAATCCGTTTTTCCGGTTGCCAACGAGTTCATGGGGGTCCGCGGATATTTTGAAGAAGGCTAGGGCGGGGACCACCTCCCTGGGAGATATATTAACCATCTGTACGAGAGGATGGACATCCGACACGACCAGGTTTTCAAAGGGTTCGTCACGCAAGGCGCCGCCATGGTGAATGCGGTGGATTGGCTCAATACACGATTGTGGATGGATGGCGAGCAGAGAGGTCAGGCACCGGCGATCATGCGAGTGGGGGTTAACGGTTTCCCAGGCGATTGAAGGCTTCATTCTTCACAATATCGACGAACCCCGCCTTCGGCGGGGCGGGCGCGCAAGGACTCAGCCAGAGAACGGTCAGTAGTTACAAGGATATTCTTGAGCACTGGGCGGCTCACATCGGCGGCGAAATCCAGGTCCCCGAAATCTCCTCCGAAGACCTCAAGCGTTCCATCGTCTGGAAAATGACCGAGTACGTCACCACGCGTAAAAACGGGAAAAGGATTTTCGTTTTGGATATCGGAACCAAGGACTGAAATGGGAAGGTTTTCTTCCAGCCGGAATTCCATTTTTCATTTATGCATCCACAATGATGACGCTCTGTCGGCAGTGTTATTCATATCCAAATTTACCTCGAATAGGCCATGAAAAATACCCGAATAATGTCGGTGTCTGGACCTCGTCCTTCACCTTTTCCTATACATGGGTCCCAGTGTGCGGCTAAAAATAGGGTTTTATGGGAGGAACGGTAAAATCCCTTTGCTCGGATTCTATTTTGGTGGTTACTGCGCTAAAATATTCGCAATGCCGGTCCTTACTCGCGAACCGGTCCGATCTGGTCCGATTCAGCCCGCCCCTTTGCGGGTGCTGAATTCTTGACGGGGTCCGGAAAGTAAATGTCGGCCAAAAAAAATCCGCCACGCGTCACCACTGCCGCTGCCGCCGAAGACGTAGATGTTTTTCGGCGCGACATGGTTCTTTCCATCGCCGTGGTAATGGCGTTGGTGGGCTGGCTGACGTTATGGGCAGCCCTACATTACCGCCAGGCAGGATACTTTTGGGTGACAATCCTGTTGGTGGGGGGTGCCTTGGGGAGCATCAAATTGCGCGCTACCCACCAGCGGGGGGCGCTGGTTTGTCTCATCCTGACCCTCATGGGCGCCATCGCATGCCTGAAATTATATTTTCCGAACAGCCCGGCGCAGTATTTTTTTCCGCTCGTGGTGATCGTCTCCGGATTGCTTGAATTGAATGGGAGCGTTTTTATCGTCGCTGCACTGGCCGGCGTCCTGGTTGTAGGTATCGCCCGCCTGCAGGGAGCCGATCGGCTTGATTTTTCCGAGAGCCTTACGCCGAGCCTCCTCATTTTATTAACCGCCTTCATCATATGGTTGAGCGCGCGCCAGCTGATGACCGCCTTGGGTTGGATGCGCACGACCTACATGCAAGCCCAGACTCTCCTGGAACAATTGCGCGACGAACGCGCGTCGCTGGCCCGCACGCTCAGACAGCTGGAAGAAGCTTACCGGCGGATTGAAAAAATGAACTACGAGCTGGTGGAGGCTTGCGGCGCCGCCGAAGAGGCGCGACGGCTCAAAACGGAATTCGCCGCCAACATAAGCCACGAACTCCGCACCCCGCTAAACATCATTATCGGCTTTAGCGAAACCATGGCCAATGCGCCGGAAACCTATGCGGGCGTTACCTGGTCCCCCATTTTACGCGGCGACATTGAGCAGATTTACCAAAGCAGCCGCCACCTGTTGTCGCTGATCGACGATATTCTCGATCTGACGGCGCTGGATATGCGCCGGTTGGGGATGACCATTGAGGAAACCGCCATCGAGCAAGTCATCGCGGAAGCCGTCGCCGTGATGAAAGACCTCTTCCACGCCAAGCAGTTGTATCTGCACGTTCAGGTGATGCCCGGCTTGCCGTTGTTGCAGGTTGACGCCACGCGGATTCGCCAGGTGCTGATTAATCTTCTGACGAATGCCAGCCGGTTTACGGCCACCGGCGGCGTGACCGTCACCGCTCAATTGACGGACCGCGAGGTGCAGGTGGCGGTGGCCGATACCGGAATTGGCATTGCCCCTCAGGATGTCGCCAAGGTTTTTGATGAATTTGGCCAAGTGGACAGTTCCATCCGCCGCAAACACGAAGGATCTGGTTTGGGGGTGCCGCTCAGCAAACGGCTTGTCGAACTTCACAACGGGCGGATGTGGCTGGAGAGCCAGCCGGGCCAAGGGACGACGTTCTACTTCACGTTGCCGATCGTGAGCGAAAAGCAGCCGGAACTGGAAAAGACGGGAAGCGATTGGACCGTAACCGCATCACCGGGCCGCAAGACGGTGTTGATGGTGGAACCGGATCCGATGCTGCTCAACACGGTGCGGCGTCACTTGGGCCAGTACGAGGTGGTCCGAATAAGGCGCACGGATAACTTGCGGGAATTCATTGGGCGATATCGGCCGGCGGCATTGATCGTCGACCGCCAAGAGGAGGACAATGCCGAGTCGGATTTGGACGTGCCGCCGGATTTGCCAATTATTTCAGTTCATTTGCCAGGCCAATTGCAGAACCGTCAAACGCTAGGGATCCGTGATTTTTTGATAAAACCCATCACGCGGGAGCGGCTATTCGAGGCGATTGAGAGCTTGGGTCGACCGGTGGGGAGCGTGCTCGTTGTGGATGACGACCCGGCGTTGGTGGATTTGATCGGCCGGATGCTGCAAGCCAACGGCGGCTCCAACCGCATTTATAAAGCCTGGAGCGGCTCGGAAGCTTTGGCGGTCTTGCGGCGTGAGCCGGTGGACTTTGTGCTGTTGGATTGGTTAAAGACGGAAGTTACCGGGTTGATGGTGTTGGAGGAAATGCGGAATAATCCCGGCCTGGCGGACATCCCCGTGATTATGCTGGGGAGCGAATGGCCCGACACGATGGTATCCAAAGAAAGTTTGGATTTAAGACTGATCCGCACGGAAAAAGCATCGGTGACGGAAATGGTTAAATATTTGGAGGCTCTAATAGAGGCGTTGCCTCTGCGGGGACGGACGGATGCAGAAGCCTTTCAACCTGCGCCAGCAACGCCAGCCGTTCCACCGGCTTCTTGAGGTACGCATCCGCCCCCAACGAGAGCGCCAGCTCGGGTTCCTTGAGCACCGAACAGATAATAACGGGCGTATGGTCGGTGCCCGGATTCTCTTTTAGGCTGCGCAAGATCTGCCAGCCGTCCAGGTTGGGCATCATCACGTCCAGGATGATCACTGCCGGGCGGCATTCCTTCACCAGAGACAGGATTTCCGTCCCGCTGTTTGCCTTAATAATCTCATAATGCTGGGGCGTCAGGTACCTTTCAAACAACTGTAATATTGCCGGATTATCGTCGATAACCAACACCCGGGTCTGGCCCACCATCGGCAGGCGGACATTCACCCGCCAGATATCTTCCCCGCCATCTTCCACGGATAGGTCTCCCCCCTGCCTGCGGATTAATAGGCGAGGCGCTTCCCAATCGGTCTCCGCCGGATGGACGGGACCGGCCGGCGCGCACATTTGAATCTCCATGAACTTTCCCTGCGGAACAGCGGCCAGGTTGATCGGACCGCTAGAATGTTGAATGAGCAAGCGTATGGTCATGAGCAACGCCTGACGGGCCATCGTGGTGTCCACAAGAACCGGCGCCAGCATGTTCGGCAGATTAACCTCTACCACGGCTTGACCCGGCGCCAACGACACGGAAAGCAACGCCAAGGCGTCATTGATCAGGGTTTGTACTTCACAGACGTGCCGGGAGAGCTCCCACTGGTTCAACTCGCTTTCCAATTCCGGCGCAGGTGTGGTTGCGGCCGGTTCTGCCGGGGTTCGCGCCGTCGGCTCGGCACCATGGCGAGCCCATAGAATAGAGGCAAGCGCTTCCAGGCCCCTCTGGATTTCACGTTGCAGTTGCCGACGGCTTAATCCCAGTTCGTTTTCGACCTGCCCAACCGTCATTTCCTGTACATACCGGTAGCGGAGCGCCAAATAACTGCGCCATTCCGGCGAGCGGGAGGGCATCCCCTGCGGCGGACGCAGAATTTCAATGGATTCCTTTAAAACACTGCGTAATTTTTGAGCGTTCGTAGCGCGGTTCGCCGTAATCGCGCCAGTCAGATGAGACAGGAGGGGATGTACTTCCAGGTAGGCGGTATCGTACAAATGGTCTAGGGCGTCTTTGACGAGTTTGCGGAATTCGGTGGATTCCATAGATATGGCGCGACTCTGGCGTGATCTTGGCGTGAAAAAATTTTATAAGTATATACCATGAGACTAGGAAAAACAGCAATCCGCCTTGATTTCCCAAATTAATGGCGGATTCCAATAGGCGCGCTGGGATAACCGTCGGTATCTGTATAATCTCCGCGTTGCTTTTATCTGCCAACGGAAAAGAAAAAGCGCGAGCCTATTAGGAGGTGTCGAACCGGAAAGCATAATTCTCGTCGTTCCTTCCTTGTTTTTCGAATCTTCCAGAGAGTTCATCATATAAGGAGGAAGAAAATGGATAAGCGCGTTTTGAAATTTGCCGGTGTATTGGCTCTAGTATTGGTCTTGACGGCCTGCGCTTCAGCTGAAACACCGGCAGGCCCGGCTGTCGTCACCCAGATCGTGAACGGCACGCCGCAGGTGATCACCGCCACCTCCGCCCCGACCCAGAACCCGTATGATGAGACCGCCCCCGTCACCGTCTGGATCGACCAGGATCGCCAGCCGTACATTGACGCTTACAAAAAGGCAAATCCCGATAAAGCCAGCCTCATCAACTCGGTGATCGTCGATCGCGAACAGTTCCCGGCCAAGGTGCTGCTCTTCAATAACACCGGTCAGGGCTGGCCGGATGTGGTCTTCGCCGAGCCGCGGCTGGTTGCCCGCGTAGCTGATGCGGCGCATCAGTTCCCGCTCGACCTCAAACCGTGGGTTCCCGCCGATACGTTGAACAACTACGACGGCATGGCCGGCTGCACCTTCGGCGATAAGATCTACTGCGTCCGCAACGACTTGGCCCAGTTCGTGCTGTACTACGACAAGCCGCTCATGGACAAGTTCGGCTACACGGTGCCCACAACGTGGGAGGAATATCAGGCCCTCAGCGACAAGGTCGCCGCGGAGCATCCGGGCTACCTGCTGGGCACGCTCGGCGACGGCTGGACCTGGCTCTCCTTCTTCGATGCCAGCAGCTGCCCGTCCCACTTGGTGAAGGATGCCAGCACGCTCCAGATCAACATGGCCGACCCGAACTGCACCCGGGCCGCGAAGATGGTGGACCACATGATCGCGAACAAGACCCTGTGGAACACCGACTACTTCGATGCGACCTTCGTCACGCAGATGAATGATAACAAGGTCCTGATGGTCTCCATGGCCTCCTGGGCGTGGGGCGTCTTCAACGGCACCTACTACAAGACCCCCAACCATCAGGTCGGCGTTGCGGCTCCGCTCAAGTGGTCGTCCGAACCGGCAGCCGTGGATGTGGCGATGGGCGGCTCGGCGTGGGCCGTTTCCAGCCACACCAAGAACCCCAAGCTGGCCACGGATCTGATCGTCTGGCTCACCACCAATACGGACCTGTGGTCGACCCTTGAGAACTGGCCGGCCTACAAGCCCAATCAAGCTTTGTTCCAGAAACAGGTTTCTAGCAACGCCATCTTCGCCACCGATCCGTTCCCGGCGATGCAGGCGGCCGCGAGCTTGCTCGGTCCGCTGGACGTATGGCCGCGCTTCGACCTGATCGCCCCGTTGAGCCAGGTGGTTAAGGGCGCGTATCAGGACAAGAAGACGATGGAAGACGTTCTGTCGCAGGTGAGCGATAAGTTCTCGCCGCTCGCGCAGACCGAAGGGTACAACGTCGTCACTCAGTGACGGCATCCGGGCTGTAGTTCAGCCCTTCTCCTTCTCTCCTCGCCCCCTTCCCGCATTCTTGCGGGAAGGGGGCCCAGGGAGGAAAAGCCGGACGGTGATCTTCGGCTTTCGCCGGCGAATTCGGAATGTGCGAAAAGGAAAATAGGGGGGCTGAGCTTTAAGGAGGTTTCAGATGGCCAGTCAGACAGTGAAAACTTCCGCCCCTCGGTTTCAGCGGAAATGGCGCCAGTATCTAAGCGCCTATCTGTTTATCCTGCCATATTTCTTATTCATGCTTGCGTTTGGTATCGGCCCGGGACTGTATGCGTTCCTGATCAGTTTTGCAAAGTTTAAAATGGGCATCCCCCAGTATTTTGCTGCGGGGTTGAATAATTATATCGGCGTGTTCAAAGACTATCGCTTTCTGTTCACCGTTCGGAACATCCTGGAATTCCTTGTAGTCTCGGTGCCGCTCGGGATCGCCCTGGTCGTGCTGATCGCGCTGCTGTTGCACATGCGCACCGGACGGATTGCCTCCATCCTGCGCACGATCTATTTCATCCCCGGCGCAGTCACGGGGCCGGCGCTCTTGTTGCTGGCCGTCTTTATGTTTTCCCCTGCGATGAGCCCATTCGGCTTCATCCAGCGCGCACTTGGCTTCGCAAGTTTCGACAATCTCATCGCTCCGTCGCGTCTTCCCGTAATCTTCACGATAATTGGGTTCTTTTCCGGTGCGGGATTATGGATCGTCATTCATTATGGCGCCTTGGAAGGTGTTTCCACAGAAGTGCTTGAAGCTGCCAAGATCGACGGCTGCAACGCCTGGCAACAAGCCCTGTACATCAAATTCCCGCTAATCCGGCCGTATATCATTTACCAATTTATTTTGATTTTTGCCGGGAACGTGCAATTGTTTGTGGAGCCGCAGTTGATGGGCACAACCTGGATTTCGGCCAATGTTCCGCAACAATGGGCGCCCAACCAGCTGGCGTATTCCTTTGCTTTCGATATTGGCAATTTCGGCATGGCCGCCGCGATGTCTTTGATGATGCTGATCGTTGGCTTGGGAGCCGCCTATTTCGCCATCCGGTGGACCGGCTTTTTCGATATCAAAGCCTAAGCGTACAAGATACGCCAGGCTAAGGAGAATAACACCATGTCTACAACGACCATCCCCAATGACGCCACTCCAACTACTTCGGGGCAGGTGAGAGCTTTTAGCCGGCGGTTATTCGGCGATATGGGATCCCTCGGCTACTTTTTGCGGTTGGCGGTGCTGCTGTTATTTGCCCTTTATTTTGGTTTGCCGCTCCTCTGGCTGCTCCTCGCGCCTTCCAAGGACCAATTTGCGATCAATAAACTTAATCCGTTAGTCTTTGGAAACTGGGCTACGGTTCTCAAGTCCTGGAATAACATCAACCTCTATTCGAACGGCGAGATCTGGCTGTGGTTCCGGAACTCGGTTATCTACGCGGTATCGTCGCTAGCGATCGGTTTGACTATTGGCATTCCGGCGGGTTACATGCTGGCAATTGTCCGCTTCCCCGGACGGAAGTTGCTGCTGTGGCTGACGCTCATCACCATGCTCCTGCCTGCCTCCGCGATGGTCCTGCCGTTGTTTTTGGAATTGAATGTGGTGCATATGGTCAACACCATGTGGGCCGTCATCCTGCCGGCGAGTTTTTTCCCCTTTGGCGTGTATTTGTCCTACATCTATTTCTCCTCCAACCTGTCGACTGACTTGATCGACGCGGCGAGAGTGGACGGCTGTTCGGAGCTGGATCTGTTCCGGTTTATCGCTCTGCCGCTGGCCCAACCCCTGCTAGGTCTGCTGGCGTTCATCAATTTCACCGCCTCGTGGAACAACTTCTTCGGCCCCTACGTGCTGTTGAACAACGATAAATTATTCAACCTCCCCGTCGGCCTGCAGACGATGATCGCCTCCACTTCCGCCATCAAGCCCGGTTTTAATGCCACCCCGACGGCGATGAAATTCCAGCAGGCCGACGCCGCCATGGCCGCATTGGTGATGATCTTGCCCGTGGTGATCGTGTTTCTCCTCTCGCAACGGTACGTCGTCGCCGGCGCGTTCACCGGTTCGGTTAAGGGCTGAGCCTTTTTTCGCGAACTGTTGCGTTTGACCCAGGAGGCTTGGCGTGAGTTCGGCATCCGATATGTTCGATTTGGCCTTTTTCGGACATGTGTGCTTCGACGAAGTGATCGCCTACCATGGGGCGCTGCGCGTGGCGCCGGGCAGTGCGGCGCGGTGCGCGGCCTATCTGGCTCGCCGCATGGACCACGACGCCCCCGAAGCGTTGAAATTCGCAGCCGCCCCGGTTTCCATCAAGATGGGGACTTCCCGTCCCGTGTGTGGGAACCCTGGATGATGTGCTGGCTCGAATGCGGTAAAGGATCGAGGAGCGGATCATGCATCTCCCCAAGACGCCCTTAAATTATTTTAAGGGAGATCCCTGGACCATCGAAGAAAAGGGTTTTAACCCAGCCTATCAGCGGGTTGCCGAATCCGTTTTTTCCGTGGCCAACGAGTTCATGGGTGTGCGCGGCTATTTTGAAGAAGGCTACAGCGGCGACCATCTTTTGGGCAGTTACTTTAATCATCTGTACGAGATAATGGACATCCGCCACGATCAGGTGTTCAAAGGTTTCATCACCCAGGGCGCGGCGATGATTAACACGGTGGATTGGCTCTATACGCGCTTGTGGGTGGACGGCGAACTGCTCGACCTGGCCAAGTCGAAATTTTCGGGTTTCACCCGGCGGCTCGATATGCGCCGGGGGATTTTCTCCCGCGAATTTACGTGGGAGACGGCGGGCGGCAGACAACTTCAAGTGAGCTTTGAACGCTTCACGGACATGCAATCCACTCGCATCGGCTGTCAGCGCATTTCGGTGAAACCGCTGAATTTCTCGGGGGAAGTGAAGTTCCGTTGTGGATTGGATTTCAACACTCATTACGAAATCGGCGCTGGCTGGGACCAAACGGAGAAGGGCGGGACCCAGCAGAGCGGGAAGATCATCAACTTCTGGACCTGCACACGCAAAGGTCCAATCGGCGAGGGGTGGGCAATCCAGGCGCGGACAGCGCGCAGCGGGCATCAATTATTTTCCGGTTTCCGGCTTCGCTCGAAACAGGTGCTGAATCCCGTACTCGTGCAGGAGGAAAAATTCATCGGCGTGGATTTTGTCTTGCCGGTGCAACAAGGCGTCGCCGCCACCGTGGACAAGTTGGTGGTGAACGATTGGTGTAAGACCGAGGATGGAGGGGATCTCTGGAAACGCGGCCGGGAGGCACTTACCCATCAATATGCCGCCGCGAGCTATGACAGCGCGATGGCGGAACACACGGCCTTCTGGGAAAAAGTATGGGACGTGCTGGAGATCGAAATAGACGGCGACCCGGAAGTATTACAGGGCTTGCGCTTCTCCTGTTTCCAAACGTACCAAACCTATCACGGGGAAAACGTCGATCTCAACGCGTTGGGCAAGGGGATGACCGGCGAGGTGTACTTTGGGTGGGTGTGGTGGGACAGCGAAATCTACAGCCATCGCCTGATGATGTTTATTAACCCGCAGGCAGCCAAGAACCTGTTGCTATACAGATATCATCGCCTGCCGCAAGCACTGGAACGCGCTCGACAATTGGATTGCGAGGGCGCGCGCTTTCCGTTTGCCTCCATCACGGGCACGGAAGACAGCGGCACTTGGCAACATGTCGACTTGGAAATCCATGCGGACATGGCCGTAGCCTATGCCATATGGCATCATGACAAAATTTGCAGGGACAAGGAATTCTTATACCGCGAAGGCATTGAGATGCTTTTGCAGATTTGCCGATTCATGGCTAGCGCCGGCGGGTGGAGCCCGGTGCGCGGGGATTTCGGCTTCTACGGCGTAATGGGTCCGGATGAATTCCACATGATGGTCAATCACAACTGCTATACCAACGTCATGGGGAAAAAGGCGTTTGAATTCACGCTCGGCGTGCTGGCCGAGATGCAGCGGGAAGTGCCCGACCTGTACCGGCAGGCGGTTGCGAAAACCGAGCTGAAACCGAACGAGCCCGAGCAGTGGAAGAAAATGGCCGAGAAGATGCGGATTCCCAAAGATGAGCGCACCGGGGTTTACGAGCAACACGACGGCTATTTTGACCTGCCGCATGTGGACCTCCAGCATTTCCCGCCGGATCAAATTCCAATCTACCAGCATTGGGCCTACATCAGAATTTTCCGGAACAACATCGTCAAGCAGCCCGATGTGCTGAACCTGATGTATTTCTACAGCCAGGATTACACGGCGGAAGAGAAGCGCGTGAACTATGAATTTTATGAAGCCCGGACAATTCACGAATCGTCATTGTCGCCTTCCTTGCATGCCATTCTGGCGGTCGAACTGGGCAAACTGGACGAAGCCTACGACTTCTTCCGCTACGGCGCACGATTGGACCTGGACAACTACAACCGCAACACTGACCAGGGATTGCATGTGACCTCCGCGGCGGGTGTGTGGGCCAGCATGATTTTCGGCTTTGGCGGTATGCGCACCGACGGCGATGTGTTGAGCCTCCAACCATCCCTCCCGCCGGCGTGGAAATCCTATCGTTTCCGCTTTTGTTACCAGGGCGCTGTCATCGAAGCGCGGGTGGATGGTGATCAGGTGACGCTTCAGGCCGTCAGCGGGCCGGCGGTGACGATCCGGCTTTATGGAAAAAAATACTCGCTCGATGCGAAAGGAATAACGGCCAAGTTGCAGACGGCGGTCTGAACTCGGTGGGGTTGTGTTTATTCGGCCGGCGATCTTTATTTTGCCCATGAAAGGCGGCGTGACTGGCAGGCGTTGCGCCAATACCAGGTTCGCGAGTCATCGATCTGGAAACGCACATCGCCCGCTTCCACAACGTCTACGGCCCGCTGGGCACCTGGGACGGCGGGCGCGAAAAGGCGCCGGCGGCCATCTGCCGGAAAGTGATCGAGGCGAAGGAAGCCGGGAAGCATGAAATTGTCATCTGGGGGATGGGACGCAGACGCGAAGTTTCATGTATATCGACGATTGCGTGAAGGGAATCGATATGATCATGCATTGCGACCGCCTGATCGCGACCCCGATCAACCTCGGTTCTAGCGAATTGCTTTCGATTAATGAGCTGGTGAGCCTAGCTGAGGAAATCGGCGGTGTCATACTGGAGCGCAAATACGACCTCACGGCGCCGCGCGGCGTGGCCGGGCGGAACAGCGACAACACGTTTATCAAGCAGGTGCTGAACTGGGAACCCACCACGCCGTTCCGTGACGGGCTACGCAAAACATACGCTTGGATCAAGACGCAATTCCAGGACCGGAAAGCCGGCAGGCACACCGTCAAGGAAACCTACTAATCCAAAGCCGTTTCTGGATGCGAAATGACCATTGCTTGCAAACCGGACATCCCTTCAGTCATTGGAAAAATTCCGTATCGCATGGCGTTTGCCGGTGGCTGGATCGACCAGCCGTTCCTTTCCCGGCACAATCCGGAACCGCCCGGTTCGATGGTAGTGGTGGGCTTGCGGCCGTACGTGTTCTTCATGGACCGCTGCGGTATGGCGACCAGCACCCGCGCCGCCGCTATGCGGCTTTGGAACAACGGCTTGCCGAAAAGCGATCCTGCGGCGCTCACCCGCGAATTGTACAGGGAGGAAAACAAGGGGGTGGCGGAACCCTCCGGCTCGCAGGATATGGCGGGGCTGATTTACCCCGGCGTGAGCCGCCTGGATTATGACTCCGCTTACGAAGGAGGCTATTTCCCCGTCCATGTGGAATCTAACACCGATCCGAGCGTGGCGCGCTGGCTGGAAAAAATCATTCACATGGTTCCGACCGCCCAGCGCCCCGATGGTTACAGACCGTTGGGGACCAAGAACCTGGATCCGGAATGGATCCGGCGGCTGGGCCGGTCGGGCAAGGATTGCTTTAACGCCATTATCGCCAAGGACGCCAAAGCGCTGGGCACTTCGATGAATGAATGCATGCTGTGCTGGGAGGCCATCCTGCCGCACACCATCGTTCATCCCACAATTCGCGTGGACCTTAAAGCCATTTTGAGGTTCTATCAAGACCGCTATCACGGTGCCATGTATTCGGGTTGCGGGGGCGGATATCTATATGTGGTATCGGAAGAACCGGTGCCGGGTTCGATTTCGGTATACGTGAGAGAGAATGATGACGACGATTGAGCCGGTTATCGTCATCAGCGAGGGATTCGATGATCTGCGATCGGAGCATTTCCGGTTCCTGCAGGAGGCGTCGTGTCCCTGGACCGGAAACGGAACAACAAGTAGACGGATGTTCCAAACTCCCATTTGGAGAGCGACGGTAGAACCCAACGGGGCGCCGATTATGGACAATTATTGGTATCTTTGGCCTGCCCGGGGGTTCCAGGGTGACGTGATGCTGGGTTCATTTAATGGTCTCGCCTTCTACTAAGAAATCCGAATCAGGATTGACGGATAAAGGCGGCAAGTCTTTTTTATAGAGCTATTTCAAAAAAAGCTGAGAAAACGAGAAAAAACAGCTAATTGCCGATATTCCACGGAATATGGGAGAGGAAGGCTCGCATTTATCTAGAAGATTATTAAGGGCGACAAGATCATGTTTTCATTCCGGAATGCCGATTTTGCTTATTGACAAACAAATAAATGACGTTATTATGGTAACGGTACCATAGTTGGGCGATAAACCGATAAAGGATTGACGAACTAGATGCCAACCATTCGAGAGGTGGCGAAACTGGCTGGTGTTTCGGCCATCACGGTCTCGCGGGTCATTAATAATTCTGATTACGTTAATAACAAAACAAAGAAGCGCGTCCAAGCCGCGATCCGGCAGTTGGGGTATGTGCCCAATACGCTGGCGCGCAGCTTGCGCTCCCGGAGGACTTGCACGTTGGCTCTTGTGCTCACCGATATCACCAACCCTTTCTGGACTACCGTCGCCCGGGGAGCGGAAGATGCGGCGAGTAAAGCGGGTTTTAGCATGATGCTTGGAAATACGGACGAATCGGAAGAAAAACAAGCGCGCTACATGCAGGCTCTCTTGGAAAAACAAATTGATGGGATTTTATTTGTGCCGGTGGGAAATACCCCGGCCGTAATTCGTATGTTGAAACGGCAGGATGTGCCGGTGGTGGTCTTGGATCGTAGAATAACGGGCGGCAGGGCGGATGTCGTCCGATGTGATTCGGAGGGGGGAGCATACAAACTCACCAATTTATTGCTCTCGCTTGGCCATCGGCGGATTGGCGTGCTGAGCGGTCCGCAGAGTATTTCCACTGCCGAGG
>Ga0187886_1001621_pt1 | contig 19888 bp, 11 predicted proteins | sample June2016WEW_20_1_FD_133001 | JGI IMG/M metagenome (GOLD analysis project Ga0187886, IMG submission 133001) | Peatland microbial communities from SPRUCE experiment site at the Marcell Experimental Forest, Minnesota, USA - June2016WEW_20_150 | ecosystem: Environmental > Terrestrial > Soil >... | reverse complement strand
TTATACACGTAGGCGGAAAAAAGAAAACTGTTTACGAGTACGCTAAAGGTCTGGATGAATCAAAAGAGATAGGTAAACTATCGATAAAAGACGTTTCTTTTAGTGTGCCCGTTGATACTTCTCTTAATTGCGAGAAGTATCATAATTTGACGGGGCAGTAAAAGGCATTTTACAGGAGCCATAGATATGAAGTTACTTATAGCAGGTGGTGCCGGATATGTAGGTTCGAGATTGATACCGATGTTGCTGGAGCGGGGATATGGGGTGGATGTTGTGGATTTAATGTGGTTCGGAAATAATTTGCCGAAAGAGGTCGGTATCGTTCAAAAGGACCTTTTCAAGTGTCAGGAAGAAGACCTGCGTCCATACGAGCAGATAATATTCCTTGCTGGTTTGTCGAACGACCCAATGGCGGAGTTTTCGCCATCCCTTAATTTTGTTTTTAATGGGGCTCTTCCCTCTTATCTGGCCTTTACTGCGAAAAAAGCGGGTGTTAGAAGATTCGTTTACGGCTCATCTTGTTCGGTTTATGGATATACCGTCAATGAGCTGTACAACGAACAAAGCCCGGTTACATGTGGATACCCCTATGGAATTTCGAAATTGCAGGGGGAGCGAGGGGTTTTGCAGATGCAGGACGACAAGTTCTCGGTGATTGCTTTACGCAAGGGAACGGTGTGCGGTTACAGTCCGAGGATGCGGCTTGATTTGATTGTCAACACAATGTTCAAGTCGGCGATGGTTGACCGGAAAATAACCATTAATAATCCCTCAATTTGGCGGCCGGTCTTAGATATCCGTGATGCCGCAGCGGCGTATATGAGGGCAATACAAGCTGATTATTCGCTAAGCGGTGTATTTAACGTCGCATCAGGCAACTACACAGTCGGTCAGGTGGGCGACCTTGTCAAATACGAGGTCGAAAAACTTACAGGCCACAGGGTTGAGATAGTACTCAAGAATATAGCTGATTTCCGAAACTACAAAGTAGCAATAGAAAAAGCCAGAACATATCTTGGCTTTCAGCCGATGCATACTATTGAGGACATCATTCGGGAGCTTTATGAAACTAAGTCTCTCTTTGAAGATTACGAAAGAGATGAATTTTATAATATCAGGGTTTTCAAAAAACTTAATCTGCATTGACCTGGCTTGACAATTCAATCCTGAATTTAACGGGAGCTTGTTTCAAAATGGATGTCTCAATCATAATAGTTGCGTGGAACGTCAAGGACTTGTTGCGTGATTGTCTGAAATCGGTTTTTGAGCAGACCCACGGCATAGAATTTGAGGTTATCTATGTTGACAACGCCTCACAGGACGGCAGCGTTGAAATGGCGGCAAAAGAATTTCCCAGTGTCAAAATAATTAAAAACTCGGAAAACAAGGGTTTCATAAAAGCAAACAATCAGGCAATCGAGGTGGCAAAAGGCAGATATGTTCTGCTTCTTAATTCAGATACAGTGGTGCTGGATAACGCCATTGCAAAAACGGTCAAGTTTGCCGATGCCCATCCCGAGGCAGCAGTAGTTGGTTGTAGAGTTCTGAACCGGGACAGGACCTTGCAGCGCAACTGTTTTATGTACCCTTCTTTTGTGAATACGTTTCTTGCGGCAACTTATCTGTATAAGATATTCCCCAAAAGCAGGTTTTTTGGACGTGAACTGATGACGTGGTGGGCTTTTGACGAACCTCGAAATGTTGAAGTTGTATGTGGTTGTTATTCCATGGTGCGCAAAAAGGCCATCGAAGAGGTTGGGATGATGGATCCGACTTACTTTGTGTATGGAGACGACCCGGACTGGTGTTACCGCTTTTCGAGGGCCGGGTGGAAAGTGATGTTTACGCCCAGCACCGAGATTATTCACTATGGCGGTCAGAATACACGTCAGATGGCAAGAAAGTTTCGCTGGCAATTGCTGGGCAGCAAATTGATTTTTATGAAGTTGCACAGAAGTCCATGGACTTTTCCATTGGCTTGTCTGTCAACGGCGCTGTTCTTCTTTCTTAGAATGCCATATTGGTTTGTGTCGGGAGTACTGGGCAAGAATCGCAAGGAGGCGTTTGAAACGGCTGGTACGTGTTTTTACGGCGGATTATTTTGTTTGTTTGACTGGAAGCGGCTGCTGATGAACCGGGACGCTGTGGGGGACAAATTGTGAGACGTCATGGTTGCGTTAAGTACTGCCTGGGTTTTCCGGCTCGACTCTTTTCTGGTCTCAAAAATCCCTGTAGTCATGAACGTTGATTTCTGTTTTTATTACTCTTGCCGGAATACCAACCGCGCAACAGTTGTCAGGAATGTTATCTACTACGACGGCATTTGCTCCAATCACACAGTTTTTACCTATAGATATGGGACCGATTATGCGTACTCCCGTGGAAATCAGACAGTTGTCTCCAATAGTGGGGAATATTGACTGTTTGTTGGTTCCGCCTATCGTGACACACGAACCTATGTAAACATTATTTCCAATTACGGCTTCGTGGTGAATAACTGTGCCGAGGCCGCCGTATGCCAGGCATACACTTTTACCGATTTTTGCTCCGAGGCCGATGTGGCAGCCAAATATTATTCTGAGGAAAAACGCATTGATAAGTCGAGGCAGGAGGGGGATTCTTGCTTTGTGCAAGAGCAGAGCGAACCGGTATATTGCCAAGGCAATTGTGCTCACTAACTATACTTTCCAATAAAGAGTTACCTAAAATGTGCTGCCTGTGCCTCACGGATGCGACACGATAGAATCCGACGGCTATTATAGATTTCACCGCTTTGCGGTCAAGATATTTCAAAACGACTGGATTGTTGAAATATGGTAAAAGCGAACGACTTTAAATCTGTGGATAAAAAGCCGCCGATTGTGTGTTTTGCAGGCTCTGACTGGTGGTATCATAACAGAGGGCTGTACGTCGCCCAAATAATGCCCAGACTGGCAAAACATAATAAAGTGTTATTTATAAATTCGCTGGGAATGAGGGTTCCAAGCATTAAAACCGACCGGTTTGCTTTACACAAAATATTTCGGAAAATATACAGCTTCGCGCATTTTTTGCGTAAAGACCACCAGAGCGGAATGTATGTTATGAGCCCTGTAACGTTGCCGCTGTGGGGCAATAAACTGGGACGGTTATTTAACACTTATTCTATTCTGCTGCAGCTTAAGCTCGCTATGTTCCTTTTGCGGATAAATGATCCGGTATATTACATAGGTTGTCCGCCTGCGCTTGAGATCGTAAAAAAACTGGGACAAAAACGGTTTATGATTTATGAACGGACCGATTTATTTGAAGAAATGCAGGGCGTTGATAAACCTTATATTCATTATTTAGACGAAGAGCTTGTGCGATTGTCGAATCTCGTTCTTTATGTTGACGTCATTATGTACAATGAGGGAGTGAAAAAAAACCCGAACTCCTTATTGACCGGTCACGGGGTTGACTATTCTCTTTTTGCAAATGCCGATAAATCAGATTATGTGCCGGCCGACATTGCGAATATACCAAGACCAATAATAGGATACTACGGTGACATATTCGAGGGGGTATTTGATTTTGACCTGCTTGAGTATTTGGCAACCAGTATGCCGGATATGTCGTTTGTTCTGATTGGTCCGTTATCGTCGAATGTTGACCGCCTGAAAAAATATAAAAATATATATCTCCTTGAACAGAAACCTTACGAAGAGCTTCCCCATTATGCCAAGGCATTTAATGTTTCCATACTGCCCAGGAAAAAGAACGAATGGGTTTTGCATTCTTATCCTGTCAAGATAAAAGAATATCTTGCTCTGGGCAATCCCTTTGTATCTGTGGATATTCCGGCAGTGAGCTTGTTCGGTAATGTCGTTTATATTGCCGGAGATTACAATGACTTTGTATCCTCCATCCGTAAGGCGTTAGCAGAGAATCCGGCCATGAAGCAAGTACGCCGGGAGAGCGTCGTAAATGAAACATGGGATGGCAAGGTTAAGCAGATCGAATCTTTTATAGCAGAAGAGCTGCAAAAAAGATGTGAGACGAATATCAGGGGCTCTGCGAAATAAGCTGCGTTATAGTTTTCAAAGCGGCCTAACGGCTTTTCTGAAAGTATTTCTATTATGAATATCATCTGGTATTACCGCAGATTGAAATCGATGTGTCCGGGAGAGATTGTTTGGCGTGTAGGACGTTTAGGGGGACAAATATCTGCCCGATTATTACGAAAACAACGGGAACTAAGATACAAGAAGAGTTCTGTGAATTCCCTAATTATGCCGGATGTGTTTGAGAAACTCAATTTTTACGGCCTTACGGATACCAAACCAGAGGATGTTCCGTCAAGTTGGTATAATAATACTGTCTCTGCTGCAGAAAAACTTTTACAGCATCGATGCAACTGTTTAGCCCTTAGGGAAATAGACCTCGGTGAGAAAATTAACTGGAATCACGAGTACAAAAGGAATATTGACACGCCTTTGCTGTTCGGGCCATGGATGGATTATCGCGACACAGAATCTTACGGGGATTTTAAGTATTTTTGGGAGTTGCCCCGGTTTCAGCACCTTATAACTTTGTCAAAGGCGTATTATCTGACAGGATCGGAGAAATATGCGAAAGAAACAGCCAATCAAATTAAAACTTTCATAGAGCAATCGCCGTATCTTCTCGGAGTTAACGGGATTATGCCTATGGAGGCGGCCATAAGATTGATATCACTCAGCTGGATAACAAATTTATTGAAGAGATATCTGCGAGATGACAAAGAAACGTGTAGTAAGATAGAGTACCTTATACGTTCTCATACTGATTATGTCGCCAGGAACTTTTCTTTATTCTCATCGGCCAATAATCATCTTGTTGCAGAATTAGCGGGCGTGTTTATAGCAAGTATCTGTTTCCCTTTTATTCCTAAAGCGGAGAAATATAGAAGAAAAACATATAAAATGCTCTGCAGAGAGATAATAAATCAGTTCTACGCAGACGGCGTGAACAAAGAACAAACTATACATTACCACATCGCCTGCTATAACTGTTTTCTCCTCGCTGGTCTTCTGGGTAAAGAAAATGGGATGGATTTTCCATCAGAATACTGGGAAACACTTGAACAAGGCGCCAATTTCATCTGTGCAATGATGACGAGTGACAACTCTATTCCCAATATCGGCGATTGTGACGACGGTAAAACGGTTTTGTTGTCTGAAACGAATTTGAACCATGGGCAGTCGCTACTATCTACGGCGGCAGTTATGTTCAACAGGTCTGATTTTAAGGCAAAAGCGGGAGAGTTCAGTGAAATGTCTTTCTGGTTGTTGGGCAAAGGCGGAATGGGAAAATTCCAGTTACTTCCTGACGCCGTAAGCGGAAGCCCTCGGCCTGTTAAATTCGAGGAGGGTGGGTACTATATTTTTGAAGCAGAGGGACGTGTGCCGTTTAAGCTGATTTTCGACAGTGGCCCGCTTGGTTTTGGTGATATTGCGGCCCATGGGCACGCTGATGCTCTGAGCTTTGTCCTCTATGTTGCTGAAAAAGAATTTTTTATTGACCCTGGGACATATACATTCGTTGCAAAGGATCCTTTTAGAAACCACTTTCGTTCTACATCAGCCCATAATACACTTGTTGTGGATGAACTTGATCAGTCGGAAATGGCAGGACCGTTTCTGTGGACAAAAAAAGCACAGTCTTCTGTGGAGGAGTTTGTTACTAATGAGCATCATGACCGAATAGTCGCCAGTCACAATGGATATAGCCGGCTGTCTGATTCGGTCATTCACCGCCGTTGTCTGGATATCAACAAAGAACCGGCGATAATTACTATAGAAGACCGCATTGAAGCGAAAAATAACCATTTGGTTACACAGTGTTTTCATTTTTCACCAGACTGCCAAATACAGATAGTTGGGCCAAATGAATGGCGTATAAACAATGGTGATACCGCAATACGGCTTATCGTGGACCAACGATTAGATTGTCAGGTGCTTAAAGGGTCTGTCAATCCTATCGCTGGCTGGTCAAGCAGATCATATGACCGGAAGACGCCAGCCGCGACTTTGCTCTGTAAATGCACAATAGGACCTAACGACTGTTTGAAAGCTACTATTAAACTGCAGGATGGGGAATACTAAAAAACCATGTGTGGCATTGCAGGAATAATTAACTTCAATATCGCAGAGCCGAGCCGGGACATAATTGAAAAGATGACCCGTATCCAGCATCATAGGGGGCCGGATGATGAAGGATTCTTTGTTGACAAACACGTGGCTCTTGGCCATGCTCGGTTAAGTATTATTGACGTTGAAGGCAGTAAACAACCGGCCTGCAACGAGGATGGGACAATATGGGTCGTTTTTAATGGCGAGATTTACAACTTCCAGGAAATTCGTCCGCAGCTTCTTGCCAAAGGCCACCGTTTCAAGACCAAAGGTGACACGGAAGTATTGGTACATTTATACGAAGAATATGGTTGGCAAATGGTTCACTATCTTAGGGGGATGTTTGCCTTTGCCATCTGGGATAAAAACAAGCAGCAACTCTTCGCTGTCCGCGACAGAATGGGCATAAAGCCATTCTATTACTGTTTGACAGGGGGCAACTTGCTGTTTGCCTCAGAACCAAAGGCAATCTTGCAGCATCCGGGCTGTCAGGCATCGCCAGACCCGGAAGGGATATGGCACTACCTGACGTATCGTTCAGTGCCAGCACCGGGGACATTATTCAGAGACATAAGAAAACTTAAACAGGGCCACTGGCTCGTCTTTGACCGGGGTGGTTGTGTTGAGAAACAGTATTGGGAAATCCCATTAATACCAGAAAGTTCCAAACGAACTGAAAGGGCAACTGTTTTGCAGATAGTTGACCAGACGGAATCTCTTTTGACAGAAGCTGTTCGACTGCGTCTCATAAGTGATGTTCCGCTCGGTGCTTTTTTGAGCGGCGGTGTTGACTCCAGTTTAATAGTTGCAATGATGACGAAACTTAGCAACGCCCCTGTAAAAACATATTCGGTGGGTTTCAGGGATTTCCCCACATCTGAGTTATCTTATGCCAAGTCGGTTGCGGAGTTATTTAAAACAGATCATCATGAGCTTGTGCTGGAGGAGGAATGTTTTGCCGATAATCTGGAAAAGCTGACCTGGATGCGTGACAGCCCTTTAACCGAAAGAGGTGATGTTCCTCTTTATCTGCTTGCCAAAATGGCAAATGAGAAGGTGAAAGTTCTTCTTTCCGGTGAAGGCAGTGACGAACTGTTCGGCGGCTACCCAAAATATGCGTGCGATAGATTGGCTTTTGCCGTCAACCTTTTTCCAAAGTCCGTCATCCATTCCATTGGCGCACTTCTTCCTTCGAGGTTTCGAAGGGCCGAAATCGTGTTAAAAAGCTTGTGCGAAAAGGATAAAGCAACGCGCTGGTCTCAATGGTTTGCTCCTTTCACGACGGAAGAAAAAATGCTTCTGCTTGTCAATCCGGTTCAGGCGCCAAACCCATTATCTCAATATGTTGTGAACACGGATGGTTATAGCGGTCTTGACCGTATGTTGTATGCCGACTGCAAAATATGGCTTGCCGAAAATTTGCTTGAACGCGGCGACCGGATGACAATGGCGGCATCTATCGAAGGCAGGGTACCTTTCCTCGACCACAAATTTGTGGAATTCGCTTTCGGGTTGCCCACCGGCTACAAAATTAGAGGATTGGCGCGAAAATGGCTGATAAAACAGGTTGCTCAAAGGTACCTGCCTGACACCATTGTTTATCGCCGCAAGATCGGTTTTGACGTGCCGCTTGCTCAATGGTTCAGAGGCAAGCTCAAGGATATGTGTTATGACCGGATATGTAATAGAAACGGTTTGGCTGCCGGATTGCTGAAACGTCAGGAACTCGAAAAAGTTCTGAATGACCATTGTTCGGGTCGCAAAGACAATTTTCTGAAGATATGGACGCTTTTGGGACTTTCGATCTGGTACGACATTTTCTGTAATGCCAGCATAAAGCGGAATTAAAGCGTAGAACTGTTCTTTACCGATGGCTGTACGAGAGTTTTCAATGGATAGTGGTGAAGTGTTAAAGGATTTATGTAAAAATTTGTGCGATACCGCAAAGCTTGGTCTGGTGCGGTGCTACGAGAGCGACGTGTTGCCTTACACTACCGGATACCGGAGTGAAAGCGGATATACTATAAGCGGCGTCAGTGTCAGGTATGCCGCAATCAGTCAAATTGGTATCATGCAATGGCTGCGTTATTGTCCGAAGGATAAGTCGTATTTGCCCGACCTTTGGCCGAGAATGCTGGCTTGCGTAGACGGCATAAATCACATCGGCGATTTTGCACTTTTGTTGTGGGCCGCGGCCGAAAGCGGCAGAGATGATTGCAGCAAGTTTGCCGGCATGCTTGTGCAGCATTGGCCCGACGGGCAGCAAACGTGTAATGCGGTTGAACTTGGCTGGATTGTACAGTCATTGGTTCGCCTGAGTGAAGTTGCTGGTCTAAACTCAGACGTTGGTGAAGTACTCAAAGCCGCCCGCAAAAAACTACTTGCGTTGTATAACCCTTCCAGCCGATTGTTTGCAAGGCACAATAGACATGGTTTGACAGAACTGTTGTCTCGCCGGGTCGCCTGCTTTGCCGACCAGGTTTATCCGATAGTCGCTTTAGCTAATTACGGACGAAATTTTAATGATACAGAGAGCATCGATGCTGCTGTTGCAGCTGCTGATATTATTTGCCGGCTGCAGGGACCAATGGGGCAGTGGTGGTGGCATTATGACGTGCAAACCGGCAAGATAGCCGAGGAATATCCGGTGTTCTCAGTTCACCAGCACGGGATGGCGCCTATGGCTCTGCGGACTGTCGACCAAACCGCAGGCACAGACCACTCTAAGTATATCGAAGCCGGCCTGATGTGGCTTACAGGGCAAAATGAATTGAATCTGACTATGATGCAGTCGGCACAGGGAGTGATATGGCGAGATATTCAGCGAAGAGAAATCTGCAAGATGTTCAGATTTGCGCGCGGCGGTATGGCGTTGCTGGGGTGGGATTCGATTCACCGCCTTGCAGGAAAACAGTGGTTTGGTTATGTCGTTAATGATGAATGTCGCCCTTATGAACTCGGATGGATTCTTTACGCATGGGCGTCAAAGGCACGCCGCAGTGATTAGTGTCTGCTTAAACCAATCCTTGCCTTGTTGGAATCAATGATGGGAACCGCAAACAGCCAAATCTCAAAGAAGCAGGCCGGACGAGTTGATATTCTCGGCGTTGCGATAGACAAAATGACGATGCGGGACGTCATTGAGGCAGCCGAAGAATACATATCGTCTCATAGGCAGCTACTTTTGGGAGTGGTTAACGTTGCCAAGGTCGTCAATATTCGAAAGGACGAACGTCTTCGGCAAAGCATAGAGCAGGCCGACCTCGTTTTGGCTGACGGTGCCCCGCTGGTTTGGCTTTCCCGCCTCCTCGGCAGACCGTTGCCTGGCAGAGTGGCTGGAATAGATATTATGGTTGAGCTGCTGAAAGTAGCTGACAAAAAGCATTGGCGTGTTTATTTTCTGGGTGCCAGACCAGAGGCATTATCTCGGCTTATCGAAGTCGTAAAAAAAGATTTTCCTGGCGTGCTTATTGCCGGATATCGAGACGGTTACTTCACAGAGGCGCAGGAAGAAGTGGTGGCCAAAAGTATAAAGGACAGCAATGCTGATATACTTTTTGTCGGGATTAGTCCCCCCAAGAAAGAGATTTTTTTAGGCAAATGGCATCAGTATTTGGATGTCCGAGTTTGCCACGGGGTAGGCGGCAGTTTCGATGTTTTGGCCGGCATCACGAAAAGAGCACCGCTGTGGATGCAGAAATCCGGGCTGGAATGGTTCTATAGAGTTTTCCAGGAACCACGACGGATGTGGAAGCGGTATCTTGTTACCAATACTGTGTTTATACTGCTTGGGATTGGTGCGGTCATACGAGCTAGATTATGCGGCTTGCGTGGCGAGTCGAAGATTGATATCTCCTGAGAGACGTGCGATGGACATACACAAAATAGCCATAGACAATATTCGCATCATCATTCTTGCGGCGGGTCGTGACTTTGGGCGTCGTCCAATTGCGTCGCGGGTGCCAACGGCGTTGTGGCCGGTGGCAGGGGAATCTGCCTTGGAACATCTGTTACTGCATTTGGCCGGTCAGGGGATAAGGCACGTGACAATCTGCTCATACGGTGACTGTTCGTTGCTAAAGAAAGCAATTGATATTGAAACCATCCGGACGTTAGATGTGCGTTTTAGAGATGAACCGCTTCCGGTAGGTACCGCAGGGTCTATTCGCGATGCCGTAGATGATCAGGAACCCAAACTGATTCTGGTATTGCCGGCTGCTATGATACGTCCTCCCGATGTCGGTTTATTGATGAAGGCCCACCTGGAGCAAGAATCGGATTTGACTGTGTTGTTCAATCCGGGGTCGGGAAATGACGAGACAAGGGGTGAAGCGGCCAATATCTATGTCTGCAACCCGTCTGTGTTGGGATTTATCCCGGCGGAGGGTTATTACGATGTCAAAGAGAGCTTGATTCCGGAAATGATTCGACTCGGCAAGCGTGTGCGATATGCCATGCTGCCATATAGTGTCGGAAATTTCCATAGTAGACAAAGATACCTCGATGCTGTTTGCGACTACCTTGGAAACGCCACGGAAGCTGATATTGGTTTAAAAATGGCAGAGCGAAATGACAATCATGTTATCTGGAAGGGTTCAGGGGTGACTGTCGAATCAGGGGCGCGGATTTATGGGCGGGTTGCTCTTCTCGATGGTGTTTACATCGAAGCGGGTGCTGTGATTTTTGGGCCGACTATCCTCGGACGCAATGTCGGCATCGGCAGGGACAGCGTCGTAGTCAACAGTGTCCTTTGGGATGGTTCGCAGGTAGGCGAGAATTGCGAAGTTCAACGATGTGTAATCGACTACCATGCACTGGTGCCCGGTAACAGTATTGCGGTGGGAAAATCTATTGTATCTGAGCCAAAAGGAAAGCTGGGAAACCTCATCGGCAGACTTTCAAAGATGGTGGAGAACGGGGCTACTATATTGCAGCTGCGACCGAAACAGGTATGTGGTAATCTGAACGTGAAACAACCGAATCGAAGGCAGCAACAGGAACGAGACATTCTGCCGTGGTTGGCGACAGGGTTTGTATTCCTTGCTTTCTTGTGGTCTTACTGGCCTGGGATTGTGGACCTGTGGAATACATGGCAGAGGAGTGATGAGTATTCCTCCGGTCTTTTGGTTCCTTTTCTTGCTGCTTACATCTTGTGGTCGAGGCGCCGGCAGATAATAGGAGTTCGGATACAGCCATCCTTGTGGGGCCTGCCGGCGTTTGTAGGAGCTCAGGCGGTAAGATTCTTCGGTCTATTCTTTGTGTACGGTTCCGTGGAAAGATTATCGGTTGTTTTAAGTATCGCTGCGATGGTGTTGCTCTTGTTTGGGTGGGGGTTTTTCCGCAAAGTGTCTCCTATAGTGCTGTTTCTGCTCTTGATGCTGCCTTGGCCCAATCGGGTTCAAACTGCTGTTGCGTTACCTCTGCAGCGATGGGCTACATCATCTGCAGTGTTCTGTCTGGAGGTGACGGGTTATGAGGTTGCGCACGAAGGTAATATCATTCACATCGGTAATGTTGCCGTCGCAGTGGCGGAAGCGTGTAACGGGTTAAGAATGGTCACGGCATTTTTTGTAATTAGCGGCCTTGTGGTATTGCTGGTCGAACGGGCATGGTGGGAAAAGCTGATAGTCTTTGTTTCCAGCTTGCCAATTGCTCTGCTCTGCAACACCGTGCGACTGGCAATTACCGCGATTGCTTTCACGGTACTTAAAGGTGAATACTGGGAGAAGATATTTCACGACTTTGGTGGATATGCGATGATGCCGCTGGCTCTTGCGATAATAGTTGGTGAACTTTGGTTTTTGGCCAAACTAACGACAGCCCCAAAGCAGGATAGAATAGTGGTAACCAAGGGTGCCAAATGACCGGTTGGCACAACAAATTGAGTCGAAAAGAGGACTGATACATGAATACCATAGAAAAGTATGAGGGCAATTTGATTGAGCCCAGCCCATATGGCTTCGAAATACCCCATAGCTCTGGGAGCGGGTCAACATCCGGCTTGATTGTTGCTGTTCTTCGCCGCTGGTACATTACAGTGATTGTATTTCTTGTAATGTGCGCAATCGGAATCCCTGCAATATGGTTGTTTTTAGAACCACAGTATGATGTGACCGGCGCAATAAGAGTTGCCCCTATCTTGTCGAATATCCTGACTGGAGAGGCCGATAGGGGAGAAATATCAAACTACCAAAGCTTTATGAACACTCAGGCAGATATGGTTATTAGCCCTCAGGTAGTCCAGAGAGTGGCGGATGATTTGGCGGGCAAGCATCTTGCCTTTTTTGAAAACCAGATAAGTGGCATTGGCGCAAAACTTAGACGCAAGATGGAAGGGGGAACGATAAAGCCGGACCCGGCGAATATATTAAAACAGGCGGCATACGACGGGGTAATAACATCTGAGGCGGCTCGTAATAGCGAACTGGTGAAAGTCACAATGAAGAGCGACAACCCGGAAGAAGCAAAGAAGATTGTTGATGCTTTTATTCAGGCTTATATGCTCGTCGAGGTCTCTAATTCTCTACAGGGGCGTGACCAGACGCTGACGGTCCTTGAGAATGAGCGGAAGATTTTGACCGATAAACTTGAAAGCCAGCGAGAGGCGATTCAGCAACTCGGGCAGGAGTATGGAAGCACTACGCTGACAGGCCGGCAAAATATGATGCTGGAACGCGTGGCTAGCTTGCTGGGCGAACAGACAAAGGTAGAAGCAAAAAGAATGGAGCTGGAAACACAGATTAAGCTGCTCGAGGAGAAGAAGCCGAGTTTACAGTCGGACGAGTTGATGAAGATGCGTGAGGAATACATAAACTCGGACATTGCCATGCAGGAGTTGACCAGACAGATGGCGCAGTTGGAACAGGACGCGATGCTTGCCAAGCTGACGATGTTGCCGGGTAATCCTATGTTGCAGCAGAAGGAGCAGTTCGTAAAGGTGTTTCAGGCACGGCTCGACGAGAAGCGGGAGGATGTAGGCAAGAAGTTCGATGAACGGATGTCCAAGCAGGTAGATAAGGTCAGTGCTGATAAGTTGACCAATGCCCGGCTGGAGCTGGAGCAGGTGGCAATATATGAGAACCGGCTTCGAGAAATACTGGCAAAGGAAGATTCGCAAACTGTGGAGTTGGGACGAAAGCAGTTGGCTATCGAGGAGATGAAAGAACAACTGGCTTCAACGAAGGAGATGTACGACACTATAGGACGGCGAGTACAAGAGCTGGAAATGGAACGGAAACGTCCCGCGAGGGTCTCAGTTGCCTATAACGCGGATATTTCGAACATTCGGGATAAACGAGTCAAGTTGACTATGGCGATTATATTTGGTGCGCTGGCCTGTGGAATATTCGGGGCCATTATAAGGGACAAGGCGGACCTCAGCATGCACACTCCTGACGATGTGGTTAAAAGCATTGGAATTCGAATAATCGGGACCACCACAAGTCCGCATACAGTTGAGAAAGCCCTTTTGTCAAAACAGATAGTCGAGGACTATCAGACGATTCGCGCCAACCTGGGGTTACTTGACGATGGAGGAATGCCTAAGAAACTGGCTGTCACAAGCCCTGGTCCGCGAGACGGCAAAACCACTTTTGCTGTTAATCTCGCCACGAGTCTGTCGAGGTCTGGCAAGAAAGTTTTGCTGATAGACGGCGACCTGAGAAAACCTGATATCGGACGGCTGTTGAATGTTCCGAGAGATTCAAGATGTCTGCAGGACGTGCTTTTAGGAAATAAATCGGAGAAAACTGCGTATGCCGTGTCTTCAAATGGATTGTATGTGCTTGCAGCGGATTCTCAAAATTTAGCAGACCCTTACGAGTTGTTGGCTTCGTCCCGCCTGGCGGAGCGGATAGACAATATCAGCCAGGAGTATGACCACGTCATCATTGATACCCCGCCGGTGTTGGCATTTCCTGATGCCCTTTTGTGGGCCAAGGCGGCAGGCGCCGTCATACTGACCGGTTTTACCGACCAGACGACCTCGCCGGACCTCAAGGAGACAAAAGAGAGACTCGATGAGATAGGCGTGAGAGTATTGGGGACCGTCCTCAGCAACGTTCCGGTTGGTCATAGTTATTACCGTTATGGATATGGCTATTACGCACAGGGCGGGCATAAAAAACGAAACGACAGAAATCCTGCCGGACGACCTTTGTTGCTGCCGACAGATGATCCTGATGAGAAACCGAACGATTCGGCTTCGTGACAGCCAACCGTTCTGTGGATAATTTTTAGCTATGGAAATCATAAGAAATCTGATTGTTCTGCGCGATACAAGCAAACAGCGGGCAAAAGACAGCGGTGACCTGCTCCGAATTATGGTTTGCAACGAACCGTTTGGGAGTTTCGTTTTTGACTGCCTCAATGATACTGCAGGCTTTTGCAAGCACAGGGGGATAATAGCAATTCCGCAGGACTGGGCTGTTCCAGATGTTAAGGGCAGGTTGAATGTTGTCCGCTATACAGAAACCGTGCCTGTTTGTTTCAATCATGCAGGCTTTGTACGAGAAACTTCGTGGGTTGTTATTTCCAACGGGAGGTTTCTCACAGTGGTGGATAATCAACGAATTTGTAAGATGTTAGCAGACAGTCAAGCGGATGTGATAGCAGTCGATATAGCCCCTCAATTGCGAACTTCTTACGAGAAAGTTCTGGCCACTTCGCAGAATGAACTCGTTGGGTTTCGGTTATTTTATGAAGACGCTGCCCAGCCCACTCCGATTCCCGATGACTGGCCTCATCATCTCTTTGTAAGAACTAGCGTGCTGAACAGGCTCTTGATGGGAAACGGTTTGCTTTTGGCTTTCGATAAGCTGCTTGAGCTATGTTATTCAAAGTCGCTCGTTGTGCACAGCGCCAATTTCGGAGGCTTTGTGCTGGACCTGGCTACAGAAAACGGTTTGCTGAAGTTAGTACAATGCCGGTTGGGTTCAAGCGCAATACTTTCTTGTCACTGTATGGACCATTCGCGAGGTAACGACAACGGGGATGATGTCATCGTAGCGAACAGTGCGAGGTTATTCGGCAAAATACTGCTTGGGAAAGGTGTCAATATAGGTGAAAATGCAATTATAGTTGGTCCCACGATGGTTGGCAATAATGTTAAGATTGGCAGGGATGCCGTTATAAGGGCGTCTGTTATTGGCTCTGGTGTGTCAGTTCGGGAAGGTGAACTTGTGGAGGAGAGGGTTCTCACGAACTTGCCGGCTGTTCCGACCGGTCCTGCGATGAGAATGAGCAGGGCTAACGCAGACCTGATTTGGAACGACGCTCAACATAATACAAGTCGGGGCAATTTCCGAGAATGGCCGAAATTTTCGTATGCGAGAATCGTCAAGAGGGTTCTTGATATTGTCGCGAGTGTAATTGTGCTGGTTTTGTTTGCTCCTGTCCTGCCGATAATCATGCTGGTCATAAAGCTGACCTCTCCCGGACCGGTATTCTTCAAGGACACACGTCAGGGGCTGTATGGCAGGGTATTTAAGTGTCTAAAGTTCAGAACAATGAAGGTTGGCGCCGACCGAATGCAGGACAGACTTCGGGTTTTGAATCAGGCCGATGGGCCGCAGTTTGTGATAACCGATGACCCGCGAATAAGTGCTGTGGGTAGATTTTTGCGCGAGACGTATATCGATGAAGTGCCTCAGTTTGTCAACGTGCTGTTGGGACAGATGAGTGTGGTGGGTCCGAGGCCGTCTCCCGAAAGTGAAAACATACTGTGTCCGTTCTGGCGAGACGCTCGGTTGTCGGTCAGGCCCGGTATTACGGGGCTTTGGCAGGTTTGCAGAACTCGGCAGCCGATGAGAGATTTCCAGGAATGGATACATTACGATATCAAGTATGTTAGAGATTTATCGTTAAATTTGGATTTGTGGATATGCTGGCAAACTGCCAAAAAGATGGCAGCGAAGTTCGTTAGCCAATTTTGAGGTCCAGACACATGCTTAAAAGGGTAAAAAGGAGCAAGCGAGATGGCAAGGAGATATTTTAATTGGAAGTTGGCGATAGTTTTGTTGATCGGGCTTGTTGTTCTGGGCACGACCGCTTTTGGTTTACGTCAATGGCAGAAAAGCAGAAGGTCTGAACAAGGACTTGTGCTCGGGAACAAAGCATATGAGGAACACAGGTGGGAAGAGGCAGCAAGGCAACTTGGTCGCCATCTTGGTATTATGCAGAATGACGTGCCAGCGTTGCTCAAGTATGCCGAGGCACAGCTCAATATCAGACCTCTCAGACCAAACAACCTTCAACAGGCAATTGGCGCTTATAGAAACGTTTTACGGGTCGACCAGAGTAACCTCAAGGCGGCAAATCAGCTAAGTGAAATGTATTTAAGTATGGGTATGCCCGCCGAAGCCGAACTGATTGCTACGAAGGCACTTGACGCTGGTGAATCGAAGGAACTGAGGAGAACTTTGGCGATTGCTCTTGCAAGTCAGCGCAAATTCACACAGGCGACCCAACAACTCAAAAGTGTCATCGAGAAAAATCCCGGGGAAATATCGGCCTACGAGGTGTTAGGCCGATTGGCTGAGCAACGACCTGAATCCTTCCCTGAAGGCGCTGATTCTTGGTTTGATGAGGCGATTAAAAAGAATCCGTCTTCCGCGGAAGCATACATAACTCGTGGGGCTTACTTCTTGCGTCATGCAGATAAAGTTGAGGCATTGGTTGATTTGGAGCGAGCACAAGAAATGGACCTGAATGATCCGGCTGTTCGGCTTCGGCTTGCGGAGCAGCTGATTAATGCGGATGCTCCGGACCGCGCCGAAAAACAACTTGAGATTATCCAGACCTCTCAGCCAGACAACCAGCTTTTGTGGCAGTTATGGGCACAAATCGCGATTAAATCGGACGCAAACGACTTTGTCTTGAAAATTGCAGATAGCGGTTTGAAAGAACTCTCGGCTCAGCCCTGGGATTTTATGCCATACGCCACGGAATTATTTATCAAATGCGGTCAGTACGAACGGGCCAAAGAATGCATCACTAAGATGCGTGCAAAAGATATTGTTCCTGAGACGACGGCTTTTCTGAATGGTCTTTTGGCTGAAAAGCGAGGTTTTGACCGTGAAGCTGTCAAGTCCTGGGGCAGTGCAATACAATTGGGGGCAAAATCTCCGAGGGTTCGTTTGTCTATGGCCAAGGTCCTTTGGCGGCTCGGCGACAGACAATCCGCCATAAATCAATTGCGGATACTCGTTTCAGAACAGCCGGATTTTATTGAAGGACGTATGGTCCTTGCGCAGTTACTAGCGGATACCGGCCAATTGACCGAGGCGGCTGAGCAAACGCGTAATATAATACAACTTGCCCCGGGTAATTTTAGTGCAGATTTGCAGGATGTTCGGGTGAAGCTGCAATTGCTTGCAAACAGCCGGATAAACAAAGATTCATCTCAATATCGTGATTTGGCGGCGAGGTTGGATATCCTTGATAAAACCTCCGGCGGCGCCTTCGAGGTCAAACTTGTGCGGTTCCGATTAGCCCTTCAGAGGGCAGACCTAATTGAAGCGGAAAATCTGATAACCGACCTGAAAAAAAAGTATCCGGCGGAAATTAGGATTGCTTTGGCCGAGGCCGACATTCTTGTTGCACAGGAAAAGACCGATGACGCAATAGCAAAACTACGTGAGGTAATCTCTGCATCTCCGCAGTCCGTGATGGCTTTAAGATATCTTGTTAGTCTGCTGGCGGCGAAAGAAAAATATCAGGATTGTGAGGCTATGATTAAAAATGCCCTCGCATCCGCAGAGCAACCTGCCGTAAAAAGAGAGCTGAATTTGCTTCTGGCTGATGTTTACGGTCGCTCCAAAGAGAATAGCAGACGATATTCGCTGCTTAATTCGCTTTCCGAGCAGATGCAGGATGATATTCCCGTCCAGCGGGAATTATTGACATGTGGGGAGGTGCTAAAAGAGGCTGGCCGTGCTCAACAGGTGGTTGACAGAATAAAGGGCATTGAAGGCGAAAACGGCTGGCAGTGGCGATATGAGCAGGCAAGGATTTGGTTTGCCCAGGAGGACTTCAAAAATTATTATCCTAAAATCGTTTCTCTTCTACAGGAAAATCTGCTGGCCAATCCAGATGATCAGGCCAGCCGGATGCTCCTGGCGGCAACTTACGAAAAGGGCGACGACCAGCGTCTTGCGATTTCCACTTATGTTGAAGCTGTTAACCGTTCACCGAAGGATGTTGGCGTAATTGTGCCCGCCGTTGCCGCTTTTTACAGGGGGGGCGAATATGACCGCGCAGAAGAGATTCTCAAACAGACGGTTAAAGAAGGGATTTATCACCCTGAGCTGCAACGTCTGGAGGCGCAGAGTTCCCTCAGACGAGGCGACCTTGATTCCTCCAATGAGGTTCTGGAGAAGATGCTCGCAAGAGACCCGAATGACCATTCGGTTGCCTTGTCTCTGGCCCTGCTCAAGATTCGTCAGGATAAGTTTGCGGAAGCGAAAGAGCTTTTGGGGAAATTGAGGGCCGAAGAGCCGAATTCTTTGCCGGTTGCCGCGGCGCTGGTTGATCTGGATATTCGTATGGATAAGCCCGACGACGCCATACGCGTCTGTGACGAAATGGTAGCCAAGCTCCATACTGTTTCTGCCTTTCTGTTTCGAGGCAGGACGTACGTTGTTCTGCGCCAGCCGGATAAAGCCAGAGTGGATTTTGAAAACGCGGTAAAAATTGAACCCAATAACGTCGATGCCTGGGTCGCCAAAAGCTTTTTTCATCGTTCGATAGGAGAATCGAACGAAGCGGTCGCCGTTATCCGTAACGCGTTATCCGCCATACCGGATAACCTCCAGTTACAGAAAACAGCAGTGTCACTTTATTTGGCGTCTAACGACCGCGACCTGTATAAGGAAGGTGAGAAGATTCTTGAAAAAGCATTGGCGTCTAATCCTAGAGACATTGACCTGCGCCTGCAGAAGGCGCGACTGCTGCTTGCCAAGAAAACGGCTCAGAGTATCGAGCAGGCCTCAGACATCTTGCGGTCCATAACCGAAAAGCAGCCGGAGATTGGAAATGCCTGGGTGCTTCTGGCGCAGATTGCTTTGCAGGAGGGGAAACCTGCCAAGGCAATGGACGTTGCTTTGCGGGGGCTTGTTCACAGGCCCAATGACAGGACACTTTTGCTGCTCAAGGCAAAGGCAGAAGGCGCAAGGTCGCCGGAGCTGGCCCTGCCGACCCTCAAGGCCTTGTGGGAGCTTGACCCAAACAATTCAGATTCAATTGTCTCCCTTGCCGAAGGATACATGGCCGCGGGCCAGTATGGAAATGCTGTAAATCTTCTTATGGGACAGATGACTTCCGCGGGCGATTCGCAACAACGCAAGCTTAACCTGACTTTGGCAATGGCGCTGTACAAGAACGGCAGTAAGACGGAATCAGAAGAAATATTTAAGGGCTTGAGCGGGTCGGAGCCGAACGACCCGCGACCGTTGCTGGCACAAATCTGGCTTCTGCGCGACGACAAGCTCTGGGACAAATTGCGCCAAAAGGTTGACGCCTGGAGCGATGAATATCCCGACGGGATGTCATCAGCCGTCCTTATCGCCGATGAGCTTGTAGCATCTAAAAATAGTGAAAGCATTAAGATGGCTGAAGATCTGCTGCGGCGCGTTCTAAGACATAATCCTGATTCTCCAGTTCTAATGGTACGGCTTGCTTCATTGCTGTATAATACCAATCGCTCCGTGGAGGCGGCGCCGCTGTATAAACGAGCAATTGAATTGCAGCCCGATAACCTT
>Ga0187886_1001619_pt1 | contig 19908 bp, 15 predicted proteins | sample June2016WEW_20_1_FD_133001 | JGI IMG/M metagenome (GOLD analysis project Ga0187886, IMG submission 133001) | Peatland microbial communities from SPRUCE experiment site at the Marcell Experimental Forest, Minnesota, USA - June2016WEW_20_150 | ecosystem: Environmental > Terrestrial > Soil >... | reverse complement strand
GAATCGTAATCCGAGGTGAGGCACAAGACATCAAAAGGAGATTGAAATAGAGCTTCCAACTTTTTCTGGAACAATGGGGTGGGTCGAAGCTCTGAATCTACATCCCCCTTTCTAATTTCTATCACAGCGCAGAGAACGGTTGATTTAGAGAAAAGACCCTGAATTTCATCGATCCTCCTCAGAACATCATTGTCCAATTCGATTTCCACCAGATCGAGAGGACGATTTCTTAACACCTCTGGTGACTCTTTGCCTGTGAGCAAATCTTTTATGTCTTGGGCTGTCAAACGGAGAATCAGACCATCAGTTCTATCCCCAATCCTCGATCCGAGACGTTCAATTTCATCGAGCCGTAGAGTCAGACGGGTCCCCATCGTTATGGCTGCCTCGAGCATGGGAACGAATAGATCCTCCCCTCCATCCATTGGCATGACATCGAGGATGAGAGGAGTTTTTAGTCCTATCAGGCGGGGAGCAGGAGTCTCGATCCCATCTCCATTGAACGTCAAATATTTCGGCCGCTGCCCGAGCTGAACAACGATGGCATCTGCAGAGCTTTCATAAAGAAGGTTCTGCGCAGGTCCCACGATATGAAAGTGACCGAAACGAATACCGTCATTCCCTGAGCCACGATGTGGATCACCCTGACCTGTTCCGGAGACAGGAATCTTGCCTGTTGTTGCTTCGAGGTCGATACGGGTGATGACCTCGCTATTCCAATAAGGGTCGTCCATACTCAGGTAATCGGGATGGAACTCCACAGTGGTGGCGGCTATTCCTGCAGCAATCTGTGGACACCGCTCGAGGCAGGCTCCGCAGCCTCGGCAGAGCGCTTCGTCAACGATCATAACGTGACGGGGATCTGACTCGTCACGCTTCCGCACGCTGTACATGCAGGCATCTACACACGTTCCACAATGGAGGCAGTATTCTTCGTCAATGAGGACATGGTATCTCGGGAAGGTCTGGCGCTGTTCGAGAATCTTCTGGTCAAAACCCGTTCGGATCACATCGAGAAACCGGTAAAACTCAGGGCTCCTCTCCACTTCCTGGACAAAGTCCGTTACTTGCTGAATCGGGAAATCGATGGTGCGGGATAAATACTTCTCCAGTTGATCGTAAAGTTGGCGATGCTTCAAATTCACCTGGCATTCTTCATCGCAACGTCCGCAGTGGAGACAGAAGTAAAGGGGCAGGAGCTTCGATAGCTCCATCTTTTTTGTTTCCAGGGCCCGCTTGAGGGTCAGCAGCTTTCCTCTCGCTGTGAGGATTTCATCTCCGGTGGCCCGATAAACAGGACACCGGGTAACACAATTTCCGCACTGGGCACAGGAGAGCACATCGTTCGTAATCCCTTCAAGCCCTTCCGGAACAATTGGGATACGCTGTCGAAGCGTCTTCTCCGGAATGATGGAAAAGAGTTTGAAAAGGAGCCACTGTGTTGAGGAAAGTTCAAGGTTAAAGATGTCCGGATGAAAAAGTATTTTTTGGAGAGGACCCAGTCTTCCCGAAACACCAAAGAACTTTCCCGGATTAAGGATTCCGGCAGGATCCACCTCCTTCTTATAACGGCGCAGTTGTTTCAACTCTTCTTTGGGGTAGAGATCACGTAAGAAGGGTGTGTTCCAGATTCCCAAACCATAGGGCTTCCCCTGGTAAAACTGAACAGCCAACCTGACCATCATCGGGACAAGGAGGAGGTCTACGTAAAAAATGGCTTTCCGATGATCAGAGGTTACCATGGCAAGAAATAGGACCTGTTCTTGATTGATGAGATGAGAGGATGGATAAAAAGTTACACCTAAACGCTTTCCCCACTCACTGATTTTTTCAAAATAGGGAGCGACCTGATCCAGAGGGAGAATCACCTCAGTGGCCAGAAGAGACGGCCCAAGGTGCTTGATCGACATGGGGAGAAACCGTTCTTCCCAGAGGTAATTGGCTGATGCTTCATCAGCTGTTTCAATTCCGTGCTCATTAAGATAAGCCTTGAACCCACGGGCTTGCTCATCATCGGCAAATGCGACCAACAGCAGATTCTTGTCCTCAACCGACATCCTTCCCTTTGATTGTTCCTTGAGGACGCGCGTCAATTCGGTATGGTAAACGATCACATCATGAGGCTTGAGTGAAGGGTGACGGGAGACCTGCTTTGCGAAGGCATAGGCAGCAGACGTCCTTTCAAAGGGAAGAACGAAAGGATACCATTGAGATGGTAGTCGGCCGACCTTGAGTGTGGCTTTAACAATAATTCCCATCTGGCCTTCAGTGGAAAGGAAGTAACCAATCTCCGGATCGTCAGCCTTCAGATCCCGTGTCTTGCCTTCGGGTGTGATCACTTTTATGGAGATCAATTGATTTCGCACCGGGCCATGGCTGAAGGTGCCAAATCCCATACCTCCCGTGGCCATCCAGCCCGCAAGTGTTCCGCCCTTCCCGGAAGTCATGCTGAGGAGGGTAAGGCCATGGCGTTCGAGTTCCCGATGTATGTCAAGAAAACGGGCACCCGGATCCACTGTCAACTGAAGAGCCTCGGGATTGATTTCAATCTTGTTCATTAACCCAAGGTCAATGAGTATTCCCCCGCGAGTAGGCACTGCTCCGCCATATCCCCAGGTACCAGCGCCTCTTACGGTGACTGGGATTTTATGCTTCCTGGCAAAGGCAAAGATCTCCAGAAGATGTTCTTCGGTGAAGGGCTGAAAAATGAGATCGGGCAAGCTCTTGAGCATGAGATCGCGGATCATGGCCGGAAGATCAACGTTGAGATCTTGGCGGTAATATTCAAGCTTCTCCGGATCGTCGATGAGCCTTAGGCCGGGATTTCGGTGCAACAACGGTTCGAGTTCTTTATTCCAAATAGGTTTCTCGCCACTCACCATGCGGGTTAACCTCACCACTCTATCTTTGCAGCAGTTTTCATGCCCAACAGCTGGTAATAAAAAAAATGGCCATAGTTAGGCCGTAATGTCAATATCATGCCACATCCCTGGTGATCCAACAAGGATGTGGCAACGAAACTTACCCAATGACTTAAGCCAGAACTTTATAATCAAGGCTAAAGCCTTGAGTTACAATTGGATAACGACCTGTAACTCAGCCCTTTAGGGCTGATCTGACCGGGCTGGCGAGGACTTATGCGATGATATTTATATCATCCAATATAACAAACTAATTCTAATAGGTTCAACCCACAGAATCAACACAGATTTCTAATCCCCCAGCTCCCCTTTAATAGAGGGGGATGAATTATAAGATCGGCAAATATTTTTCCAATTCGAATTGGGAGACATGAGTCCGGTACTTATCCCATTCGATCTTTTTATTCTCGATAAATTTTTGGAAGATGTGGTCTCCCAAAGTTTCCCTCACTAACTCGCTCTTCTCCGTCAATTGAATCGCTTCGGATAGACTTCCCGGCAGGGATTCGATACCGTGTTTCTTCCTCGATTCCTCAGACATCTCATAGATATCCTCCTCCACAGGTGGCGGAAGCTCATAACCCTTTTCGATTCCTTTTAACCCTGCTGCCAGCATCACTGCGAAGGCTAAGTAAGGATTACAGGCCGGGTCAGGTGATCGAAATTCAATCCGTGTGGCTTTCTCTTTCCCCGGCTTATACATGGGAACTCGAACGAGGGTAGACCGATTCCGGAGAGCCCAGGAGATATACACTGGTGCTTCGTAGCCCGGGACGAGCCTCTTGTAAGAGTTCACCCACTGAGAGGTGATGGAGGTGATCTCCTTCGAGTGTTTTAAGATCCCGGCGATATAGGATTTAGCCAGCTTAGAGAGGTGAAATTCATCTTTCGGATCGAAGAAGGCATTCTTGTCACCCTTGAAAAGGGATTGGTGAGTATGCATGCCGCTCCCGTTCTGTCCAAAGATGGGTTTGGGCATGAAGGTCGCATAGACCCCGTGCTTCAGGGCAATCTCCTTGACGACGAGTCGGTAAGTCATCGCATGGTCTGCCATTGCCAGGGCATCGGCATAACGTAGGTCGATCTCGTGCTGACTGGGTGCCACTTCGTGGTGGCTGTATTCCACGTGAATCCCCAATGCTTCCAAGGCAAGGATGGTCTCCCGCCGAAGCTCGGTGGCCGAATCAAGAGGAGTGAGATCAAAATATCCCCCCGCATCGAGCCCCACCGGTTTTCCCTCACTAGACTTGAAATAGAAATACTCCAATTCGGGACCAACATAAAAGGTATAGCCAAGGTCTTGAGCCTTCTTAAGGTTTCTCTTAAGTACCCATCGGGGATCGCCTTTGTATGGGGTTCCGTCCGGTTCATAGATATCCGCAAACATCCTTCCCACGGCATTCTCCTTTGGCCTCCAGGGAAGGATCTTAAAGGTTTTAGGATCGGGCTTGGCGATCATATCGCTCTCATCGATGCGGGCATAACCCTGAATGGAGGAGCCATCAAATCCCATTCCTTCATCAAGTGCACCTTCCAATTCATCGATGGTGATGGCAAACCCTTTCAAAACCCCGAGGACGTCCGTGAACCAGAGCCGAATAAATTTAACATCATTCTCCTTCGCCAATTTTAATACGTTCTCTTGTTCTTTATCCATCGCATCCTCCTTTTTATTCCCCTCACCCTTCCTCTCTCCCCAGCGGGGAGAGGGATGCCGGTGAGGGGGCAAAGATTTAATATTAAAAAAAGGCGTCTCTTTTTGGCCTGTCGATGACAGGTGGAGACGCCTTTGTCTTTTTAACCTGTCGATCACAGGTAGAGACGCCCTCGTCTGGTTCGATACCTCTTTGTACTAAAGAAGATAAAAGCAAATCCCATGCCATCGAATGCGATTCAGATGAATAAAAGTTTGCTTCATAATTCATTGAAATTAAAAACGATTTATTTTGTGCTGGAATGACCTGCAGTCAGTGAAAGTCATTGAAATTGAAAATGGATGATGAAATTTAAGCAGGCTGTTTAGAAATGGGCAGAAGTGATTCGATTGAGAAGAGTTTGCTTCAAGCTGTCTGCTTTTTGCTTTTCCTCTATCTTTTCTCCCCAGGTATCCTGAACATAGAAGACATCGACAATTCGATTTCCTAAGGTAGATATCCTTGCAAAGTGGATATCACATCCGTGGTCCGTCAGTGCTTGCGTAATCTCGTAAAGGATACCTATCCGATCCTCACCGGTGACCTCGACGATGGTGTAAAAATCAGAATCATCGTTATTGATTTTTATTTCTCCCGAGACTTTAGGGATCACCTTTTGCTGGATCCAGTTCGATTCTTTCCTCTTTGAAAGCAGGTCCTTTAATGGGACTTCTCCGCTTAATATCTCCGCCAAATCTTTTTCAAATTGCTTAAGACGTCGGTCTATATCTTTGGTAGCATCTTCTACCCAAAACGTATCGAGAGCGACACCGTTTTCCCAGGTATGGATTTGAGCTTCGAGGATATTCAGACGGTTGATAAACATCGAACCTGTAATTTTGGAGAAGAGCCCATAACAGTCTTTTGTACATATGGTAACCTTTGCTCGGATCTCTTTTTCGATCTCCCATTCCACAAGGAGAAGTTCCTTCTCAATAGAACAAGCCATTTCAATATGATGGGTAATCTCTGCGGAGGAATAGCAGGAGAGGTACCGGACTGGGAGATGTTCAGCATATTCAGAAATTATTTCTGGAGATAGAGATTCCTGAAGCTTCTGGATCATCTCATCCCCTTTCAGAAATGGCCCGGCAACAGCACCCTTTTCAAAGAAATGCGAGGCCTTTAGAAAAAGCTCCATAAGAAGGGTGTTCTTCCAAGAGGTCCAGGCTTCAGGTCCAACTGCTTTTATGTCGGCAAAAGTCAAGAGGTAGAGCATCTTCAATTGATTGGCATTTTTAACCTCGTTGGCAAAACGTAAGATGACCTGTTCATCATAGAGGTCTCTGCGGGAAGCCGTATCGATCATAAAGAGGTGGTGACTTACTAAGAATCCAATTAACTCCCTGTTTTCCACAGAGAGTCCCATTCGCTCTCCGATGTGCCTAACCATCTCTTCGCCAATGGAAGAATGATCTCCGTCCATCCCTTTTCCGATATCATGGAGGAGTGTTGTTAAAAAGAGAATCTCCGGTTTTTCTATCTCTCTGATGAGGGAGGTGAGCAAAGGATAATCTTTCTGGTAAAGGCCACCTCTTAACTTTCCCAGTTCCTCCACTGCCAAGATAGAATGGATATCAACGGGATGAACATGGTAGAGATCATAATGGATCTTTCCTGCAATCTCTGAGAATTCAGGGATATACCGGGAGAGAAATCCAAGTTCATGCATTTTCTTAAGTAAGGTTTCAACTCTTTCCCCTTTTCTAAGGATTGAGAGGAAAGTCTGATTGACCTTTTCCGAATGTCTGAACCGATCGTCGATGAAGGGGAGAGCCTCCATCACTGCTTCCTCCATCCGAAAATCCATGTTGGTCCGGTAGGCCTGACAATGTTTAAAGGGAGTCATCAATTGTGAGGGGTCTCTCTTGAAGATAACAGGATCAAAAAGATGGAGTTCTCCATAAGCAATTCCGAAATTCTCATCGATTTTCTTTCGTCGAAAGAAAAAGAAAGCTTTTTTTACCCAAGAGGGTTCGTGGAGGGCCCGCTCGAGAATATCATAAACAAAGTTTGAGATCCTCTGATTGGAAAGATGATATTGTCTCATCATCTCCTCGATCCCTTCCGTACCAGGGGGAAAGCCAAGTATCGGTGCGATTTTCTCTTGCAATTCGAAGGTGAGATTGTCCTGTCTTCTCCCGCTGAGGAGATGGAGCTGGTTTCTAACCGCCCAAAGGAATTGGAGGCTCTTGTCTAACATCCGGGAGTGGTCTGGAAAGAGGATTGAATCCCAACGATCAGTCTTGTATTTCGCCCTGATGATCCACCGGCCAATCTGGAAGTCCCTCAACCCTCCCTCTCCTTCTTTGATATTGGGTTCAAGGGCATAAGCAGGATCTTCGTATTTCTGTTTGCGGAGGTACAGATCCTTGGTCAAACCCTCTGCAAATTTCTGGACCGTTCGATGAAGAACATTTTTCGTGAAGAGACTGTAAAACTTACGGAAAAATTCGTATTCGCCATCGAGATAACGTCCATCAATCAAGCCTGTTTTTATATGCAGATCGGATTGGGACATTTTCAGACATTCGTTGATCGATCTTGAGCTGCAACTCACTTCCAGTCCTAAGTCCCAGAGGGGGTAAAGTATCTTCTCGATCAAAGGAGGGAGTTCCTCTTTTTGGGAAGAGGAATAGAGGAGGAGTAGATCGACATCCGAGTAAGGAGCTAATTCAGCCCTTCCATATCCTCCTACAGCCATGAGACAGACAGATGGAGAAGGGGCGTGGGATTGTGCCTTTTGGAAGGCCTTTCTCACAAGCCCGTCTACCATATCGGAATGTTGGCGAAGGAATTCCCTTGGGGAGGAATGATTGGATACTGCCTGGGCCATCAGGTTTTTGGTATCGATGAGCCCGTTTCTGGTAATGCCTAACTCAAATTGCATCTCTTCCGCGTTCTCCGGTTCGGATTCGAATCACCTCTTCAACTGGTGATACAAAGATCTTTCCATCTCCAATCTTTCCTGTCTTGGCAGCCCGTTCGACGGTCTCAATCGCCTGGGTAACCAACTCTTCGGTGACGATCAGTTCAATCTTAGCCTTCGGGACGAAGTCGATCGTGTATTCGGCTCCCCGGTAGACTTCGGTATGGCCCTTTTGCCTTCCGAATCCTTTGACTTCTGTGACTGTCATCCCCTGAATACCAATTTTGGATAAAGCATTTTTGACCTCATCCAGTTTGAATGGTTTGATAATCGCTTCGATCTTTTTCATGTCATTCCTCCTGCTTGCGCCAGGGTTTAGGGATTTGGGGTTAGGGATTAGATCTTTTGATTCACCAATCCCCAATCCCTAAGACCTAACCCCGATTGATTTCAAAAACTATAGCCTGCTTCGCCGTGCTGGCTTAAATCAAGACCATTTACCTCCTGCTCCTCGGTTACTCTCAACCCCATGGTCCTGTCGAGAACCTTCAGAATGATCAATGTCACCACGAAGGAGTAAATCCATGCAGAAACAACACTCAATGCCTGAATCCCAATGAGTGAAGGGTTGCCAAAGAACAGGCCATCATTTCCTGCTGAATTAATAGCCTTTGATGCAAACAATCCTGTTGCCAATGCACCCCATGTGCCGCCTACTCCGTGAACGCCTACGACATCGAGGGAGTCATCGTATCCGAGTTTGGACTTAAGGTTGATGGCGAAATAACAGACTACACCGGCCACGAGTCCAATGATGATGGCTGGGATGGGTCCCACAAAACCCGATGCAGGAGTGATCGCGACAAGCCCTGCCACGACACCAGATGCAGCACCGAGGACCGTTGGGTTTCCGCGATATGCCCATTCAGCGATCATCCATGAAAGGGCTGCCGAAGCCGTTGCGATATGTGTCACCACAAATGCAGAGGTTGCCAGAGAACCCGAAGCTACTGCACTTCCACCATTAAAACCAAACCAACCAAACCAGAGCAGGGCTGCACCCAAAAGCGTCAGGGTCAGGTTATGGGGAGGCATGGGCTCATCACCATAGCCTTTTCTCTTCCCCACTACCAGAGCCGCCGCCAATGCTGCGATTCCTGAACTGATGTGTACAACAAGTCCTCCTGCAAAATCAAGGGCGCCGAGATTTCTGATCCAGCCGCCAACCCCCCAGACCCAATGAGCAAGGGGGTCATATACAAATGTTGCCCAAAGGATGAGGAATAAAATATAGGTCTTAAACTTAAATCTTTCGGCAAATGCACCGGTAATCAAGGCAGGTGTAATCACAGCAAACATCATCTGAAAGATCATAAAGGCCTGATGTGGGATCGTGGCTGCATAATCGGGATTTGGGTCAAGACCTACACCCCTGAGCCCGATCCAGCCCAGGCTTCCGATGACGTGGCCAATGTCAGGGCCAAACGCGAGACTATAACCATAAAGAAGCCACTGGATGGTGATGACTCCGAGGGCAATAAAACTTTGCATGATTGTCCCCAGAACATTCTTACTTCTGACCATACCGCCATAGAAAAGGGCAAGTCCAGGTGTCATCAGCATAACCAGGGCAGAAGAGATTAACATCCAGGTGGTATCCCCTGTATCCACCTTAGGTGGAGCAGGGGCGGTTTGGACAGACGGCGGCACAGCAGCTCCAGGCATTTCTGTCTTAAGTTCTTCTGCAAAAGCGGCACCTGCCATTAAAGAGCCAAGTATCAACAACAGAATTAAAATCTTTTTCATCACGTCACCTCTTTCATGAATTACAGATTTCAGATTGCAGATTGAGGAATTCCCCTCACCCCCCTCTCCTCATTGGGGAGAGGGCGGGGTGAGGGGCCTGAGTCTACCGCCTGAAAAAGTTCCTAAGAAATAGCATCCCCCTTCTCGCGTAAGTTTCGATCTTTATTTTGGTTTCGGCCATAATCTCAGCTTTTGAAAAGAAAGGAGGGCCCTGAAGACCCTTAAATTCTTCTTCATAGGTTTCCATCCATTCCCAGACCATTTTTTCGGTTACTTCTAAATGGAACTGGAGACCGTAAGCATTCTCTCCATATCGAAAGGCCTGATTGGGTACGGAAGATGAGGTGCCGATTAGTTTCCCAAGCTTTGGAATCTCAAAGGTATCTTCATGCCATTGAAATACAGGGAATGTACTTGGAAGATAGCAGAAGAATGGGTCTTTGGAACCTTCTTCTGTCAATGAAACATCATACCATCCGATCTCCTTCATAGGAGCTTTGAAGACCTTTGCTCCGAGTGCCTTTGCCATCAACTGGGCTCCAAGACAGATCCCTAAAATTGGTTTTCCCCTTTGGATTGCCTCTTTAATAAAGAGATCCTCATCCTTTAGAAAAGGATAGTGATCTTCCTCATAAACATTCATCGGTCCCCCCAAGATGACCATGTGCGTGATATTGTCAAGTTTTGGGAGACGAATTTCAGAGCTGAGATTGAGAATCTGGTAGGGAATTATTTCCTGCTTCAGGCAATATTCAATCAATCCCGGACCCTCGATGTCGATATGCTTGATGATTAAAATGCTCATATCACTGCGATATAAGAGCAATCATTATGCCAAAGGGTAGACTAAAGTTCTATTTGTATTTTTATTAGAATTATTCGATGGTTGGCAGGAGGTTCGCTGAAAGTATTTATTTTTCAGCGAACCGTATCAGAGAAATATTATGTTAAATTTTAGGCAGCCTGCCAAAAAACAACCAAGTCTTTCAAGCAGACCTGAGGAATTGAGAAAGTGTATGAGGTGATGGTGGATGCCTAATCTATCAGACATTACTGGAATGGCTTTCTTCTTCCTGAAATCCACAAGTCGCCATTTCGACAAAACGCGCTTGTTTTCAAGCTTCCCTTGGCCGTTCAGTAGGAAATTAGGATGAAACCTTCTCGGATTAAATGGCGTCTTTGCCACGTTCACCTGTCCTGATTCGAATCACCTCTTCCACTGGAAGTAGAAATATTTTACCATCCCCGATTTTCCCTGTTTTGGCCGCCCTCTCGATGGTCTCAATCACCTGGGTGACCAATTCATCAGTAATAATGATCTCAATTTTGGACTTGGGTAAGAAATCAATCGCATATTCGGTTCCCCGATAGGACTCCGTGTGCCCCTTCTGTCTTCCGAACCCATTCACCTCAGTCACCGTCATTCCCTGAACACCGATTTTAGTCAATGCATTTTTCACTTCATCCAACTTAAATGGCTTGATAATCGCTTCAATCTTTTTCATCTTGTCTCCTTTCTATTGACCTATGGAGATATATCAGCAGGTCTGTTAGCCTTTTGGTCCGTTTTCGGGCATCGCATCTCCAAAAGGTTGTAGAAAAACTTTATGTCTTCTTCCGTAATCGGATTTATTGCTTTCACTATGCTGTTACCACGTATACATCATGCCGATGGCAATGGTATCCTGACTCTTTTTATCAAGCGTATTGTGCTGTGAATCAAAACCGTTCTTATCAGACCAATCGTGCCTGTACTCCGGCCTCACAAGGAGATTCTTCGCTATCTTGAATTCGGGCGTAATCGTTATCTCCTTCAGCTTCTGCGCAATCCCTGTCCTTACTCCGTCTTTGTCATTGAAATATTCTGCCCTGATCGAAGTGCTGAAAAAGTCGGTAAAGTCATACTTCACATACCCTGCAACTCCGTACCACTTGGAATTCTTGCCGCTGTTAAGGGGGTCCTTATCCTCATGAGCATAATCGGTGTTTACTACGAATGTCAGATTTTTTGTTGCTTTGAGCATTCCAACCCAATCAAAGAGAAACCTGTAGTTTGAACTGTTGTCTGGTTGTTCGGGTCCGTACATGAAGCCGAAGTTCATCGAAAATGGCTCAATAGGTGTCACAACGAAACTTGCTCCAAATGTTTTGCCTTTGTTATTGTCATTAGTAACGTCCCACCCGTTGACAACGTAGAGGTTGGCAGTGAAGGCCTTAGAGAATGTATATCCTGCCATAAAGCCCGTGTGGGTAAACGGTATCGCATAGTTAAAGAGGAACGAGCGCGAATAATTGAAATCATCCCTTGCCTCTATCACCTCAGCACCGTGGTAGGTAGCGAATTTTCCGAATTGCAGCTTGAGACCACTGCCAAGTGGCGCGACATAATTGATATATGCCTCGGTCAGATCAACAACATCATCAGCTTTCCCGAGGCCCGCTGAATGGATGAACTTTGCTGTCTCGCCAAATGAAACTTTCAGTTTATACCCAAGTCCTCCCACCGGCGCATCCTTAGCAAACTGTATCTGGGCAAGATCGATAAGAAACGTATTTGCATCCTTGTCGAAAATCCTTTGTTCGTTTGTTCCCGAGTCAGGGTTTCTAAAGTTAAATGTGTACCCGCCCTGCAGGTAGATGCTTAGGCCGAGGTTATCCTTGACTGCTTTGAGTACATTCTTTATATCTTCCGGACTCAAGGTAGCCTTCGCCTCCGGTTTTGCCTCAGCTTTTGCCTCCGGCGTCGTCTCAGGTTTTGCCTCTTCGCCGTTCGCGTGAATTACAAATGCAAACGTCATTAAAACCGCCATAGCCAAGCCTAATAATCTCTTTTTCATTTTTTTTCTCCTTCTTTCGATTTTGCCGCCTTCCTTTCACCCTTTTCTTAAAGAAAAGGGTGAAAGGAAGGTCCTTAGAGGGAAAATACACTACTTATTGTGTCACCTACCTCGATATAGGTGTTTCTGAAGCTTTGTCGAGGTGAACTCCGCTGTACCCAGGGATTCCCATCTCCGGAATGTCGAGGCCGTCTATTTCCGTTTCTGCATCGACCCGGTTGCCTACAAGGAGATCGATCAGCTTGAAAACGATCAGCGATATCAGACCTACATATACAAAGTTGGCTGCAACTCCAATACATTGAGCAAGAAACTGAGATGGATCGCCGTAAAAGAGGCCTTTGACTGTCCCGGACACATTATTCCAACCGTCGCCATAAGAACCGTCCGCAAACAGCCCCAGGGCGAGACAGCCCCAAGCACCATTAAATCCATGCACGGCAATGGCTCCCACAGGATCATCCACCTTCAGTTTTCTTTCAATAAAGAGGGCTGCTTCGACTACGAGCACGCCTGCGATTAACCCAATGATGCAGGCGCTGATAGAGTTGACAAATGCGCAGGGAGCAGTGATCGCCACTAATCCGGCGAGCATTCCATTGCACATCATACTGGGATCGGGTTTCTTAAATCGCAGAACCCACATCCAGAGGGTGGCTGCGACGGCTCCTGCGGCAGAGGCTAGCATGGTGTTAGTAGCAATGACACCTATCCTCAGATCCGTGCCCGATAGCGTTGAGCCGGCATTGAATCCAAACCATCCGAAAGCCAGGATGAACGTGCCAATAACGGCCATGGGGATGTTGTGTCCAGGAATAGGGTTAGGACTTCCGTCGCGGTTGAACTTCCCATTCCGAGGACCGACCAGATAGGCGCCAACCAGGGAAATGACGCCTCCTGTCATATGCACTACCGAGGAACCGGCAAAGTCGACATGACCGTGGCCGAGGCCTAGGTTTTTCCCAAGCATGGCTAACCATCCTCCACCCCACACCCAGTTGCCAAAGATTGGATAGATTACTGTCCCAACAAACCAGCCATAGATAAAGAAAGAAAGGTATTTCCAGCGCTCTGCCAGGGCACCGGTTGGTATTGTTGCGGTGGTATCCATAAATACCATCTGAAAGAGAAAGAGTGTGAAGACCGCAACGTCATAGGAAGATCCTGAGAGAAAAAAACCTTTGGCTCCCAAAAGGCCGAAGTCTTTTCCAAAGAGGGTAAGGGTTACCTCATGGTCGAGCCCGGCATATCCGCCCAAGGTTGCAATTGGGCCCAATCCCCCGAACATGAAGGCAAACCCGCATATATAAAATCCAAGCATGCCAAGGGGGTAGATCATGAGGTTCATGGCCATCGTATGGACCGCATTCTTGGCGCGGGTAAACCCCGTCTCTACCATGGCGAATCCAGGTTGCATAAACATGACGAGAAACCCAGCAATCAGCGTCCATATGATATTGATGGCCACCCGGTTGTGACCCACGGCATTGGCCAATTCGGCCAGGGTGGGTTCACCTGCTTTTGCAGCGGGTACGTCTGAAACATTGCCCGTAGTTGTGCCGGACGGGTCCGGCTTGGGTGGGGAGGGCGTCGCGGGAGATGCCGCAGCTGGAGCAGGGGCCGTTTCCTCGGCGTGTCCGATCCCGAGCATGAGCAAGCCGGCCCAAATAACCCCTAAGATGATGACGCTTACAAATCTCTTTGACATAAATGTTTACCTCCTTGAGAGTATTGGTCTACAGCATGAGAGCATGAGATATTGATTCATCGTTATTCTGCTGCCAAAAGAAAACACCAGTGTGCAGAGAGCTACGTTTATCTGTCATTCATTCCAGTCAATATCCTCGTTTCTCACAACCACGCCGTAAGCTCCATCCTTATGAATGAGGAAGATCAAATTGTTTTCGGTTCTGTTAAATATCCATTCACGTTCCTTTAGCTGTCTATACAAACCGTCTTTCAGCTTTAGAAGCTTACCCGAAGAAACAGAGTTTAATCTGGATTTTGCGACGCTATCGATATGACCCATTTTTTTCCTTCTCCCTCTTCGAATGTCCTTCCTTGATTTTTATGTTAATCAAGAATGATGCCAAAGAGATTTTATGGTCAACGAATGAAATCTAAAGTTTCAGAATCAAACAATTTTTTGATTGAAACGAGGCGTTGAGATGAAGAGGGAGATGGAGCGAGAGAGGAAATCAAAAGCAACAATTTTGTTGGAATAAATAAGGAAACCCACAAAATTGTGGGATTAGGGACGATAAGACTTTGGATTAATTCGAAGCTTTCTTACGCTGTAAGAAACGACCCTTTCCGTGGTTCTCAAGAGCCTTGCAGCCTCGGCGATATTTCCCCCGGAGTTTTTGAGGGCATCGATGATCAACTCTTTCTCATAGTTCTGAATTGCCCCTTCAAAGGAGAGGGAAGGGATGGTGCCGGATTGTTCTCCGGTTTGAAGGGTGGGAGGAAGATGATGGCTGTGGATCACCTGATCCGTGCAGACAAGGACAGCTCTCTCCATACAATTCTCGAGTTCTCTCACGTTGCCCGGCCAATGGTACTGCATGAGCATGTCAATGGCTGGGGTTGAAACCCTTCGGACTTCCTTTAGGTGTTTTCGGTTGAATTTTTCAACAAAATAGTCGGCCAGAAGGAGAATGTCTGTTTTTCTCTCTCGAAGGGGCGGCATAAAGATGGGGAATACATTGAGTCGGTAATAAAGATCCTCTCTGAAAGTCCCGTCCTCTATCGATCTTTCCAGGTCCTTGCTTGTAGCGGCGATGATTCGTATATCCACGCGAAACGTTCGGTTTCCTCCAATCCTTTCAAATTCCCTTTCCTGAAGGACCCTGAGAAGCTTTGCCTGTGCAGTTAGGTTTAACGTTCCGATCTCGTCAAGAAAAAGGGTGCCGCCATCGGCCCTTTCGAATCTTCCCAGTCTTTGCGCGGTCGCTCCTGTAAAGGCTCCTTTCTCGTGTCCGAAGAGTTCACTTTCGACGAGTGCATCGGGAAGGGCTGCGCAGTTCAATTTCAAGAAAGGCTTCGAGGCCCGTGGACTATTGAAGTGGATGGCGTTCGCCACCAATTCCTTTCCCGTACCGCTTTCCCCACGGATGAGAACGGTGACATCCGTTTGAGCAATTCTCTCAATCATTTGGAAGACTTCAGTCATTTTGTTGCTTGTCCCTACAATATTGTAGAGGCTATATCTCTCCTTTAATTTTTCCTTTAGAGTAATGTTCTCATTCAAGAGTTGTTTTTTCTCATCCTGGAGCATCTGTTGGATTTTAAGACCTTGGGCGATCATGGAGGCAACGATCGAGAGGAGGCGAACATCTTCTTCAAAAGTAATGTCTTCGCTGAAGAGTCGATCAACACTCAATGTTCCATAAACCATAGATCCCATTCTAATCGGTACACAGATAAAGGAGATATCACTTTTCTTCACGGGATCTCTGGAGCGAGTTCGGTTAAGAAAAAGGGGTTGCTTGCCAATCTGAGGAACGACAGCCGGCTCCCCTGTTTCAGCCACCTTCCCGGTGATTCCCTCTCCGACAAGGTATTTTCCTCTTCTTACCTCCTCCTCTGTCATTCCGTGAGCCGCTTTTATTTTCAACTCTCCGGTGATTGGATCCAAAATGGTGATGGTTCCTCGATTCATCCCCAAACGGGAGTGGAAAATCCCAAGGATTTCCGAAAAGGCCTCATGACAGTTAAGAGTCGATCGAATGACCTGGCTGATCTCATAAAGGACGGTAAGCTCTTTGACTTTTCTTTCCAAGGAAACGACGATTCTTCCAGAAGAGGACATCTGATGCTTTTGGACAGCGGTTAAACCAGAGGTTGCGCTATGAATGGCTCTATTCATTCGTGAATTTCCCTCGATGAGATATCTCAATCCAACAGACAATAGCAATCCTTGTGCCAAATTGATTAGGCAATAAGGCTTCATATGTTTTTGTTTGAATTATTGAATTGTTAAGGAGAATTTGTTGGGAGGTATAGATTGTCATAATCAATGGATGAGACAGATTGTTTGTTGGATTTTAAACAGGCTGTTTAGAAATGGGCAGACGATCTACTCTGTCGGTGCAAAAAAATTTGACCCATTTGGCGGCGCCAAGCGCCCCCTTTGAAAGTGGGGTAAGGAAACGCCGTTCAGGGTCAACCCTGAGCCCTTGGCCTGAGCTGGGGCCGAAGGCAACCCCCGACCTTCAGACCGGAGAGTCGAAGGGTTGACAAAGTCCGTTGATTTTCATAAATTTATAAATAACGAATGAATTGAACGACCGGCAGGAGATTTTATGTAGCATCGGGGCTGCTCCCGAAGAAGTGATAGGGGGGATCTTATGGATATCGAAAATTTTTTAGAAACAACGAAAAAGTTGGATAAGAAAAAGAAGGTAAAGCCAGAAGAGTTAGAAGGGCTGAAGAGACTCTTTGAACGATTCCATCTTTTGAACCGAAATTATCTGGACAAAGAGACTTTTGAAAATGCTCAGGGCTCTATACCATCCATGGCAGAGACGATTGCGAATACGGTTCAATATCTGGATGCTGAAATCGCAAGGCTGAGAAGCAAACGGATGAAGCTCCCCTTTGAAAATGTGACACTCAGTGAGATGCAGAAAGTCCAGAATAAAAATGAGATGTTACTGAAAGAGTATTTGGCTGGTTTTCCGAAATAAGAAACAAAATTTTACTACCCCCCCTTACTAAAGGGGGGTGGGGGGGGGTATAAATTTTCATTGTCTGTATCTGTCTGCCGCCTGCTTACCGGTAGGCAGGGCAGGTAGTCACAAACTTGGGAGTATAAACGAATTTGTTCGGATATAAACAAGTTTGGCCTTATGCTACTGCTCCAGCCTAAAAAAGCAGACTAATAGTTTGGGCAACAGCCCGTTGAAACTTGACATTTTTTTCATAACCATGATATGTTTGTGCATGGGTAGGCCTCATCTGGTCTGGAGACACCGAGATGAAACCTGACACCTCCTCCAGGACTTTGCACAAATGATGCAATGAACTCAAAACCATAAAACAACTATTGAAGCAATTAGAAATGGATAGATTAATAGCATGGCTTTCTGAACGGAAACTTTTCACTGTTATACTCGCATGTACCTACTTGGCAGGTGTCATTCTTTTGCACAGAGACGTCTCAGCGATTTTTGATTGGTTGTCCGAGAAGCTTTCCTTCAAAGTCTATAATGATCTAATCTTCTTAGTTAGCCTCATGGTTATGGTTGTTTGTGGAGTGTTTATTCTCATGAGAATCGTAAAAGGAGAACGGCGATGTCTAAAAACTATATACTGGATCTTTACCGTATTTCTTGTCGTTATTTCATACAAAATGCTCGTCGTGTTTAATGTGGAGAATATTCACTTTCCACAGTATGCTGTTCTCACTTTAACCATTTTTGCGCTTTTTAAGCATTTTGGAGCAACTGTTTTCTGGGTTACACTTTCAGGTGTATTTGACGAGGGCTACCAGTACTTTGTTCTTTATCGTAACAATAATATCGTGTATCTTGATTTCAATGATATTGTACTTAATTTGATCGGTGCAGGCATTGGGGTCGCATTAATATATACGCTGTCAGATCTGAAATCTGAATCCCTTGCCTTCCATGCAAATTCTTCCCGGAAATGAAACTCCCTGGACTGAAGTCCAGGGTTTCTTTCGGGCCACCCGGCTTCGCCGGATCGCCTACGCTTCGCTCCGGGCGCCATTCATCCCCAGGTTTAAAAGCCTGGGGTTTTCTGGCAGGTTTTATAAATCTATTATATTTACCATCACTGCATGTATTCTGTTCGGTAGGATCTCGTTATACGCAGCTGGTACCTTAAGGTTTTACCCCGAGGCGAATGCCCCGAACGCCCTGATTGTCCTCAGCAGGATACCGGCACCAACTCAGTTCTGGACAATTCCAACCCATGGCAAGCCCTTCCACATATTCCATCCCGTTGAGGGAATGTTTGTTTCGGCCATCTTGATTGCATGTTATTCACTTATGGATTACAGCCTCAGATCAAGAAAGAAGAACTTTCAGAAGTTGCCGAATTAGTGAGTAGGGAAAAAAGGGACGTTTCTATTTTTGTCCGTAATGGACAGATAACAAAAACCGAGAGACTTTCATCCAAATATTAGAGGACTTCTTTTGGCCATGAACGTTATCTTAAATCGCAGTTTTAGTATAATAACTTAGGTTAAAGAGAACGATTGAAATAGAGTGGATAAAAGAACGTGTTAAATGGGGTGAATATTATTTATCGAAACATGGGGATCAGGAAAGACAAAATAATCACTACCAAGGTAAGGTCTTGACAGGCTGTCGAAAAAGTTTTCTTTGCTGTCATTTTGAGCGCAGCGAAGAATCTGACACAAGGTGTCATCCTGAACGCAGTGAAGGATCTCATGAGTTCCTTCGCTTTACTCAGGACAGGCTTCGTCGTCTGCCTTTCCTCAGAATGACCAGTGCTGGGTTTCTTCAACAGGCTGTTGAATTGTGAATTTTATAAGAAATAGAATTAAAATATGAAAAAAGAAGGAATAAAAAATAAAATAAAGAAAGAACTAAAAAGTCTTTTTAAAAGTATGGACTTTGTTAGTAATAATTTCCTCAATAAAATAAGATTAGGGGCTGGAAGTTGGCCTTTGTTTTGGTTTTTTCTTTCTTTATTCTGGGTATCAGCCTCCTTCCTCATCTTGGTATCTTTCTTCTCTCTTTTGCGAAAGTTTGGAGTTTCTCCATTCTTCCAAAGTCCTACACCTTGAGCCACTATATCGAAATATTCTTCAGGACTCCCCATTTTGTAAAGAATACACTGCTGTATTGCCTTCTGGCAGCGGGCATCGATGTCATCCTGGGATCAGTGATTGCATTCCTTCTGATCCGGGGAAGGGTCTGGGGGAAAGGAATCTTAGATGCCATTGCCACGATGCCCTTGGCTATTCCAGGAGTCGTCCTGGCCACGGGCTATCTGAGGGTATTTCACGGAACCAATCTTCCTTTTTTCCATCAGCCTTTGACCTCCCTCTGGGTCATTTTAGTCATTGCCTATTCGGCGAGAAGGCTTCCCTATACATTGAGGGCTTGCTATGCCTCGATGCAGCAGATTCACATCTCTTTAGAAGAAGCTGCCTTGAATTTAGGAGCAAACCGAAAGAGGACATTCTTTAAAATCACTTTTCCATTGATGACCGGAGGTCTGATCGCTGGAGGGCTTTTAGCCTTTATCACATCCTCAGTAGAACTGGCCTCTACCATCATGCTCGTTCCACGGATGGAATATGGTCCCCTCTCTTATGGAATTTATATCTATATGCAGAGTGCGGTCGGAAGAGGTCTAGGCGCTGCTTTAGGGGTTATTGCTATCCTACTGGTTGGGATAGGGACCTATCTGGTGAACAAGGTTTTTGCCGGAGGAAGTGGAACGGCTTTCAAACTATAGATGTGATGGTTTTGTAAATAATCCTGGCTTGTCACCCTGAACCAGGTCCTGAATTTAATTCAGGTCAGGGAAAAAGGGGACGTTGTTTAATTGTTGACAAACATATTAATTTCTTTTAAGTTTATTCCATGCCAAGGGCGGCTCGACTCGACATACCCGGACTCCTTCAGCACGTTATCGTGCGAGGTATAGAGAAGCGGGATATCTTTTTGGACGATGCGGATAGAGGATATTTTGTCAAGCGGTTATCTCAGTTGTTGTTGGAAACCGGAACTGAGTGCTTTGCTTGGGTCCTCATGACCAATCATGTTCACCTTCTGCTCCGT
>Ga0187886_1001617_pt1 | contig 19933 bp, 16 predicted proteins | sample June2016WEW_20_1_FD_133001 | JGI IMG/M metagenome (GOLD analysis project Ga0187886, IMG submission 133001) | Peatland microbial communities from SPRUCE experiment site at the Marcell Experimental Forest, Minnesota, USA - June2016WEW_20_150 | ecosystem: Environmental > Terrestrial > Soil >... | reverse complement strand
GTGGGTGTGTTGCTGGCTGGTGGCGGGATCGGTGACGGTGACGCTGGTGCCGATGCCGACGGTATCGGTTTTGGCGTCGGCGAAATCTTTTGCCTGGGCGCGGTAGAGGAGAATCTCCAGTTCGGCGCGGCGGCGCATGAGCAGCTTTTGCATGTCTTTGGCGGCCTTGTACTCAAAGTTCTCGCTGAGGTCACCGTAGCTGCGCGCTTGCGCAATCTCCTTGCTGTTTTGCGGGATTTTTTTTCGGATGATGTCGTCGAGTTCCGCTTGGCGCTTGTGATAGCTGGCCCACGAGACGATCAACGGCTGCTCCTTCACGGTCTTGGTGACGACGAATTCCTGTACGAACGGGAACTCTTTGATCAGCCGCGCCATCAGCGAACGGCGGTCGAGTTCGTCGAAGGCGGAACTGGCCATGAGCTGGCGCGCGATGCCGCGGACGGTCTCTGTGTCGGTGTTGGCGAGCAGGTCCACCAACAGCGACGCGTCGTCGAGCAGAAGGTCGTGGAGTTTCTTTGTCGATTTGCCCGAACCTGATTCCAGCACGCTGAAGACGGCCAGCGCGAGCGGCACACTTTGCAGCGGCTGAAGCCAATCGGTCGAGGAGATGTTTTTGCAGATCCAGCAGAGTAGTTCTGGGTTGGCGCTCTGGTTCTGGACAAGTTGAGCGATCTGCACCGACGCTTGTGGGAGAAGATCGGCCATCTCGTCCAGGATTTTGGCGGAGAAATAATTGATGGTCTTCAGCAGGCGATCTGCTTGGGAGACTTTGAGGGCGGCCATCGCCCGTTTCTGGGCCGCGGCGCTCAGGTTCTCCAAGACGCCGGGCAGGTTTTCGATTCGGCCCAGGATTTCGGCCACAAGCTGCGGCGTATCCTCGGTCGGCGTGCGCTGGTGGGCGCGAAGTTCTTCGAGGAGAAGCGCGGCTTCGAGCCGTTCGGCTTGATAGCTGGCTTTGGTTTTGCCGATCGCGTCCAGCAGGCCATCCTGAAATTCTTGGAGCAACAGTTCCGGATCGCTGATTTCGTCCAAGATCTTCAGGAACTGGCGCGCGATATTGGTCTTTTGCTTCAAGCTTGGCGCGGTCCGAAACGCTTCAAGAAGTTCGTCCTGCTGCGACACGGGCGCGGTGCGGAGGACGACGGGATCGGTCTTCTTGGCGGGCCAGACAAAGTGTGGATCGCGTTTGGCCAGTTTTCTTACGTTGTCCAACCATCTTCTCCAGTCGGCGGTTGGGATGACTGAGCCGGAAAGGATCGTTTCGAGTCGATCGGCTGTGACGGCGTGGTTGTAACCGACCAGCACGATGTGGAGAAGATCAAGTGGATCGTTGGCCGCCAGTTGCTTCAGACTGTCCATGTCGGTGATCTTGCGAACCTCGATATGGTCGGCGCTGACGGGCGTCAGACTTTCGGCGGCATACGAGAGCTGCATGGCGTGGTCGGGATTGTGCGGGAACGCCACAACAATGCGGCTCAAGGTGGTGTCGAACGCTTTGACGCGACCGAAACCCCAGCTTTTATGCTGACAAAACGCGCCGACACTGAGCGCCAAGAGTGTGTCTGCCTTGGTGATTGCAGCAGGCAGAGGCGAGCGTTCCAATTCTGCGATGCCCAGAATCGTTCTCAGACGCGGATCGGACTGGTAAATCTGCTGATACGCCTCGGTCAACTCGGCACGCAGCAGTTTATCATTCGGCTTGGCGGCTGCCTGTAACTTCAATGCATAAAGCCATTCGTGAAGTTTGCCTGCTGACTTCAGATCGGGAACGAGAAGTGACGCCAACTCCGCAGCGGACGCGCCCTGCCCGACGTCGGCGAAGTCCTTGACGAGCAGCAGCAGAAACTCCGGCTGACCAGCCAGTTTCTCGGCCAACTCCAGCCACAATGTCTGGCCAGCTTCCCACTCGCCGCGAGCAAGCAAATCCTTCAACTGCTGATGATAACCCTCAGTGGCAGCCATAGCGCAAAAGGCCCGATTGTAATGGAGACGCGGCCATTGCCAAACTAAAAACGCCCCACAATCTAGCGAGCGGATTTTTGCTGGGCAACCATAAGGGCGCGACCGATAACAGAGCCGCCGCCAAAACGCCGGTGCTTTGGAGTGCGCCGACTTGTCGGCGCTTTGTTGTTCGGCTGTTGTCGATCTGCGGTCAGAACACGGCAAAGCGGTGACAAGTCACCGCACGCCAAGACTACACGTCGAAAATCACCGTCGCGCGCCACCGGCCGTCGGCTGTCTGCTCCACGCGCAACTGGTGATAGGTCACCGCTTTGATCTCTTCGTTGGTTTGAGAACGAGAGAAATCAATCGTGCCGCCGCTCAACGTCGCATGCAACTCAAATGTGGGAACGGCATCCTCGCCGCGATTCACCGTGCCCTTCGCGCCGGGGACGGCGCTCCCACAAACGGTGAGTGACGCAATCTCATCAAAAAGAACGTGGTTGGCTTCGACTTCGTACAGCAGTTCCGCCAGCCAGTCGTGCAGCAAGTCCTCCAGCGATTCCGCCCGCAGTTCTATTGACTTCTGAGTTCTGACCCCTGTCGTCTCCAGTTTCCCCAGCACCTCGTACATCGCCTGCGCGGCGTTGCTGAACAACTCCGGCAACGTCGCCCCGTAGATGTGGACGCCGACATCGGCGGTGTGGTCGAAAAACTCGTAGGGTTTCGGCATCGACCCGATTCTGACCTACTTTTCGGCTTCTGACCACTTCGCTTTTTATGTCTCGGTTCGTTGTAGCTGCGCTTCTATGAAGCGCAGGCCATGGCGATACGTGCGCGGGATTGGCGCTTCGTTCACCCCGAAAGCTTTCGGGGCAGGGAAGCGCCGCTACACCTTCTCATGCTGCAGGCGCAGTTGTCCGCAAGCAGCGTTGATGTCGGTGCCTTTCTCGATGCGCAACGTGGCGGCGATGCCGTGCTCGCGCAGGGTGTGCTGGAACATCTTGCAGCGGTCGCGATCAGGGCGCTTCCACGGCAGACCTTCCACGGGGTTGCAGGGAATCAGATTCACCTTCGCGCGAAGCCGACGAGCCATCGCGCCGAGCTTGTGCGCCTGTTCGAGCGTGTCGTTGACGCCGTCGATGAGGATGTACTCGAAGGTCATCATGCGGTGCTTCGTGTTGCAGTAGTAATCGCAAGCGGCGAGCAATTCCTTGAGCGGATACTTCTTGTTCACGGGCATGATGCGTTCGCGGACTTGGTCGGTCGCACCGTGCAGCGAAACCGCAAGGCGAATCTGCATCGGGTCATCGGCCAGTTGTTTGATGCGCGGCGCGACGCCGGCGGTGGAGACGGTGATCTTGCGCGCGCCGATGCCAAGCGCCCACGGCGCGTTGAGAATGCGGAGTGCGCGCATGACGGCGTCGTAGTTGGCCAGCGGTTCGCCCATGCCCATAACAACCACGTTCGTGGGGCGTTGAAGCGTTAAGCGTTGAAGCGCGACGACCTGATCGACGATCTCGGCGGCGGAGAGGTTGCGTTTCACGCCTTCCAAGCCGCTCGCGCAGAACTTGCAGCCATAAGCGCAACCCACCTGCGTGGACACGCACACCGTGTGGCGATCACTGCTCGTGGTCAGTCCCGGCGTCGCGGGGATGAGCACGGTCTCGATGAGCGAATGATCGTGCAGCTCGAACAGGAACTTCTCCGTCGTATCGGTCGAACTTCGCGTCCGCACATTGCGCACGGCGCACAACTCAAAGCTCTCCGCCAGTTTCTGGCGCAGCGGGGCAGGCAGATTGCTCATCTGGTCGAACAATTCGACTTGCTTTTGGTAAATCCACTGCAAGACTTGGTCGGCGCGATACGCCGGTTCGCGCCACCCGGCGAGCCTGGCAGCCAGTTCATCGCGGAAGAGCGATTTGATGTCGGTTTTCGCAGCCACAGATGCACAAAGATTAGCATGGATTGCCAACGACTGTCATGCCGGGCTAATCAAACCATCGTCCCAGTTGTCGCGATGATACCCTCCAGAGGAGGGTACCATGCTGGCCGACAGCGAACCAGAATGCAGAAGGAAGAGATCTGACCCCGCTACCACGCGGGTTCCCATGCCCGGTCCGGTCCCACGGCCTGATTTTCGTGAGGCCCGATAGGTATTAATCCTTGCACCACAGATCAAAGCAGTTGCGTGAGCAAAACGGGTTCCCGTGGCGGTTGTGGTGGCGGAACGCACAGGGTGCGGAGTTGGGCGGAAGTTTCGCTGCGGTGTGAACCAAGAATTGGAACTTCACATTCAGGAGACTGCGGTCGTAACATCGACCCTCGCGGGCGTCACCGGGGACGTCAGGCTTGGCGCCACCAGTGAGGCCCGCAACTGTGGACTAACGTTTCTTCTTTCCAGCCTTCTTCTTACCCTTCACGCCTTTTTTCTTCGCTGCCATTGGACGTCACCCCCGTTTCTGCCCTGTGAAGAGCTATTGCACGCCACCATGAACGTGCTCACGCAATTACACCAGCACAAAGAAGCGAAAATAAAGAATTCTTTTCGAGCGGTTTTGTTAAACGTGATCGCGCTGCGCTTTGACAGAAGGATCAGGACAGCGAAGCGAACTTCTCAAGTTACAAGATTTGGCCCGACGACCATGCTGGGTTTTCGCCCTGTCGCGTTGCAGCTTGTGACCACCTTAACCGACGGGCAAACCGCTCCTACGAACGGCAAAGAGGACAGAGGTTCTTCGCCCGCCCCGAAAGCCCCGACTGTGTCGGGGTGAACCTTCGAGCTAAACTCAGAATGACAGCGATTGGAGAATTGCTACTCTTCGTGTGCTTCGTGCGCTTCGTGGTGAATGACAGCCTGGATCGCAGCAGAGCCTGTCCTGAGTCCGTCGAAAGTCCTGCCGGCGGGCAGATCCGCCTGCTGGCGGAGAATGCCGCTCCCACGAACGGCAACGACAGAGACCCTTCGACTTCGCTCAGGGTGACAACCGACACGGAAGCCGTCGCGCGGAATCGCGACCTTCCAAGGCCCTGTGGCCTCTGTGTCTCTGTGGTGAGAATCAGACCTTCTTCTCGGCTTCGCTTGCTTCGGCTGCTTCTTCCTGTTGTTCGCTGATGACGCGGGCGATGGCGACGAGTTTGTCGCCTTTTTCCAGGTTGATCAGCTTCACGCCCTGTGTGTTGCGGCCGGCGGTGCGGATGTCCTTGCACGGGGTGCGAACCGTCTGCCCTTGGGCGGTGCTGAGCATGACTTCGTCGACTTCGGTGACGCTCAGCGCGCCGATGACGCTGCCGACTTTGTCGGTGGTTTTCATGGTGATAATGCCTTTGCCGCCCTTGTTCTGGACGCGGTATTCGTCGAAGGGCGTGCGTTTGCCAATGCCGCGTTCGCCCGCCACGAGCAGCGTGGCGTTCGGATCGACGATCTCGATGCCGACGACGTAATCGCCTTTGTCGGGGCGGATGCCCCAGACGCCGACAGTTGCGCGGCCCTGGTCGCGGAGTTGTTCCTCGTGGAAGCGGATGCTCATGCCGTCCTTGGTGACGAGCACGATCTCGTTGTTGCCCGTGGTGAGTTTGACGCCGATGAGGCGGTCGCCTTTCTCGATGTTGATGCCGATGACGCCGCCTTTGCGCGGGTTGGCGTACTCGCCGAGGTTGGTCTTCTTGACGATGCCGACTTTCGTCGCCATGACGAGGTATTGTTTGTCGGAGAACTCCTTGACGCGGATCAACGCGGCGATCTTTTCCTCGGGTCGGAGTTGCAGGAAGTTGGCGATGCTCTTGCCTTTGGCAGCGCGGCCCATATCGGGCAGCTCGTAAACCTTCTCGACGTAAACGCGGCCGTCGTCGGTGAAAAACATGATGTAGTCGTGCGTCGAGCAGGTAAACAGGTGCTCGATGAAGTCTTCTTCGCGCTGTTCCATGCCGATGACGCCCTTGCCACCGCGGCGCTGGGCGCGGTAAGCGGTGACGGCGGTGCGCTTGATGTAGCCTTGGTGGCTGATGGTGACGATGCAGGCTTCGTTGGCGATGAGGTCTTCGATGTTGATCTCGCCTTCGTCGGCCACGATGTCGGTGCGGCGCGAGTCACCGTACTTCTCTTTGACCTCGAGCAGTTCGGACTTCACCACGCCCATGAGCTTCTTTTCGCTGGCGAGCAGGCCCTTGAGGTATTCGATGCGCTTGATGAGTCCGAGATACTCTTCCTCGATCTTGTCGCGTTCGAGGCCGGTAAGTTGGTAGAGGCGCAGGTCGAGGATCGCGTTGGTCTGGGCCTCGGACAACTTGAACCTGTCCATCAACTTCTTCTTCGCGTCCTCGCGGTCGTCGGCTTCCTTGATGATCTTGACGACGGCGTCGATGTTGTCGAGCGCGATGCGGAACCCTTCGAGGATGTGGGCGCGCTCCTCGGCCTTTTGCAGTTCGAACTTCGTGCGGCGGGTGATGACTTCCTTGCGATGCGCGATGTAGCACTCGATCATCTGCTTGATGTTCATCGTGCGCGGCCGACCGTGGTCGATGGCGAGCATGATGACGCCGAAGGTGTCCTCAAGCTGGGTGTGCTTGTAGAGATTGTTGATGACGACCTTCGGGATGGCATCGCGCTTGAGTTCGATGACGACGCGCATGCCTTCCTTGTTGGATTCGTCGCGGATGTCGGAGATGTCGTCGAGCTTCTTGTCGTTAACGAGGCGGGCGATGTTTTCGATCAGCGAGGCCTTGTTCACGTTGTACGGAATCTCGCTGATGATGACCCGTTCCTTGCCGCCCTTGACTTCCTCCACACCGATGCGTCCGCGAATCTTCAGGCTGCCGCGGCCGGTCAGGAGGTAGTCTTTGATGCCCTGTTTGCCGCAAATGAGACCGCCGGTCGGGAAATCCGCGCCTTTGACGATCTTGGCGACTTTTTCGAGTTCAAGTTCGGGCTCGTCAATGATCGCGCAACAGGCATTCACAATCTCGTTGAGGTTGTGCGGCGGGATGTTGGTGGCCATGCCGACGGCGATGCCGGTGCTGCCATTGATCAGCAGGTTCGGGATCCGGGCCGGCAGGACGACCGGTTCGCGTTCCTTCTCGTCGAAGTTGGGCTGAAAATCGACGGTGTCCTTGTCGAGATCGGCGCACAATTCTTCGGCAATCTCTTCAAGGCGGCATTCGGTGTACCGGTAGGCGGCGGCGGGGTCGCCGTCGATCGAGCCGAAGTTGCCCTGGCCGTCGATCAGCGGATAACGCATCGCGAAATCCTGGGCCATGCGGACGAGCGTGTCATAGACGCTGGCGTCGCCATGAGGGTGATATTTGCCGAGCACTTCGCCGACGACCTTGGCGCACTTGGTGTAGGAACGGTTGTGGAGCAGGCCCAGTCCGCGCATGGCATACAGCACGCGGCGATTGGACGGCTTCAACCCGTCGCGCACGTCCGGCAGGGCGCGTCTGACGATGACGGACATCGAGTAATCGATGTAAGCCTGTTGCATCTGCTCGCTGATGTTGACGACCGAAATTTTTTCGTTCTGCGCGTACATGATTGGGTCCTATTGTTTGGCTAAGAAAAGTTTTGTAGTCGTCAGGAAACTCTCGGCATCCACCAGCAACTCGGTGAGCCGGCCAGCGTCGGGCGGGGCGTCGGATCCGAGGTCTGCGTCGTGATGGAGTTGGGTGGCGCGTTTGAAGCGGTCGCCGATTTCGTGCGGGACCAGTCCCGTCTTGACGAACTCGCGTTGGAATTTGGCTGCAACGCCGCCGTCGCGCGACGGGCCGAATTCCTTCGTGGCCAGCAGCGCGCAGGCGCAGTAGAACATCGCGAAATAGATACGATCCATCGCGCCGCGCCGCATGTCTTTCTCGACCAACAGACGCGCCTCGGTCAGGCTTTCGGTCGCCTGCGCGATCCGCATGTCGATCAAATCGTTGGCCTCGGGTGTCATACCGCAAATAGTTGTAGGCCGACTCTTTGCCCCGACATCCGATGTCGGGGTGAATGAGTCGGCGTTCCCTCCCGCGCCGCTTCGTTCACCCCGAAAGCTTTCGGGGCAGGGAAGCGGCCTACAAAACCTTGAGCCAGCCTACACATCCAGATTCCGGACGTTCAACGCATTTTCTTCGATAAACTGGCGGCGCGGTTCGACTTCATCGCCCATCAGGATAGTGAACATGGTGTCGGCGTCGGCGGCATCCCGCACCTCAACCTTGAGCATCTTGCGGCGCTCGGGATCCATCGTGGTCTCCCAGAGTTGCTCGGGGTTCATTTCGCCCAAACCTTTGTAGCGCTGGATAACGAGGCCGCGTTTGCCAATTCCTTTGATCTGATCAAGAATCTGCGGGATCGAGTGGACCGGCGTGCGCTTCTCAGCGGTTTTGCCTTTCGCCCCGCTACCGCGGGGCTTCGCGCCCTTGGTCTGCGGCTCAGTGGAAGCTCCGACGTTGTCGGGTTGAACCTCGCTCTCCACGCCTTCCGCAGCCGCGCCTTCGACGAGTTCAAAGAGCGGGTTTTCCTGAGTGGCGTAGTGATCAATATCAAAGCCTTTGCGCGCCAGGGTCTCGATGACCGACTGGATGCCGGCAGACTCGTAAAGCTCAATGACCTTGGTCCGCGAGGATTTGCCATTCGTACTGGCCTCGGCCTTCTCGTCCTCGATTTCGTCGAGGTTCTCCTCGATTTTCTCGGTCAGTTTCGCCAGTTCCTTGTCGTTACGGGCAAACTCGAACCGGACGGCGCCTTCTTCCTTGATGCGCACGGCGTAGGCGGGCAGATCGCCACGCTTCTCGTCGCGCGCGGCAAGATAGTCCTCGAACTTGATGCCGCGCCGCTCGATCGTGTCCACGAGTTTTTCCAGTTCCTGAAGCGATTCCAGAACGGACACGAGTTGCTGGCCGGCAAACTCCCGCTTGTCCTTCAAACGAAACAACCGCACATCCTCCGAACCAAGTTCGATGAGAATCTTGCTCATCTGGTCGTCGTTCTCGATGTATTCCTCACGCTTCTTGCGCTTCACTTTATAGAGCGGCGGTTGAGCGATATAGACGTGGCCTTGCTTGACCAGTTCTGGCATGCGCCGATAGAAGAAGGTCAACAGCAGCGTCCGGATGTGCGAGCCGTCCACGTCGGCATCGGTCATGATGACGATGCGGTGGTAACGGAGGCGTGTGATGTCGAACGCGCCTTCGTCCTCGCCGATGCCGAAGCCCGTGCCGATGGCGGTGATCATCGTCCGGATTTCGAGATTGTTGAGAATCTGGTCGTTGCGCGCCTTTTCGACGTTGAGAAGCTTGCCGCGGATCGGCAGCACGGCCTGGAATTGCCGGTTGCGTCCCTGCTTGGCGGAACCGCCGGCGGAATCGCCCTCGACGATGTACAGCTCGCAAAGTTCCGGGTTACGCTCGGAGCAATCCGCGAGTTTTCCGGGCAGTCCGCCACCGGTGAGCGCGCCTTTGCGGACGGCTTCGCGGGCCTTGCGCGCGGCCTCGCGGCCGCGAGCGGCGGTCAGAGCCTTGTCCACAATGCGGCGTGCGATCGGCGGATTCTGCTCCATAAACGTCATTAACCCGTCGTACACGATGGAGGAAACGATGCCCTCGACTTCGCCATTGCCGAGCTTCGTCTTGGTCTGCCCTTCGAATTGCGGGTTCGGCACTTTGACGCTGAGGACCGCGGTCAACCCTTCGCGCAGGTCGTCGCCGCCGAGCGTCGGATCTTTTTCCTTCAGCAGGTTGTTGGCTTTGGCATACTGGTTGATGGCGCGGGTGAGCGCGCTGCGGAAACCGCTGAGGTGCGTGCCGCCTTCGGTCGTGCTGATATTGTTCGCGTAGCTGTAAACAGATTCGTTGTAGCCTTCGTTGTACTGGATCGCGACCTCTGCGGTGATGCCGTCCTTCTCCTTCTGGACGTAAATGACCTTGGGGTGCAGCGGCTCTTTGGCGCGGTTGATGTGCTTGACGAACTCCTCGATGCCGCCGTTGAATCGGAAGAGTTCCTGCTTGTTCGTGCGCTCGTCTTTGAGCGTGATTTCAATGCCGCGATTCAGGAAGGCCAGTTCGCGCAGGCGGTTGGCGAGGATCTCGTACTTGTACTCGATGACAGGGAAAATCTCGTTGTCGGCCTTGAAGGTGATCTTCGTGCCCGTGCCCTTGGCCTTGCCGATGACTTCGAGCTTGGATGCGGTCTTGCCGCGCTTGAACCGCATGTGATGGACCTTGCCGTCGCGCTTCACTTCGACTTCGAGCCATTCACTGAGCGCGTTGACGCACGTGACACCGACGCCGTGCAGACCGCCCGAAACCCGGTAGCTCTTCTTGTCGAACTTGCCGCCCGCGTGGAGCATCGTGAGCACGACTTCGACAGCCGGTTTCTTCTCCGTCTTGTGCATGTCCACGGGAATACCGCGTCCATCGTCGATGACGGTGATGGAATTATCCACGTGAATGAAAACGTCGATGTGCTTGCAGAAACCGGCGAGCGCTTCGTCGATGGAGTTGTCCACGACTTCGTAAACCAGATGATGCAGACCGCGTTCGCCCGTGTCGCCGATGTACATCGCGGGCCGTTTGCGGACAGCCTCGACGCCTTCCAGCTTCTGAATTTTGTCGGCTGTGTAATCGCTCGCCCCGAGCGAAACTGCTGTTGCAGTCCTGCTCGGCTTCACGAGAGTTTTAGGCTTATCTAAAGTCTTACTCGGCATTATTTCCCATCCCCCATTGATAATGGAACAATAGCTCAAAATAATGTGCCATTGCAACGATTTTCTGCCTGATTTTCTGTGAAAGAAATTCTGCCTAACACACGTCGCTGCCGAGATTTCCATGCATCTTGCCAAGTCGTAAGAATTACGACACAGGCTGTGTCTGGATTTTGTCTCGACGACTCTTGACAATTACTGTCGTCCTGCTAAACTTGTGCAAGTTAAGCGATGTACTAATGATTATATGAAGGTGTCTGTAAAGGCCGATTATGCATGCCGAGCCGTGGAGGCATTGTCGCTTCATCATCCAAACAATCGACCGCTGCGGATCGAGCAGATTGCTCAGCGTGAAGCTATTCCTTCGAACTACCTGGTGCAGATTCTGATCGAGTTGAAGAGTAAGGGGTTGATCAAGAGCCACCGTGGCAAGGCAGGAGGGTATGTATTGGCGAAACCTCCCAAGGAAATCACGGTCGGCGATGTGGTTCGGGCTGTTCATGGAGAACTGGTGGAGCTTTCGGCCCTGGCGGATTCGGCCTGCCCACAGGAAATCCAAAAGGTCTGGAGGCGAATCAAGTTTGCCGCTGAAGAAGTGGCGAACAACGCGACGTTTGAAGCGATTTGCGCGGAAGCCACCAGTCGAACGCAAATGTATTACATCTAGGATTTCAGTTATTGACAGGTTTTTGTTCTTTGATATAGTTCCCCCGCGTCGTTCCGCGTAAAGCCGAACGACACCTCTTATCAAGAGCGGTCGAGGGACTGGCCCTGTGAAGCCGCGGCAACCGTCCCCCGAAGGAATTCGGGGGAGACAAGGTGCCAATTCCAACTCCGAATCCCGATGAACTGTCGGGTAGCGGGGGAAGATGAGGGAGAGACAAGTGTCATTTGGTTGCCTCTTCACTGCTTGCCCCGTCAAATCGGGGAGGCTGACGAGGCAGTTTTTTTGCCCTTCAGCGGACGAGTCTTTGTGGAGAAGAAAGGTGTGCATGAAAGCGAAACACGGTTTCTTCACTAGTCTGAAATGCCGCGAATGCGGGCGCCGCTACCGGAAGGAAGCGCTCCACGTCTGCGAATTCTGCTTCGGTCCGCTCGAGGTTGATTACGACTACGACGCGATCAGGTCGGTACTGACGCGCGATCGCATCCTATCCCGTTCTCAAACGATGTGGCGTTACCGCGAGTTGTTGCCGATCGATGGCGAGGCAACGGTAGGGTTTCAGGTCGGATTTACCCCTCTCGTCAAAGCGGACTGCTTGGCCAAACGATTTGGGCTGCGCGAGGTGTGGGTGAAAAACGACACCGTCAATTACCCCACCTTGTCGTTCAAGGATCGCGTGGTCAGCGTGGGGTTGTCGCGGGCGCGGGAGATGGGATTCGAGATCGTCGCCTGCGCTTCGACGGGCAACTTGGCCAACTCTGTTGCGGCGAACGCGGCCAGCGTTGGGCTGAAGAACCATGTGTTCTTCCCTGCCGACCTAGAGACGGGTAAAGTGGTCGGCTCGCTGGTGTGTGGCTCGAACGTCATTGGGATTCACGGCATGTATGACGAGGTCAACCGCCTTTGCAGCGAAATCGCAGGCAAGTACGGTTGGGCGTTCGTGAACGTGAATATCCGGCCTTACTATGCGGAAGGCTCAAAGGCGATGGGGTTTGAGATCGCTGAGCAACTCGGGTGGACGTTGCCCGATCACGTCGCCGTGCCGATGGCTGGCGGCTCGCTGATTACCAAGATTCACAAGTCGTTCAAAGAGTTCGTCAAGCTCGGGTTGGTGGACAAACACGACGTGCACATTCACGGCGCACAAGCAGAAGGCTGTGCTCCCATCGTCAACGCCATGAAGGACGGGCGACGAAATCTCGATTATCCCCGCCATCGCGGGCGGGTGTCGTTAACCTTTTGAAAGGACAACATGGCGAAAGCAGCGAAGGAAACAAAACGGTTGTGGCTGACATATCCAAAAAAAGTGATTCAACGACCTGTGATTTACGAGCTCGGGCACAAATTCAAAGTGGTAACCAACATCCGACAGGCGAGCGTAACCAAAGACGTTGGCATTGTCTCGTTGGAACTTGAAGGTGAGCGCTCGGAAATCAAGAAAGCTATCAAATGGCTTGAGGGCGTCGGTGTCAAAGTCGAGCCCGTCGGGATCAACGTAATCGAAAGTTGACACGCTGCGCGTGTCACCCTGACCCCGCTGAAGCGTGGAAAGGGTTTAGCCCCAAACAAGCGAGATTCTTCGCTTCGCTCAGAATGACAGACTCGGGAAAGAGAATAATCTTATGGATCACCTGGACAAACTGGAGAACCAAAGCATCTTCATCATCCGCGAGGCGTTCAATAAGATCGAGCGGCTGGCGATGCTCTGGAGCGTCGGCAAAGACTCAATGACGCTGGTGTGGCTGGCGCGCAAGGCGTTCTTTGGCCGCGTGCCAATCCCTTGTGTCTTCATGGAGACGAGTTTCGACATGCCCGAACTGATCGAACTCCGCGGCCGCCTCACCCGCGAGTGGAATCTCAATCTCGTCATCGCCCGCAACGACGAAGCACTCGCCCAAGGCATGAACCACACCCGCGGCCGCGTCGTCTGCTGCTCGGCGCTGTTGAAGGAGAACCTTAAGAAGATCGTCGAGCGCGAAAAATATGGCGGCCTCATCGTCGGCGTTCGCCGCGACGAAGATCCGACGCGCGCGAAAGAGCGTTACTTCTCGCCGCGCGACAAGCACATGGAATGGAACGTCGAAGACCAGCCGCCCGAGTTGTGGGATCAATTCAACACCGACCTCGCCGTCGGCACGCATCTGCGCGTCCATCCGCTCTTGCACTGGACCGAGATGAACGTCTGGGAATACGCCGAGCGCGAGAAGATCCCGATGGTGCATCTGTATTTCGCCAAGAACGGCAAACGCTACCGCAGTCTTGGTTGCACGCCGTGCACCTTTGCCATCGACTCAAACGCCGACACGTTTGAAAAAGTCAGAGAGGAACTGCGCACCACCAAGAAAAGCGAGCGCAGCGTCCGCGCCCAGGACCAAGAGAGCGAAGACGCGTTCGAGAAGTTGAGGCGCGATGGATACATGTGAGTGAGAGTTAAATCACCAAGAGCACGAAGCCCACGAAGTCTTCGTGTTCTTCGTGAGCTTTGTGGTGAATTTCATGCAGCAGACAGCACAGCCAAGCGAACAACTGAAGATCGTCATCGTCGGCCATGTCGATCACGGCAAGTCCACATTTGTCGGCCGATTATTTCACGACACGGGTTCATTGCCCGACGGCAAATACGAAAAGATCAAGGCCGCGTGCGAGCGGCGCGGTGTCCCGTTCGAGTGGGCGTTTCTGACGGACGGCCTGCAGGTTGAGCGCGATCAAAACATCACCATCGACACCGCGCAAATCTGGTTTCGCACGCCGAAACGCCAATACGTGATCATCGACGCGCCGGGTCACAAGGAATTCCTGAAAAACATGGTCACGGGCGCGGCCAACGCCGAAGCCGCCTTGCTCCTCATCGACGCCACGGAAGGCGTGCAAGAGCAATCGCGTCGCCACGGCTATCTGTTGCACCTGCTCGGCATCGACCAGATCGCTGTGCTCGTCAACAAGATGGACTTGAAGGGATACAGCGACAAGGTCTTCAAGAGCATTGAGAAACAATATCGCGAATTTCTCGGTCAGCTCGGCGTCGTTCCAAAGCTGTTCATTCCGATCTCCGCCAAACTCGGCGACAACATCGCGACGAAATCGGCCAATATGCCGTGGTATTCAGGGCGAACAGTCCTTCAGGCGCTCGATGATTTGCAGATCGCGGAGAAGCCGCACAACCTTCCGCTGCGATTTCCGATCCAGGACGTCTACCGTTTCGACGAACGGCGCATTCTGGCTGGCCGCATCGAGTCAGGCACGTTGCGGGTCGGCGACAGGCTGGTTTTCTCGCCGCGCAACAAAACCAGCACCGTCAAAAGCATCGAGTGCCGGAACGCGCCGCCGCGAACCGAAGCCAACACCGGCGAATCGATCGGAATCACGCTTACCGAACAGATCTTCGTCAATCGCGGGCAGGTCGCCTCGCACGAACAGGACGCGCCGGTGGAAACCGACGTGTTCAACGCGAAACTGTTCTGGCTGGGGCGGCAGAACCTGGAAGTCGGGCGCAATGTCAAGCTCAAGCTGACGACCGAGGAAATCGAGTGCCAGGTTCAGTCGATTGAAAAGATCATCGATGCTTCGACGTTGGCCGAGATCGACAGTTCCCAGCGCAACTACATCGCCCGTAACGACGTGGCCGAAGTAACCATTCGCACGAAATCTCCCATTGCCTTCGATCGTTACGATCGCATTGTCCCAACAGGACGCTTCGTGATTGTCGATGGCAGGCAGGTGTGCGGCGGCGGCATCATCTCGAAAGGCGAATATCCCGACCGCCGCCAATTGTTGTCGGGCATCAAGAGCACGAACATTTTCTGGACGACCGGTAAAGTTACACGCGCCGAGCGCGAACGTCGCAATACGCACAAGGGCGCCGTGATCTGGCTCACGGGCTTGTCGGCTGCGGGCAAGTCCACCATCGCGACGGAGTTGGAGCGGGAGTTGTTCAGTATGGGCCTGCACACGTATGTGCTCGACGGCGACAACGTCCGCCACGGGTTGAGCGCCAACCTCGGGTTCTCGCCTGAAGACCGCACGGAGAACATCCGCCGCGTCAGCGAGGTGGCAAGGCTTTTTGCCGACGCGGGGGTGCTCGTCGTTACAGCATTTATTTCGCCCTATCGCGACGACCGGCGACTCGTGCGCGAGTTGCTGCAGGACGGGGAGTTCATCGAGGTATGGGTGAATGCGCCGCTGGAGGTGTGCGAGGCGCGCGACAACAAGGGCCTGTACAAGAAAGCGCGCGCCGGACAGATTCAAAACTTCACGGGCGTATCCGCGCCGTACGAACCGCCTGAGAAAGCTGAGATCGTCGTGCACACGGATCGTCAGACCGTGAAGGAATCCGTCGCGCAGATCATTGATTTTCTGAAGATTTCGCATATTGCCTAGGATTACTCGATTTAAAACCTTGCCAGCGCGCCTGATTGCGTTACAGTAGGCGCGCGAGGAGATCATGACCGAAGTCACCCCGAAAACGACCGAGGCATTGCGTCCGCCGCTGGTGAAGCAGTTTTCCGTCTTCCTCGAAAACAAAGTCGGAGCACTCCTCAATCTGACACGCACACTTGGCGAGGCCAACGTGCACATTTGCGGCCTGTCGGTCGTGGACACGGCAGATTCCGCGGTGGTTCGGATGGTGGTGGACGACCCCGATCAATGCCGCGAAGCACTGCACAAAGCGCGGGTGCCCGTGAATGAATGCAGCCTCGTCGTGGTGGAACTGCCGCGCGGCCCTGAAAAACTCGACAGCGTCCTGCAGCATCTCGTGGCTGCTGAAGTGAATGTGCAGTACACTTACTCGCTGATGGTGCGACCGCGCGACAAGGCGCTGCTGGCGCTGCACTGCGAAGACTCTGAGTACGCGCGCGATGTTCTCACCAAGGCGGGGTTCGCGGTGATCAGCCAGAAGGACATTTCCCGCTGATGGCCGCTGAAAAATCTTCGCCGACGGGTTTGGCCATCGTGGTCTGCGACCAGATCATCGACGACAAGTTCACCAACAAGAAATCGCTGATCGGCATTTTCAACAACATTGCTAGCACCAACTTTCCCTGCCACCACCCGCAGATAAGCGTCTTTGTTTCCCTGACCGAAGGGCGCGGCTCTTACACGGCGCGATTGCGCATCGTGAATGAGGAGACGGAAAAGGTCGTGGCAGACGTCAACGGCCAGATTGAGTTTCCCGACATTCACACCGTGGTGGAGCTGAATTTCAATCTCGTCGGGCTTGTTTTTCCGCAGCCCGGTTTGTATTCAATCGAATTTTACTGCGACGATGCGCTCGTACTGGAGCGCCGATTCCACGTGACACAAATCGAACAACAAGCGCCGCCCAAAGGCCCTCCGCCCGAGGAGATGTAGGGCAAGCTTCGCGCCGTCGCCAAAGCGCTATGGCGCGTCGGCGACCAGCTTGCCGCCGTTGGGGCAATGGATGACAGGCGGCCAGCCGGATCGCCCATTGCGGTTTCGTCACTGACAGTAACTTCAGAGGCGAACATGATCAGTTCGTCAACACGGCGGCGAGCGTCGCCCTGCCGCTGCTGTGCGTCGCCACTCGGCACCCCCTCTTTTCGTACCCGGAAGGGATGTGGTTTTGCCGTGATGTAGCGATGAAGTGATTGATGCGCTTCGCTGAAGCGCAGCTACAGTGTCTTCAACAGTTCCTCCAATTCCTCCCGCGGGCCGTCGTGGTGTTGGGCGACTGCGAGTTCATGGGCGTGTTCGAGGATCGGTTTGGCTTCGGCACCGCGGTCGGGAGCGATCAGCGATTTGCCGAGAAGAATGTGCACGACCATCCAGTCGTTCTTCTTTGCACAGAGAGGACGCAGATGCCGGCAGCGTTTACGTAAGCCGCCGGCATCGAAATACGCTTGCGCCAAGCTGTAACGAGCCAAATCGTTGTCGGGAAACTTTTGGAGGAGTTCCAACGCTTTGGCGATTCGGTCGTTGCTCATCACGGTTCTTCTAGCTAGGCTTGCGTGCCGTGCAAAGCAGATTCTGCCAACCCGACGAGAATCGTGCGGAGAAGGTGCACGAGTTGTTTGCCACTATCGCGCGCCGCTACGATTTGCTCAATGACATCATGAGCGCTGCTCAGCATCGGCGCTGGAAGCGGCGGCTCATCGAGATGGCTGGCGAGCCGCGGGCCGTCCTCGACCTGTGCTGCGGCACGGGTGATCTGGCCTTGCACTTCCTGCGACGCGAGCCGCCGCCGCGCGCCGTCGGAGCGGATTTCACGATGGAAATGCTCCGCGTTGCGCGCACCCGCAACGGGAACGTCGGATGGATACAAGCCGATGCGTTGCGCTTACCACTTCCTGACAATTCGTTCGACGCAGTCAGCATCGGCTACGGGTTGCGCAACCTCGCTGACATCGAAGCGGGCTTGCGCGAGATCCTACGGGTGCTGCGGCCCGGCGGGAAATTGTTGTCGCTTGATTTTGGCAAGCCCGAGTCGACGTTGTGGCGTAGTGTGTACTTCTGGTATTTGCGGGTTGTGCTGCCGCTGTTGGGCGGAATTTTTTGCGGCGACCCCGACACCCATGGTTACATTCTGGCTTCGTTGCAGGAATATCCGGCGCAGCGGGGGATCAAATCGCTGATGGAATCGTGCGGCTACCGCGACTGCGGGTTCGAAGAGTTTGTCGGCGGCGCGATGGCGATAAATTTTGGAAGCAAACCGTGCTGAAATTGTGGTATGGTTTGCACGCCTGCCGGAAGCGGAGAGGTGGCAGAGTGGTCGAATGCGGCGGTCTTGAAAACCGTTGGACGCGCGAGCGTCCCGGGGGTTCGAATCCCTCCCTCTCCGCCAGTTTCACTTTCATGGAGAAACTGGGGCGACGGTGACGAATCCAGTTTGGTTCGTGCCGAGGAAGAAGCCGACGCCGATGTTTCGCTTCTTGGCTCCTCACCCATTTACTTCTTGATGTTCGCAACGAACACGGAATCTCTTTCTTGGCCGGGTATATCCCTTGCGACCGAGCGGAAGGGTGTAACTTTCATTCAGACCTACAAGTATCAAAGCGAAGATGTGCGCGCTATTCCGGCGATGCTTTTCAAGGCCTTCACGGATATTGATATGTACACACAATTCTTGGGTACAACGAACCTTGTGAAACCCGGAGAGTGGGCGATTTTCGTTTCCCCAAAACAGTTTTGACCTTTCTCCATTTTCATGATGGAGAATATCGGGGCAGGCTTCGCCCTGTAAAGGTGCAGAGAAACCCAAATTAGGGCACTGCCGGAAAAAGCTTTGACAGCGTGCACGCGTCTCTGCTAAGAATGCGGTGGCTTTAGGCTGTATGATATGGATTAGGTTTTGCAACTGGACCGTTCGAGATTGGGAGGATTTGAGTTGGATGTGTGAGTGACCGTGGTCGCCCGTGAGGGGGTGGCGCACGGTTTTTTTGTTTCCTGAAACAGAAGTAAGTCAGGCTGTGAGAGGCGTTGAGGAGGTGAGCAACACATGGCACGCGGTACGGTGAAGTGGTTCAACGAGAAGAAAGGGTACGGCTTCATCCAGCAGGAAGGCGGAGCGGATATTTTCGTCCACTTTTCGGCCATCCTGGGTGACGGATTCAAGACGCTCGCCGAAGGCCAAGCGGTCGAGTTTGAGATCATCCAGGATGCCAAAGGAGCAAGAGCCCAGAACGTTCAGAGAGTGTAGCCTCATCGAAGTCGGCAACTGAGAGCTTGCGGCTAAGAACCGGGGTCGTTAGCCAGGACCGCTGGCAAAGCTTGCCCAGCGCACTTGTTTTTCCTCGTTCGGCTGAGGGAGAGGGCCATTCCGTTTTCGCTCGGCTCGTGTCCTGCTCCTGGCAAAAAAGATCAGAATCACTGGCGGATGGCCGTGAATATTGGGATTTGGCGCGACGAGAGACGAGGATTTCGCTAAAAAGTTGTTGCAATGACCTTCGGGAATGAGTATTTCTCTCCCCATTCCGCAGAAGGCGGTCGTACCGGAAGATTTTCTGCGGAGGCATTGACAGGCGACGGAACTGGGAGTAAATAGACGCTGCTCGCGCGGGGAAGAAAGGATAGTTCTTTAGGAGTAACCAATTTTTGCTTGGCACGGCGCGGCTGTGCTGTCGTCGTGTCGGGTTTTTTGTCGTCCACGCGGGCGACAAGCGGTTCTTTGAAAATTGAATTGTGCGATACGTGAGAGCCCACGTTCGTTCCGATCACAAGTCGGAGCGAGCTTTGAGTAAAGTAAGTAGATCGATCGGTTAGCCCCGATCGGTCGGCTCAAAGTGAGATCGATCAGATCTTCGGGTCTGAGAGATTTTTTACGGAGAGTTTGATTCTGGCTCAGAACGAACGCTGGCGGCGTGGATAAGACATGCAAGTCGAGCGGCCCCGACATTTTAGCAATAAAACGTCGGGGTAGCGGCGAAAGGGTGCGTAACACGTAGCTACCTGCCTCGAAGTGGGGGATATCTCCGAGAAATCGGAGTTAATACCGCATGTGACCGCAAGGTCAAAGCTGGGGATCGTAAGACCTAGCGCTTTGAGATGGGGCTGCGGCCTATCAGCTAGTTGGCGGGGTAATGGCCCACCAAGGCTTAGACGGGTAGCTGGTCTGAGAGGACGACCAGCCACACTGGAACTGAGACACGGTCCAGACACCTACGGGTGGCAGCAGTCGAGGATTTTTCTCAATGGG
>Ga0187886_1001615_pt1 | contig 19958 bp, 23 predicted proteins | sample June2016WEW_20_1_FD_133001 | JGI IMG/M metagenome (GOLD analysis project Ga0187886, IMG submission 133001) | Peatland microbial communities from SPRUCE experiment site at the Marcell Experimental Forest, Minnesota, USA - June2016WEW_20_150 | ecosystem: Environmental > Terrestrial > Soil >... | reverse complement strand
TATGCCGACGACGAGATGGTAATTACAATTTCTCATCTTGGTTATATCAAGAGAACACCTCTTACAGAGTTCAGAAGGCAGAACATGGGAGGAACAGGGGCAAGGGGCGGTACGACCAGGGATGAGGATTTTATTGAATACCTGTATATTGCAACTATGCATAATACAATGCTCTTCTTCACAAGGAACGGCAAATGCTACTGGCTGAAAGTCTACAATATCCCCGAAGGCTCCAGGATCTCAAAGGGAAGGGCAATGCAGAACCTTATCGGTATAGAGCCTGATGACAGCGTGAGGGCTTTTATTAATGTTCTTAACCTGACAGATCCGGAATACATAAATAACAACTTCATTGTACTTTGCACAAAGAAGGGGATCATTAAAAAGACTTCGCTTGAAGCCTACTCCAGGCCAAGGACAAACGGTGTGAATGCAATCACCGTAAGGGAAGGAGATGAATTGCTCGAAGCAAAAATGACTAACGGCAAGTACCATATAATGCTTGCAATCAAGTCGGGCCGTGCCATAAGGTTCCCCGAGCAATCGGTGAGGCCTATGGGAAGAACCGCTTCGGGAGTAAGGGGATCAGGCTTGCCAATGAGGAAACGGATTTTGTTATCGGGATGGTCACAGGCGAGAGCAAGGAAAAGAATATCCTTGTGGTTTCTGAAAAGGGCTATGGTAAACGGTCGGATGTTGAAGCTTACAGGATAACCAACAGGGGCGGAAAAGGTGTCAAGACCATTAATATTACGGAAAAAACCGGTTCGCTCATTGCACTTAAAGATGTTACGGATAACCATGATCTTATGATCATTACCCAATTCGGAAATATTCTCAGAAGTCCTGTCAAAACTCTGCGTGTTATGGGTAGAGCTACCCAGGGAGTAAGACTCATAAACCTGAAGGAAAATGATATCATAGCATCAGTTGCATGTGTGCTGGTAAATGAAGATGATGAAGAAAATATTGACTCTGAAAATGTTCCGGATGATGAAAAAAATACATCAAAAGACGAAAATGGCAAAGAATTTGAAGATTAATAACTAATATTATAAATTTGGAAAATTTTTAAGACTAAGAACAAATTAAAATTATAATCATGAAAAAGGTTTTTCTGCTGATAGCAGCTGTATGCATTTCCTTAGGGGCATTTTCGCAAAAAGGTAAAGTAACTGCGGCTTTAAGTTACATTGACCAGAATATGCTGGATAAAGCCAAAGAATCTCTGGATCAGGCTTTTAATGATCCAAAATCGAAAGACTGGTTTAATACCTATTTTGCAAAAGGGAAGCTCTGCCAGGCAATTTATACTGCCGATAATCCCAAGTACAATTCATATTATGCTGATCCTCTTGCAGAGGCATATGAAGCATATGAGAAAGCCATGCAACTTGATACAAAAGGAGGGACTAAGAAAAGGATCCTTACCGGCTTGGTATATAATTCTCTTGCCAATAGCCTTTATAGTCAGGGAAGCAAAAAGTTTGAGGCAAAGGATTACGAGGGGGCCCTTAAATCGTTCTCAACTCAGATTAAAATTTCAGAAGGCCCGAATTATGTGGGTGCTTTGGATACCGGAATGTACTATAACGCAGGTCTTGCAGCTATAAATGCTTCAAAGTTCAGTGAAGCCATTAATTATTTCCAGAAATGTGCAGATATGAAGTACCTGGGCATCACTCCATATTACCAGATCTACCAGTGCTACATGAATCTTGGTGATACCACAAAAGCTGAAGCATATCTGCTTGAACTACCGAAAAAATTCCCTGGTGACAATACGGTTACGCTTCAGCTGATTGACCTGTATATAAAGAGCAACAAGTATGATGAAGCATTTAAGTATATAAAAGTTGCCAAGGAACAGGATCCTTCAAATTACAGCCTTTATTTTGCATCCGGTATAATGTACCTTAACCAAAATAAATTTGATGATGCTATTTCTGAATTGTCAAAAGCTGTTGAGTTTAAGAGCGATGTATATGACCTCCAGTATGCAATGGGAGTGGCTTATATTAACAAGGCAGCAGCAATGTTCGTTAAAGCGAACGACATAATGGATGTAGCCAAATATACGGATGCAATTAATGAAGCCAATGCTGTTTATGCAAAAGCTTTGCCCTTCATGGAAAAGGCGCTTGAGCTTAAACCTGATGATGTTTATGCTATGAGAAGTCTTAAGGAACTATACTACAGGCTTAAGATGACTGACAAGTACGATGCCATCAAAGCAAAGCTTGACGCAATAGATCAGAAGTAACTCCAAATATTAATATTAAAAGAAGGGATACCTGAAGGTATCCTTTTTTTTTGCAGAATACGGAAGGGAAGAAGAATTGGCAATTGATCTTAAATATAATCTGACATTAAATAATTCTATTTGACATAATATTAATTATAGGAAAGTTCTCCAGCTTTGCTGCTTTACAAATCTTTGGGGAACCGGCTATCAAGTTGAAAGCCATGACCTGAAACATGGCAAAGATATTTTTGATTTACCGGACGATTATGGTAAAAACTTTGATATTGTCATTTCTTCCCCCCCCTGTAATCAATTTACAATAGCGAACAATAGAAATTGGAAATCATTTCCAGCTTTAGAGGTATCTATCGCTGAAAAATGTTTATCAATTTGTTTACAATCAGGCAAACCCTGGATTTTAGAAACAACTATCGGACGAATTGAAAAACTAATCCCAAGTCTTAAGCAATATCGTGCCGGAATATGGCAAAGCAGAGTAACAACAAAGCGGCATACACTATATTCCAATGTGCTGCTATTGTTCCCCATTCAAAAAGGCAATAAATCAATTGTTGATATCAGATCAGTTAAATGGCGTGAAAGCTGGCAGCCTGATTTTATTAATGATTTGAAAAACTGTCTAATCAATGAAAGCAATTATTAAAGTCTGCACGGCTGAAGATGAGTTTAGCCAGGAACAAATCCAATTCATCAAAAGAATGGCCGGCGTATTAATCAGTCATCATCAGCTATCTGTTACGGTTAATCTGAAAGTTAAGAAAGTCAAACAGCTAAAACTAAAAGCAATATGATATCAAAGATTATCAAGCGCTTTAAAAAGTACATCAGAAAACTGATCTATAAATTTTTTGACTATACACCGATTGAACCATGGGTGAATTAAAACAGATTAACATAGACATCTCAAAATTGAAAAATTTTGAGTGTAAGAACTGTAAAGGCAAATATTTTGAATTCGTAAGTGAGTTAAAACTTATTCCTGGTTTACTCTCCCCTGACGGTAAAAAACAAATAATGTTAGTACAACACTATCGCTGTACTGATTGCGGTGAAATCATTAACAACAAAGATTTAGAATAATGGAAACAGAAACAATTTTTATTCCAAGTACAAAACCCAATAGTACAATTAAAGATGTTATCCTGGTTCGCCTGGCTGTTAATTCATATTTCGCTTGTGATTACCAGGAAATGAAAGGATTTATCCTGGAATACGGTGAAAAAGATTTTTTTGATGACCTGGTTACTTATTTAGAGGCCGGTCACTGGCGCAATCCAAGTAATAAATATCGGGTTTTCCGGGGAATGGTAATTGCATTTTTTGATATCTACTAAATAGGAGTTCAGAAAGGTACTTCCGCGTTTGTTTATAACGAAACGAAAAAAACCGGTGACCGAACAAAGTGAAAAGATAAAAAAGTGCCGGCAATTCTTGACGGTGAAACCGGCGACCTGCCAGGGAGCTGCAAAATTATCTTTTCGGCGAACTATACGGCAAAATTTTGCGAGGGGGGTTACGCACGTTTTGGTCTGCGAAGGCTGAAAGAAGCGAGCGCACCTTTGGGACTATTGCGTGTCCCCGGTGCGCACACTGCCAACGCACTTCACGGCCGGGGGGCTGGCAGGGGTAAAACCGCCTTTATTAATAATCAAAAATGAAAAAATGAAAAAAATTGTAATCTTCAACACTTCAAAGGTAACTTCAAAGGCAAAATTAATCTTATTGCTTATCTATCTTTACATTGCTTCAATATTCCGGGGAACCATACAGAATGCTTTTAAATTTTTAATCCTGGCGGGGATAACGTTCGGTGTTGTGATCTCTTTTATGATTTTCATGTTACTATCGTTAATGAAATTTTGCCTTAATCTTTTACCCTACCCGGCCCGATCGGAACCAGGTGAATGAAATTATATCTCTCTATAATAAATAGTGTCTTAAACTGCTTTATTCTGCTTTTCTACTGAAAAAACAGCACTTTTTTCTGTGTTAATACTGTTTTTTTTCTGTTTTTCCTTGCTTTTCTCGAAAATTCAATTTAAACTTTGAGTTATGTTTATTTAGTCTAAATAAGAATAACAAACGTAACTCATTGATATTATGGGAGCTATAATTGAATTAATTCTGCAATTGCTTGCCGGTGTGGGGCTTACGGTCGGAATTGAAAAGTTTCTGCCAAATACACCGGTTAATCCTCAAACCGGGATAGGTTCCTGGGGGCCTCTCAAAATTGCCCTGTTTGTGCTTATTCTTGCCGCCGGGGGTTTTCTTTTAATCTTCCTCGGTAAAAAACTTGGAATAAAAATCTTTAAACATCGCAGATAATGAAAAAGCTATTAACCTTACTTTCCGTCCTTGTTGTTTCCATATTTGTCGGTTTCGCTTTCGGAACAGCTTTAGATATAAAGCCTATTATACCAGGTGCAATATCTTTCCTTTGTTCTTTTGTTCCACTTCCCGGAATGCCGGCCGGCATTTTGCCTTTTCTTGTATTTACCACACCCGCCGCTGCCGGAACTTATACGTTCCCGCTTAACTACATCCCTCAATTCATTATTTATGATGCAGCAGCCGCCCCTCTCACGTCCTTACGTGTTGATGAAAAGGACTGGGGAAATATTTTGGATTTACCTCTGGCAGGTATTGCAGACGTTCGGATGTTCATGCGTTACGGCCTTGTAGCTTCAACCGTTACCCGGTTCAGGCTTGCAAACGGTAATATTAAAGGTAGGAATGTTACGGTGACTATAGTTCAACCTGGCGCTGTTGCAGTTCCTTTCTTTTGTTGCTCTGATTGCAGTGGTACTAATGCTTTCAAATATACAACCCTGGCGCTTCTTGCCGGTCAGCCTACAAGTTTCACAAACTTTACGGCCTTATTTCTTTCAAATTTTGCCGGCACAGATACTGCCCTCATTAATTTCGTTACAAAAAAGGATCCGCAAGGCTTTTCACAGATGTTTAGACGTGAGGAGCTTCTTGAATTGACTTCTTTGTATCAGAACAATCAGTTAGCAACCGGATTTATTATAAATAATATCGGTCAGAATATTCACGAAGCAATAGTTACCCAGGCCGCCGCCGGTGCTGCTTATATGATGAAAGTGCTTATACCAGGACAATAATGATCTATTTGATTATTGCCGGTGTAGTAATTCTGATTATCGTTCTTTCAAATAAGGGAACAACTGTATCTGCTGTTTCAAAACCGGCTGCTGCTTCTGCTGTTTCTGTTGCTCTTTCTACATCAGGGCAACCTATTACCTCTGCTTTAGAAAAGCCTCTTTATAATTTTGGAACAACAGAAACGCCGTTATTTACACCTTCAGAAACGGCAGCTATGGAGGCAATTCAAAATAGTGGAGTTGATTTTATTGCGCCGGCTGTTAATGTATCAGTAACAGAAACACCTATGCCGCCGGCTGCAAAAGTGCCGGAAGCCGTGACCGCCCCGGCGGTTTCTCAACCGGAGGCCGCCGCCCCGGTTTCTACATATCAACTTCACGGTAAAGCTGGAATTGTATTAACAGAAGTTTAATAAAAAATATATAAAAATGAGCTGGTTCTCTCAAAACATAGGAAAGATTTTAATGGGTGCGGGTACGGTTCTTTCTATTATTCCGGCTGTTGGCCCGTTAATCGGCGCTCCCGTTATTGCCGCCGGTGCTGCAATGAGTGCAAATGCAAATGGAACGCAGGATACTGTTACCGCTTCGGCTAATAATTTACTTGCTGCAATATCCGGGGCAAATGCCTCTTCGTCTGCTGTAAATACATCATTAACAATGAGCGGAATAACAACCTGGATAAAAAATAATATGCTTCTTGTCCTGGCTGTGGCCGGCGGGATTATTTTATTTGTTTTCAAACCTTTTAAACATAAAAGAAGATGACTGCTATATGGACGTGGATAAAAAATAATATTCTGCTTTCTGCCGGAATAGCCCTGTTATTGATTGTATTCCTTTTCGGGCGCAAATTAAAACACATTCTTTTTGGTTCTCACAGAGTGAAACACCGGCCCGGTTATTCTCTTACTCATTCCAGGTCGGGGCGGCTTTTAACAACTCCTTATCATGGACACAGCTCAACACACAGGCCTCATGGTTCACTTCCCAGGTCTGTAGGTACTCATAAAGGAAACGGTTACCCGGCTGCCGCCGGTGGAACAATTCCATTTAAGTATAATAAAGACGGCACAATAAAAAAAGCCTGGCAGGTGGCCGGTACTGTGGCCGCTAAACATAGAATGTCAAAATTAAGACACGCGCGCTAAAAATAAAAACCATGTTATCAATTATTGTTAAAAACTGGCACCTTATTCTTTCAATTCTCCTCGGAATATATGAGGCAATTGTAAGGTTAATTCCTACAATTCCGGTAAAGTATTCAATAGTCAAGATTATTTTTGATTTGTTGAAATGGATATCGGATAATCTGAATATCTCAAAAAAGTAAGGTTATGACAAAGAGAACCTTAATAATAGCAGCCGTTGCGCTTATTTGCCTATTAGCTGCTTTCTTTTCATTGTTTAGTGAAAAGCAGGCCGTTGTATCAGAGCTGAATGATCTTTTAAATGGTAAGGTCCCAGGCAAAGAAAATGAACAAGTAAACAAGGAAGCAGATGTCCCAGGAGCCGGAACCGAAACGAAAGTTTAAACTATTTGCCTATGTTGTCGCTTGGCTTGCATACGCGGGCGCGTTCCTCACCCATTGTGCTGATGTTGGTAACGTTGTGCGGGATAGCTTTGCTGATATTCATGTACCTAAAAAGGAAGAATTCTATGAATAACGCATTAACCGTATATTCAGAATTAAAAGCACTTGGCATGAGTGATAATATTGCAAAGTATGCAACCGCCCAGGCCGGACACGAAACGGGCGGTTTTACTTCTGCAATATTCAAAGAGAATAATAACTGTTTCGGAATGAATTATGAAGGGCAAGTAAATGCCAAAGGCGAAAAAAACGGTTACGCTTATTATGACAGAATTTCAGACAGCGTTTCAGATTGGCTTGCATGGTATGTAAGGAATAGAAACAAACTTTTATCCTTGCCCCTATTCATTACGAGCCTGGAGAGTTTTGTGAGCTTCTTAAAAAATAATGATTATTTTACAGACACAGAGGCTAATTACCTGGCAGGCTGTCAATATTATTATAAACAATATTTCGGTTAATGAATAGAATTTTATCATATTCTTGTACTCGATCGGTGGCCGTTGCTGCTTCACCAGGTCCCGGAAATGATGTTACAGCCGCACAGCAAATAATTAATCCGTTTCAGAATGGATTTTATTTAAAGAGTGTAATCTTTCAATATGGTTATACAAGCAATGCGGGCGGTGACGATAATGTTAATGGTTATATGAACAAGGAAAAACTATATTTAAGAATTTTCGGAGCTGCCGGTAATGCGTTAATATCAAATGTATTTCAAGACGTTAATGCTTTCGATCAAAACGGCTATGAACTTCAGATATGGGACCCGGGACAATATTTTTTCAAAAACTTGTTTTTTTCGAGTGTTGCAGATTTCCGGGTACGAATTATTAGTAATATAGCTATTGCACTTACATTAATATATTCTCTTTACGCTGAAATTGAAGAAATTCCGGATATACCGGCAGATACAAAGCAAAATAATTTTGCAATACCTGGCTTATAGATGTTTGTTCTTTTTTTAAAAAAACTGCATTCTATTTGACATAATAATATTGTCAATTCAAAATTAAGGTTGAAATTTGCAGCAAAACAGGCAAGAATGAAAAAACTTGTTTTGCTGCTTTTTTTGTTATTAACCGGTTGCGCCTCTATGCAACCCCGGCAGGAACCTACCCTGTTAATGAATTCAGACGCAAAAATTCAATACTATCAGGAACAAATTACACATTATCAATATTTGATTGATCAGGAAAGAAAAAAACAGGCTGAAAAAAAGTAATAAGTCTATTTTACATAAACATTTTTATCAGGCAGAATGGAAAAAATAGATAAGTTGTTCTTAAAGCTTCACGACTTACATAACTTCCGCGAATCGCATATTAAAACCTGCAAAGCGTGTAGGTATTATTTCAAGCTGTACGAAGAGCTTAAAAAAATTAAGCCATGAACAGCCTGAATATTAATTATAGGAATATGACGAAACATTCAACCAGCCTTTCTGATTGTCATTAAATCGTATATCGCCTGTTATTCTCATCTACCTATTTCCACCTCTCCAGCTTGGAAATATGCGAAGTATAAAACCATCTTTTAAACGGTCCGTATCCCATTTCCTTTAACTTCTCCTTTACCAGCTTTACCATCTCACCCGGACTGGTGAAATTATCTTTAAAAACTCCAGCCTGATAACAATAGCTGCAGTATTTCAGGTTTTTTGAACCATCGGCATTTGTTCCTCCGTGCTCCGGATCTTTCTCCAGTGGCATTCCACAACTTTGGCAGAATTTATCAAATTTTCCCATAGAAACTTTTTTTGATTAGAATCTGATCATATTTATAGCTTAAAATATAATCATTTCTTTTCAATTGTCAAATTTTTGACAAAAATATTTAGAGCTTATTATTAATCAGGATTAAAGATCGTCCAGAAATGCGAATTTACCTGTAACCAATTGCAGCATATCCAACCCAGTGACAATCAGTAGCAATGGCTGTTCTGCCCATCCGTATGTCGTCCACAGGAATATGACCGGATGTGATGCTTGTCGAATATCCGACCAGCTCACCGGTAATTGGTCTGGAGCTATTCAGATAATATGATGTATAGAGAGCCAAAGGAACGCTATACCTGCCACACCAGGTCCATTTATAATCTTTATAATTTTCTGATTTTAAGGTATATGTACTAAATAATCTAAAGTTTTCCGGCATGACCTTGCCGACCAGGCAGTTTTGAATTATCTCAGCCTCGTGTTGCCTGGCTTTTATATTTCCCGTGCTGTCACAGCCAAAAAATGCATAGTCAGTTCCACCCCAATCCTGGTTTCCATAGTGAACAGCATCAGTCGTGGCCACAATTGCAAAATCGCTGCCCCACTCCCATCTGTGTTTAGTTGCCACTTTCCGGATTGCCTCAGCCAGTGCCTTCCCGCACTCTTGAAGCCTGTCAGGGCTCATCGCCGGTACCAGTATCGGAATAATAGATATATCCCTGTCAAAATACTGAAGAAAAGGTATCATTGCCTCTACAGAATGCTCAACTCTTTGCAGAGTGTCGCTCATAATTGCATACCTGCCTTTCAGCAAGCTGAATAACTCATTGCTTGCTGTTGAGACCGGAACATTTTTCCATGGAGCTTTCCAGAACCTATAAGAGCCAAATACAAGTGAGTCCGCTATTCCAATCTTTGCCGCCTTGTGCGCAACTCCTATAAGTATCAGGTTCTTTGCCTTTACATTCTGCAGAAGCTCCGGATATAGCTTGCCTACATATGTATAATCGTCGTGCGGACAGATTACAAATCTCCATGGCACGCCGGACTCTTTTTTCCATCCTGTTCTGTCAAGCCTTGCCATGAGGCTGTCCATCTGCCAGGAATAATGTGCAAAACCTACAGTATCAACGAGCGGTCTGACATTTCGGCCCGAAAGCCTGGCTGTCTCAGGTGATTTGCACCCGATAATAACCAAAAAGATTATAACCGGAATGTTAATTAAACCAATATGTTTCATAATTACTAAAAAAACAAAGGTACTGATTCTGTTAAAAATCAGCAACCTGGTATTGTAAATAACCCGAATGTAAATTGTAACCAGCCGTTTGTAAAATGTTTCTTCTCATTGTCTTTTTATTTTAAGGATGAAATTATCTTTGGGATTCTGTAATTGATTTAACTGAATAGCATGAAAAACCTTAAGATTGTATTTGTCCTGGTACTGATTCTGGCATCATGTTCCGGGAAAGAAAATATTTATGAATGGCGGGGAAATGGCCGGACAGGTATTTACAGGGAAGCAAATCTGCTTAAAAAGTGGCCAGTTGATGGACCTAAAAAGATATGGACAGTCGATAATATTGGTAATGGCTTTACTTCACCCATCATTACAAGGAACAGCTTCATCATTGCCGGAGAAGCAGATTCAATGTCAATTCTTTATTGCTTTAACCTTAAGGGTAAAAAGCTGTGGCAGACCACACTGGGGAAGGAATGGACGAAATCGTTCCCAGGATCAAGGTGCACACCCACTGTAGTTGGTGACCTGATCTATGCCGGCACCGGTCTGGGAAATCTTTATTGTGTCAGCAGAAAAAATGGCAAAATCATCTGGTTGAAAGACTTAATAAAGGACTTCAATGGAGTTCTACCTCTCCATGGGTATTCTGAAGCTCCTCTCATTGATGGTGATAAGGTATTCTGGACTCCCGGGGGAAAGGAATACAATGTGGTGGCCCTTAATCGATTCACAGGGAAATTAATATGGACAAATAAAGGATTTGGTGAGGCATCAGCTTACAATCCACCAAAATTAATAGTACTTCCATCCAGAAATATACTTGTTACATTCTCATCGTATCATTTAATGGGGTTTGACACTAAAACCGGAAAATTGTTTTGGGCTCATGAACAGGATAACTATCCATTAGATAAAAGAGCCCCCGGATATGGTGACACCCATGCTAATACCGTTCTGTTTGAGAAAGGTTCAATATATTACGTTGAAGGTGACGGTAATTGTGCTGTAAAGCTCAATCTGTCTTCAGACGGAACGACTATCACAGAGGTATGGAGGAATAAAAAGTTCGACAGTTATATGGGCGGAATAATAAAGTCTGGCGACTATATGTATGCAAACGGTTCTGAAAGGCCTCTCCTGATGGCAATTAATGCAACAACAGGAGAACTGACCGATTCATTGAAGATTGGAACCGGAACCCTGATCTCCGCTGATAATATGCTGTATTATTATAATCAGAAAGGCGATCTGATGCTTTTGAGCTATGATAAGGGCAAGATGCAGATGGTAAGTTCATTCAGAATAAAAGAGGGAACCAATCAGCATTTCTCTCATCCTGTTATAAGCAATGGAATATTATATTTAAGGCATGGTAAAACCTTAATAGCCTATGATATAAGAAAAAAGTAGCTAAGATGAAGGTTATTTAGTAACCTTATGAACGCCTTACCTTATTGCTTTCAGTAAATCCTAATTGCTTACCGTTTTAAGTATGTCGGCCAGCAGCCTGTCGAAATCCATAGCGTGATCGGGCCTGTGCGAAAAGCCAAGGACAACGACAACCATTTGCTTCGACGGGATTATGAATATCTGCTGACCATCATGACCCTCGGCCGAGAACATATCCTGAGGGGCTGAAGGATATGCCTTTGATGAATTCAGATAGAAAAATGCTCCGTACTGTCCTTTGCTGTCTGATGCAGGCGTGGTCGTATACTTTACCCACCCTTCAGGCAATATCCTTTCTCCGTTAAATACACCGTCATTCAGATATAATAATCCGAACCGCGCATAATCGCGAGCTGTGGCGTACAGGTATGATGAACCTACTATTGTACCTGAAGGATCGACCTCAAACATAATATCAGGAGCGCCAATCCTGTTAAATAACTGGATATGGGCATACTTATAATATAAAGAGTCATTACTGAACTGCTTCCTGATAAGATAGCTGACTATATTGGCAGTGCCTGATGAATAGTACTAGTGAGTACCGGCAGGAAACCCGGCAGGCTGATCAATTGCATATTCAGCCATCTTGCCTTCATCGTGAAGCATCAGGTTCACATCCGATCTGCTACCGTAATCCTCATTCCATTTAAGTCCGCTCTGCATGTGAAGCAGATCATCCAGGGTGATCTTACTCCTTTCATCTCCCTGCCATTCTTTTAATCCTGCCGGAGCCGAAATGTCCATTTTACCGTCTTTGACAAGGAGTCCGGCAAGTGCATTGGTAAAGCTTTTTGCCATTGACCAACTCAGGAATAGAGTATGCTCATTAAACTGAGGCTTATAAGTTTCTGCAACGGGGACACCCTTATAAAGCACCATAAACGCAAAAGCATCACCATTATATGCATTATCGGTTATCAGCCGTTTTGAAATGTCGTTCAGTTCATCCACATTTATACCAGTTGGAGAACCAGAAATAACATTGCCAAGCGGCCAGGCAATAGTATCCTGTGAATACCCTGGCTTAATATTATGCGGGTAAATAGCTTTGCGCAGAGTTGCCTCTGGAGCCCCATTTAAAAGCGTGGCACCGAAGCCGTCCCTGTAAATAGCTTTTGATCTGCCCCAGAGAAAACGGCTTATAACACTCTTCTCAGTAAAATCCACCTTATTTTTAGTAAATTTAATGGGCGTGAAGTTCATATCTATTGATTCCACATCCTGTGGGGTCCTGCCCGATACAAAAACATCGGAACAGAGGTTCTTGGCTGCATAGCCGGTAATTATCGGCAGAAGTGAATTCATGTAAATGGCACCAGCCGAAAGCACGAGAAACAGGGTAATCAATATCCCGTATAATACTTTTTTTCTTGTCATTAAGATCAATTATTAATGGTTTGTACGATTCCTTTCAAATATAACGAAAAACCTGTAAAAATTCAATCCGACTGTTTCAGATCATTTTTTCAGTGCATTGAATTCCGATAAACTTTATTAAACTTGTAAGAATTAAATTAAATCTGTTTTGTTATGGTACAAATCGAGAAATCAACAATGCAGTTCCTCTCAGACCTGAAGAAGCATAATGACCGGGAATGGTTCGCAAAAAACAGAAAAAGGTATGAAGAAGCCAGGGTCAACTTTACTGATTTTATCCAGGCGGTAATTAATGAAATCACATCTTTTGATCCTATTCTCAAGGGATTAGAGGCTAAAAGCTGCATTTACAGGATCAACCGCGATATTCGTTTCTCAAATGATAAATCGCCTTATAAAACACATTTTGGAGCGTTTATTCTCAGAGGCGGAAATAAAAACATGCATACCTGTGCTGGTTATTATATACATATCGAGCCTGGCAACTGTATGATTTCAGGTGGTGCGTATATCCCGCCTGCATCGTGGTTATCTGCAATAAGAGAAAAGATTGATGATCAGGGCGATGAGTTACTGAAGATATGCAGCGACAAGGAATTTGTTAAATACTTCGGAAAAATTGAGGGAGAAAAACTTAAAACTGCTCCGAAAGGTTATCCAAAGGACCATAAGTTTATAGAACTACTAAAATTAAAAAGTTTTCTCGCCACCTGTCTTGTATCGGATGAAGCAGCCACGGCAAAAAGTTATTTCAATTTGATTATCAGCGGATGCCGGGCAATGAAACCGATGATCGGCTTTTTAAATGATTATTAAAAATTCCTGCTTGCCGGAATCTTTCTTATACGGAGGTTTAACGGAGTTACCTCCAGGTATTCATCATCTTTGATCTGCTCCATTAATTCTTCGAGCGAGAACTTTAGTTTAGGAGCAATTTTCAGGCTTTCATCTGATCCTGAAGCCCTCATATTGGTAAGTTTCTTGCCTTTTACCACATTAACCTCCACATCTTTCGGGCGGGTGTATTCACCTACAACCTGGCCCTTATAAACCTGTTCGCCAGGGTCAATGAAGAACCTGCCCCTATCCTGGAGCCTGTCAATTGCATACCCTGTGGCCATACCCTGCTCAAGCGAAACCAGCGAACCATTTGGCTTTGGTAAAAGATCATCGCCTTTATATTTATCATAAGCCCTGAACCGGTGATACATCACAGCTTCTCCCGAAGTTGCAGTCAGCATATTGTTCCTCAGGCCGATAATTCCCCTTGCCGGTATATCAAATTCAAGGTGAACAAGATCGCCTTTGGGTTCTATGACAGTCATCTCACCTTTTCTCTGGGTTACGAGTTCAATAGCCTTGCCCGATAAATCTGCCGGAACATCGATGGTAAGTGTCTCATAAGGTTCTGATTTCACTCCGTTTATTTCCTTCAGGATTACTTTTGGCTTGCCTACCTGGAACTCATATCCCTCGCGCCGCATTGTCTCAATGAGTATTGACAGGTGCAGTATTCCGCGTCCGTATACATTGAAGGTATCTTCCGAGCTTGTCTGCTCCACCTTCAGGGCGAGGTTCTTCTCCGTTTCCCTGAAAAGCCTTGTTCTCAGGTGCCTGGATGTTACATATTTACCCTCCTTCCCGAACAATGGCGAATTGTTTATAGTGAAGACCATGCTCATGGTAGGCTCATCAACCTCTATTCTCTTGAGCGCTTCCGGATTGAGCAGGTCTGCCAGCGTATCTCCTATCTCAAAATCTTCCAGGCCGATAACTGCGCAGAGATCGCCGCAACGGACACTTTCAGTCTTTACTCGTCCCAGTCCTTCAAATACAAAAAGTTCCTTGACGCGTACCTTTTTGACCACTCCGTCCTTTTTGCATAATGTATAGTCTTCACCAGCATTGATATCGCCACGGAAGACTCTTCCGATTGCAATCCGGCCCACATAGCTCGAATAGTCGAGAGAGGCCACCTGCATTTGGGCAGTGCCTTCGACATATGGTGGTTCAGGAATCTGACTAAGGATCGTATCAAGAAGATAAGTTATATCGGTTGTCGGCTTCTTCCAGTCACTGCTCATCCATCCATATTTTGAAGAACCAAATACTGTTTCAAAATTGAGCTGTTCTTCGGAAGCATCAAGGTTAAACATCAGATCAAAAATGTCTTGCTGCACTTCATCAGGACGGCAGTTTTCCTTATCGACCTTATTGACGACCACGATGGGCTTCAATCCAAGATTTATTGCTTTACCGAGAACGAATCTGGTTTGAGGCATCGGTCCTTCAAAAGCATCGACAAGCAGCAGGACGCCGTCAGCCATTTTCAGGACACGTTCCACTTCGCCTCCGAAATCAGCATGCCCCGGAGTATCAATAATATTGATCTTAACGCCTTTATAGTTTACCGAAACGTTTTTCGAAATGATAGTTATTCCCCTCTCCCTTTCAAGATCGTTGCTGTCGAGTATCAGTTCAACTGCATCCTTCCTCTGGTCCAGCACTTTGCACTCCTGTATTATCCTGTCGACCAGGGTGGTCTTGCCATGGTCAACATGTGCAATTATTGCTATATTTCTTATTGACTGCATAAAAAATTACGAGACAGCAAAAGTAATATTGTTGGCGGTAATATTGTAATAAACAGATCAAAATCGGTTTATAATAAAAAATTCATATATTTAGTTTCTAATCATAAACGAAACTGTATGAAAAAAATGATCTTCACCCTTCTATTCACCGCCCTGACAGTGATGTCGGTACATGGGCAGGCCGGTGTTAAGCTTGAAGTAGGTATGAAAGCTCCTGACTGGACATTCACTGATGCTAATAAAAAACCTTTCACAATGAATTCCTGGCCGGGGAAAGTTCTGCAGATCAACTATGTCGATCCTGACGAATCTGATCTGAACGATCCTTTTAATGATGTAGTTAATAAAGCGACTGACGTAGACAAGACAATAAGCAAAGATCTCTTCAAGGGATTTGGTATTGTTGACTGCAAATCGACCTGGAAGCCGAACGCCCTTATCAGACTGATAGCCGGCAACAAGGCCAAGAAATATGATACCACGATCCTTTTTGACTATGACGGAACCCTGTGGAAATTATGGGGAATGCCCAGGGACAATTATAGTGTTATCATCCTTGATAAGAACAGGATTGTCAGGGCTTTATATAAGGGAAAGATCCCCGAAGCAGATAATGCAAAGATCGTCCAGCTCATTATAGATCTTACAAAAGAGTAAAAGATTTAGCTTTCACTGTAAAAATATGACAGAACTTAAAAGTCCTGTCATATTTTTTATTTAACATGTTACATTTCAGGCCGATCAGTTAGCTTCCCTGATATCTGAAATATCGCTCCCTATTTTTGCTTTTATCCTCTCAAGGTCGTTCTTCATAGCTGCAACTGCCTGGATAAGCTGTTTTTCTGGCAGGACTGGATCGGGAAGCTCGCTGCTGATGAAGTTAACGAATTTCCATATCTCTTTCACCTCGCTGATGTGAACTTCATAAGGCTCATAAACGGGGTTTAGCGAATAGAGAACCAGTTTACCATTGTTCAGGAGGTTGTTTTCCACCAGCTTAAAGACGATACCATCATTTATTGTGAAGATCACATAGGCTTTTCCGCTTATTATTTCATGCCAGTCCTGCAGAAACTCGCCGGTGACCCATGAGCCGTCGGGGATCGGAAGCATTGAATCGCCTTTAAGCTGGAAGGTCCTGTACTTTCTTTTTTCCGAAAGGAACGGAAGTCTGAACCTTGGCAGTTCGCCGATGAATTCAGGGTCGGCATATCCGGTCGCATAACCTGCCTTTGCCTTTTCCGGAACAAGCTCTATGTTTTCCAGGTTGTCGGAGTTGACTGTTGTTGCCAGTACCCGAAGGTTGCTTCCTTTAATATAGGCATCATATCCTCTTTCGAGTTCGCCAAGCTGGCTTTCCGAAAGGTCAGGGATATTGATCTTAAGCATTGTGTCGATCGACAGGTTGAAGTATCGCGAAAATGAAACCAGGATATCAATCCCGGGCTGGGCCACGCCGTTCTCATAACCGCTCAGGGTCGAACGCTTGAGGTTAAGGGCTGCAGCAACATCATCCTGTGTCCTGTCCCTTCTTTTTCTTAAAAATTTTATGTTGGAAGCGAAGTACATAATGAAAATTGATTATATTGTAATCATAATATTGATTAATTTTTAATCAAAAGTAAAGCATACTATTAATATATGCAAGTTTTTTAAGAAAAAAGTTTGGAGTGAGCTAAAGTTTATAACAACTCTAGTCACTCCAAACTCTAGTCACTCTAGGCACTTAACAATGTTCTTAGTGGGCAACATAGAAAGATCTGTTCTGCATCTCGACCTCGATACCTTTTTTGTATCAGTCGAAAGGCTTAAGAACAGCAAGCTCGTCGGCATGCCTGTCATAATCGGCGGCATGTCGGACCGCAGCGTGGTGTCGAGCTGCAGCTACGAAGCAAGGAAATACGGGGTGAGCTCTGCGATGCCCATGAAGATGGCCAGGAATATGTGTCCCGATGCAATAGTTATACGTGGCGATATGGAGGCATACAGCAATTACTCGAATCTGGTAACCGAGATAATTGCCCGGAAAGCGCCGCTATATGAGAAATCGTCGATCGACGAGCATTACGTAGACATCACCGGCATGGATCGTTTCTATGGGTGCTACCAGTGGTCGCATGAATTGCGCCAGCAGATAATAAAAGAGACCGGGCTCCCTATATCGATCGGCCTTTCAGTGAACAAGACCGTATCTAAAATAGCGACCGGAGAGGCGAAGCCAAATGGCGAGATAGAGGTGAGAAAAGAGATTGTCCTCCCCTTCCTCGACCCGCTATCGATAAGCAAGATACCAATGATCGGACAGAAAACGTATCATGTGCTCCGTTCAATGGGCATAGCGACAATATATACATTGAGGAATATTCCGGCAGAGATGCTCGAGAAGCTCATGGGCAAAAACGGCATTGAAGTGTGGAAAAGAGCAAACGGCATAGATTCAACTCCCGTCATCAGCTATTCTGAACAAAAATCGATAAGCACCGAACATACCTTCGAAAAGGATACCACCGACATGACCAGGCTCAACCAGCTGCTCGTGAGCATGGTGGAGAAGATCGCCTACGAGCTCCGGAAGCAGGAGAAGCTAACCTCATGCGTAACAGTTAAAATAAGATATTCAAATTTTGACACTCACACCCTGCAGAAACGGATCCCGTATACCGCATTCGACCACGTGCTTACGGATATAACCAAGGAACTCTTCGGCAGGCTCTACCAGCGGCGCATGCTCATAAGGCTCATAGGCGTAAGATTCAGTCATATGGTGCAGGGAGTGCAGCAGCTCGATATGTTCGACGACACTCCCGAAAAGGTGAGCCTCTATATGGCCATGGATAAGCTCAGGAAGCGTTTCGGGCGTGATGCAGTGCGGAGAGCTGCCGGGGTGATGACCAGCAGCGAAAGAGAGGATAAGGCCCTTAAACAGCTCGAGAATGCCCGTAAAGAGCAGGAAATAATGGAGCAGCGTCTGCGAGGATATTTTGCATTTGGAAGATAGAAGTTTGGAATGAGTAGAGTTTGGAGTACTTAGAGTTGAAAACAACTCTAGGCACTTTAGGCACTCTAGGCACTCTAGGCACTTCAAACAATGTACCTTAATTGCCACACATATTACAGTCTCCGCTACGGCACCATGTCGGTGGAACAGCTTGTGCAGAAAGCAACTGCTGCAGAAGCCGGAACTATAGTCCTGACAGATATAAATAATTCAACGGCAATACCGGAATTTGCCGGTGAGTGCATTAAAAACAACATCAGGCCGGCAGCAGGAATTGAATTCAGGAACGGCAATGACCTGCTCTATACCGGAATTGCCCGCAATAACAATGGACTGAGGGAGCTCAATGAATTCCTCTCGAAATGCAATTTTGAAAAAACAACGATATCCTTCCCCGCCCCGCGATTCTCAGATTCATATGTCATCTACCCTTTCACAAATCCTCCTGGGCGCCGGATGTACGACAACGAGCGCACAGGCGTAAGAATCTCAGAAATTAACAGGTTGCTGCCGGTTGAGCCCTCACTCAGGAACAGAATGGTTATCATGCAGCCGGTTACATTCGCCGATAAAGACGACATATTCATCCACAGGAGCCTCAGGGCAGTCGACAACAACATTCTTCTCAGCCACCTGAAACCATCGCAGTGTGCCGGTGAGGACGAGTTTTTCATCTCGGCCGGAGAAATGAAAAAAGTATTCTCAGCATATCCTGATATCATCAGAAATACCAGTGACCTGACGGATGACTGCAGTCTGGCATTCGACCTCGAGAGCCAGAAAAACAAAAAGATATTCTCGGCAAGCAGATACGACGACAAGCTGTTGCTCGAGAAGCTTGCCTGGGACGGTATGGAGTACAGGTATGGCAAACAAAACAGCGAGGCAAGGAATAGGATAAGCCATGAACTTGAAATAATCGACAGACTCGGCTTCTCTGCCTATTTTCTGATAACGTGGGATATTGTCAGGTACTCGATGACAAGAGGCTTTTACCACGTCGGAAGAGGAAGCGGGGCAAATTCCATAGTTGCTTATTGCCTGAAGATCACCAATGTTGACCCCATTGACCTGAACCTTTACTTTGAGAGGTTCATTAATCCAAAACGGAGCAGTCCTCCTGATTTTGACATCGACTATTCATGGAAAGAAAGAGATGAGGTTATCGATTACATCTTTAAAAGATACGGGTATAACCATACCGCCCTGCTGGGCACAATAAGCACCTTCAGGGGCAAGTCGATCGTTAGGGAGCTCGGGAAGGTTCATGGGTTGCCTAAAGAAGAGATTGATTCAATCATAGATAATCCTTCAGCGGAAACAAATCGTAACGAGATCACTGATATAATTTTCTCCACAGGGCTTAAGATTGCTGATTTCCCGAACATGCGGAGCATCCATGCAGGCGGTATACTAATATCTGAAGAGCCCATGGTATCATTCACCGCACTCGACATGCCTCCGAAAGGATTCCCAACGACACAGTGGGATATGTACACAGCTGAGGAGATAGGCTTTGAGAAGCTTGACATCCTTAGCCAGCGAGGTATCGGACATATCCGCGAGAGCGCAGAGATAATACTGAGGAAC
>Ga0187886_1001613_pt1 | contig 19970 bp, 19 predicted proteins | sample June2016WEW_20_1_FD_133001 | JGI IMG/M metagenome (GOLD analysis project Ga0187886, IMG submission 133001) | Peatland microbial communities from SPRUCE experiment site at the Marcell Experimental Forest, Minnesota, USA - June2016WEW_20_150 | ecosystem: Environmental > Terrestrial > Soil >... | reverse complement strand
TGCTTTAATAGCTCACGGGGTACCAGCTTCTTCTTCTCCACGTGCTTGTCCCTGCCTTTCCTGTTGTTATTGTAAACCAAAGATTCAGGAAAGAGCAGAAGCACAATTTATTTTACAGACTCCATTCAGCATTCTTCTCATACAAGTTATCACCCACTCAGCCGTTCTCCATTTCTTTAATTATATCCCCTAGATATTGCTCTGTCTTTTTTTTGCTATTTGCAAGTTTAGGGATACAAATATCCAACAGGGAACAGTTCTTGCACTTACTGCTCTTTATTGGCTGTGGGGTTTCTCCTTGGGCAAACAGCGTATGCATTCTTTCTGATAGCATGCGGACCCGATCCCTCAACGTCTGGTTAAAATCTATGCGGTGCCTGTGTTTTGTCTCGCCATAGAACATATAACCATAATCGAGCGTGATAGAGAGCATTTCTTCCAGGCATATAGCCTGAGCACATAATTGAACCTCATCCCTGTCATCAGGTTTCGGTTTCCCCCGTTTATATTCAACGATACTATAACCTGTACCAGAACTATCCGGCTCTTTGTGCAATTCAATCACGTCCGCCACGCCGTAAAGTCCAAGCGTTTTGGAGATGAGCGGTACTGAACGTATGATCTTGACATCTCCACGAGTTTCCGTAAAGTAGGGATCATCCGCTCTCTGATGCAAAAGTTTTCCTTCTACAGTGCGAACATTTTCAAGCCACTGATTTTCAACATGGATCAACCCCCACTGTCTCTCACAGAAAGCAAAATGCTGTATGCCGGACAACGGCAGAAGATCATCTTCCGAGTTATACATCAAGAACCACTCCCGCCTAGAGACCGTCTATAATCTCTGGCGTTAAATCCGGTAACGTCTTAAGTTCGATTTCATAATCAGAAATATCCTTCGGATCGGTCACGCCAAACTTTAAAGATATATTTAACAAGCGATGAACTTTTGCAGATGAGTACTGACCATTTTTATTATTATGTTTCCACCAGTAGACTTTATAAACTTCCATACTGCCTTCCGGTCTTGCAGAAGAGGCATCATTTTGAAACAAATTAATCAAAACATGCTTGATGGCTTCGGCATCTTCATCGCTGAAACCGGTTTTGCTGGCCAGCTGGGGATTTATGCCTCCATAGAATACATATACTCCATGGTCCACCCGATGCTTCATTCCCATAGTATCAGAAGCTCTTTTTGTTCCATCGCCCTCCCCGCTCACGCTTTTTGTTATCTGAATACTAGATATACCGATCGGACTAATACTAAAAGCAGGATGAATAGATACCGGCCCACGGATACCGATAGAAACCCCCTGCTCTTCACCACCCTCTTCATCTTTCTTAGCTTTCTTATTGCTACCTTTATATGCGAAAACCTGTCCGAAAGATCGCACATCTATCCATTTCCGACAAGCCTCCTCTCGATATTCCTTCTCATCCTTTACACCAACGCCCTTCAATTCGCCTTCGGCTCTTGCGCGAAGGCTTCTATATCCATCAACTCTATTATCATCAGATTGCACAAAAATCTCATATCCTGCCTCCATTAAACGATTTCTTATCTTCCGTTTGATACAAACATCCGACAGTTCTCCATAACCATCATAATTGACTCGGGGTCGGTTTCCGTTCAAGGGATCTCCATTCGGGTTAGCATTTTTTACAGTAACAATCACACCAAAATCAATTTTGTTTTTCAGGGTTTCCATGAGCATCCTCCTCATTAAATTATTATTTTCAAATATCAAAACCCCGTTAATTAATTGTTATCTATCAATCTTATTGCTGAATCTTTTCTCATACCTCTTTTTGATTCCTGAGGGCCTCACGCTGGCAATGATAACCTAACAAAAATTCTCCGGTCAGCTTTTTATCATTGAGAAAGTCATCTTGCGCAAACATAGCAATCACTTCAGATAATAAATGTTGTCTCTTTAATGATTTATTGCCCAACCTTGTCTTATAAGGCTCTAATGCAAGCTCGATTGTTCTCCATGTTGTAAAGGGATGGTCCGCGAACCTCTGCATGAGCCTTGCCGCATTCGTTTGACGGTTTTCTCTACTTTCATTCAAAGCCCATTGTTCCAAGCTGTCCGCTAAGGCAAGCAGTCTTCCATACAAATAGTCTCTTGTTTTCCGATTTTCATCTAACGCCAAATCCAGGCCCTCCTTGTCATGATATTTCTTATAAAGCGCACAGGCGATGCTGAGCGTTTTATTCCATTCCCAGTCATCCATACCCACCCGATTAGATGCCCGTTGGACAGATGATTCAATCAGATCTCTCGGAATTTTCTGTCCGTCAATAATACAAGGGAGAATCCGCTCCACAGTTGATTTACGAAGCCGATCATCCACCCTGCCCCCATAGACCGCTTCCGCTATATCGACTGGGGCAGGTGCCCCAAGAAATCTAATATGCACTTTTTTCTTGCTTCCGGTTCGAGAGTCAATTACCTCCTTTGAGCGGTAGTCATGAATCCATCTGCATGTTTCATGCCAATTATCAATCCTTTTCAAAAAATCTGAGCCATCCAGCTCACGATAAAAAGTTATGGCCATGCGTCCCGGTGTTGCCGAATCCATTCCCATGACCACTACACGAGTCCCAAGGCCAATATTCATACCATAACCGGCAATTCTCTGCTTTAACTTGAGTGCTAATTCTTGAGCAGTATATACTGATACATCAGAATCACTCTGCACCCCCTCAATCCCTAATATTGAAAAAGGATCTGCCAATGGATCCGGTATCTCTTTTCCGGAAGTGGCCCATGCCACAATTGCCTGTTCACCTCTTCTGTAGCCTTGCCTGCTGATTAACCAGCGAAGGGCGTTATGTGCTTTTTGTGTAACTTCAAAACTTACTGTACACGCCTGTCTTGCCGACAGAAAACGGCCGCGAAAAGTAAACCCGCTTATATCATTTGAGGAGATGAGCTTGGCCTTATCCCCATCGTTTCTCAGCTTTGCCGGATGCTGCTCGGCCACAAGCAGATCATCCCCTACGACATAACAGAGCCCCCTATCTTCTTTGGTAGATGAATAATAATTAATCCAGCTCGCAAACAAACTAAAATCAGTCCAGACTGAGTCTTGATTCTCATTGGGAATTTCAATTCTCCAGCGGACAAACGCATCTGACTGTTCAGAACCAACTGATACTTTAAAAATATCAGGCGCATCACCGTTTTTCTTATCCCACTTATCCAAAAACTTGCTATCAGATCCAATATATAGTATTTGATTGTTGACGAGATCTTCGATTACATTCCCTTTTTCAATATATTTCAAAATAGCTTTAGCTTTTAGGTGCGAATGTTCTGACTCGCACCATTTTCTTAACAACTCGTGATAAAAATTAAAATAATGCTTTTTTGTCCCCCCATATTTTTCATAGTCCGCAGCCACATACTGTAACTTATCGCAAAGTGGATGTGCAGCGGGTCCACTAGTTCTTCCCCCGGACTCTTCCGTACATGGCACAATAGTTCTTGCCTCATTCTTGGGTATTACTTTTGCACGCCGAAAGTTGCCATCTGCATCAATGACTATCTCTATCTGCGCCTGCTGAGTTGTATGGCAAATCGGTAGCAGCGGTACTTTATTTTCATCAGAACCAGGGCCAATCATCGACTGGCAATTCTCATATGTCTCATAGAGTCTGTGTATCCAACTCATCGCTCAGCCTCCTTTTCGGAGTATCCTACTAAGAGTCCATCTTCATCCAACCCAACCGAGATGGGTGAATCCGCCGACATTGACCTGACAAACTTGTGGATGCTGCAATCTTCCGGGCGGATAAATTCTATAATGCCATTGATCATCTTTGGTCGCCAAAATCTTGAACTAAGTTCTCTTTTTCCCGTTTCATCGGGATAATCAAAACCATGGAATATCAGATCATAGCTCAACTCTCCGTATTGGTCGTAAAATCCTTGACTTTCACCAAAATGGCAGGGCTCCACATAGCCCTGGCACTCGCGCGATCCCAAATAAATATCCCTCCTACCACCCTTTTCGATCATCCGTCTGGTAACAAAAAAATGCTTGTTCTCATTACGGTCGTTGGTCATGTCTACCCGGTTCAGGTTCCATTCAAAATGCGCCTGCACCTGGTATTCCACATCAGAGAGATAAGTATAGATCGATAGTGAATTACCGCCACCATAATTCAATGGCTTGGCACTCCGTGTCTGTGTTCTGATTGCTTTCATCACCCGCATCTTATCAATAACCCAAATAATTGTGGGCTTCCAGTAGACGGATTCCATGATCCCCTTTAAGGCCTGATAAGTAGGAATTTGGTAAGAATACTTCTCGCCACCAATCTTAGTTAATGGGTCAGTAAATAGAGCGTATTTCCCATACACCTTAAAGTCCACCTTGTTTTCCATGTTGCACCTCCTAAAATATTAAATTTTCCATTTCATTGATTGCTATTTGACTCATACCAAATGTATCGCTGTAGTATTGCTTATCAAGATAATAAATACCAGCCCCACTCTGGACTTCACGAATAATCTGTTGCCCTGCCAATTTTTCAAATTCATATGGGAATAGATTGACGGAATATCTCTGTGCCTCTTTCAATAATTTGTATTGTTTCTCCAAGTTATCTGAAGCGCAGAGTTCATTGATGATTCGTTCGCCAACCCCATAAGAAACAATAACGCCGCGAGTGAATGAATCAATTGCCTGAAATGCCTTTGACGCTGCCAAAAATGATTGCCGGCAACATATCTGGGGGAAAGAATCATTATTGATTCTCTGATATGCTTGGACAGACAGATGATTATTAGACAAAAGATCGAATAGATTATCTTCTCTGCCAATCACTGATCTTCCGTCAACCTTGTAGGACATCTCATCGTTTCTTTGATAAAAATAATATTGATAATAGCGCTCCAAGGACTTCAGACCAATAATATCTTCATCAAACTGCTTGGGATCATCCCTGAATTCACCGAGAACTCGCTCAGCTCTCTCTTTTCCAATCCTGATATCTTTCAGTCGATCCAAGTTCTCATCCTTCGGATTGATAATAAAGACCCTTCCTGGCATCGGCCTATTACCATTCCGGTTACATCTACCGGCAGCCTGCCCTATTGAATCAAGACCTGCCAGATAGCGGATAACGCTTCCAAAATCAATATCTATCCCGGCCTCAATGAGCTGCGTGCTAACACAGATGACAGGTTCCTCGCCCAATAACTCTCTAATCTCATTCAAGATTATAATGCGATGCGCAGGACACATATTTGTACTAAGATGAAATATTTTCGCGCTCTGACATTTTTCTAATTCTTGAAATAAATTGATAGCCTCTTTCTTGGTGTTTACCACAATCAAAACGCTACCCGTCAGGTCTAATTCTTGTTTTACAAGTTCTGCTACATCAGAGTCTGTCCAGCCTGCCTTTTTCCGACGGTCATAAACAATTACACGTTTCAATTCCTGAAAAAGCCTATGAACATCTGGCATCATCTGTTGTTCGGGTGTGATCTGCAACGCTCTCTGAACAGGAGTTATCTTATCTAGAAGGGGTTGTGTGGCAGTACAAAGCACCACTGTCGATCCACAATTTTCAATTAGAAAACGCACGGCTAGATTAAAAAGATGCACACATCTGATGGGAAGCGTTTGGATTTCATCGAAGATAATCACCGCGTTAGCAAGCTGATGCATCCTCCGTGCATCTCTAGTCCCGGAACTAAATAAGGATTCCAAAAAATGAACCATAGTCGTATATACCACTGGCATATCCCAGTTTTCAGACAAAAGTTTCTGACGAGCATTCTCACTTTCCGGCGTTAAATTTGAATGGTGCTCCAAGACAATATTATTTAAATAGGATCCATCAGGCATCTGTTCTTCGAGGGCTTCTCTAGCCTTTTGGGCATTTTGATCAATAATCGAAGTAAATGGTATAACATAAATAATTCTATCCATATTGTGCTTTTTGGCATGATTCAAAGCAAAGCGCAAGCTGGAAAGCGTTTTGCCACCTCCTGTCGGCACGGTCAGTTGATAGAGGCCTTTCGGTTTATTCGAAAATTCCAAGCAATGATTAGAGATATCTTGACGTAGCATATTGACTTTACTATTACTATTAAACCTACTCAAATATATTTCTAATCGTTCTATGAGAATAGACCATTCCTTATAATATCCTTGATTCCTTTGCTTTGCGTATTCAGGAAATTCAAAATCTGCAGTATCTAGTCTATCTGCATCAATAAGACAGCTAAAAATAAATTTTATTAATAATCCACTTTTAAACATCATTGTTTCCGACGAATCATTATTCTGCTGCAATGATACTAACTTTTGATTAAATACATTAATAAATTGACTATTTGATAATATAGTCTCTATTTTTAATTTAATACTATCATCTAAATTTAAAACTGCTTCTTCGACACGAGTTTTCTCAGCCGGTTTATTCATCCTCCTGGAATAATTATCAACGCCATCAGTTGTCAAACAATCAATCAGTCCAGTATGATGGGATGCAATTATTAAAGACAATATCTGTGAAACCCATAAGCTTTCCTTGCCTTTATTAAAATAATGTTGATAGATAAATTGGGCGCCAGCACTGGAATGGTCTATTTTCCCTTTCTTTTCTTTCGAATCCACATAACCATCTTCATCCGGATCAATCAATCCCGTTGCAGATCTGATATATTGGTCAAATTCAAGACTTGCTTTCCCCAGATCATGCAATAACCCTATTAATTCTCCCTGTTTTTCCAGGCCAATTTTAGAAGCAAATCGACCTGCTAACAAGGAGACCCCGGTCAAGTGATGCCATAAGCTCTGTTTTGCGCCATCTTTTTTGCGGCAATGGGCAATAAACTCTTTTACAACTTGTGAATGTGAGCATTGTCGTTCATTATCCATAGTATCTGCTCCTGTAATCATAAATTATCTATAATTATAAGGTAATCTAGAATACAAACTGTTTCTGCAGGTTTAGACTATCGATTTGCCTTTTCTATTTATACTTCACTATTTTCTATAGCCTCGCGTTACAGGGGCATGAAAATCTCGATCAGGATCGGGATCTGGTTGGCTTCAAGTTTGAGCCTGTCAACGGGTGTTGGCTCAGGTATAGTTTCTCCGTCCTGTTCCATGCTGTGCAGGTGCAGGGCTACAGCCTCTCTGGCATTGTTCACGGCTTCCTCAGTGGTCTTGGCGCAGGGGAGGCAGCCGGGCAGATCGGGAAATTCGATCGCGATCCCATCTTTGGAATAGTCAAAGATTGCCGGGTAAATATAACGATCTTTATGCATTCAACCATTGCCCCTTTCAATATGTTGAGGCAAGATATGCTGGCACGCCGTTTATTTTCCTGTTTTGAAATAACCAGTAATTGTGCTATTATAGCGGCAATGCTATAATAGTGCTGGGCTGTAAAATGATTACGATTGATATCGAGCCGGTTATTGATTATCTGCGTTCACTCGGCCCGGCAATTCGGGCCAAGGTGTATCGCGGGATCGAACTCCTTGCCAATCATTGGCCTTTGATTGCAGAGCCCCACGTAAAGCGAATTTCAGGATATGAGGGCCTGTGGGAGCTGGCACGCTGGTGATCATACATGGCTATACAAAGAAGACGACCAGGATACCGCAACGTATTTTGAAGACTGTACATCAGAAAATAGCCGAGTACCGTGCAAAGGAGCGATAAATCATGCTGGATTACCGGGAAGCTCTGCAAGATGAACTGAAAGATCCAGCTTTCAAAACAGCTTGGGATAGTTATGAACTAGAATACAAACTTGCCAGCTTGATCATCCGGCTGCGCAATAAGGCCGGGCTTTCCCAGGCAGAACTCGCCCGGAAAATAGGCACCACGCAGTCTGCCATCGCCAGGATGGAGAGCGGCAAAGTCGTCCCCCACCTGGAGAGCCTGGCCAAGATAGCCAGAGCCTGCGGCAAAAGCCTGGAGATCGAAGCCCGATAGAGTGATAATCCCTTCTTTTTTTACCAAACTGCCGCCTAGGGCTTGTACCGCCCCCCTCTCCGCGAAGGCGTGGCCTGATAGCATCTTGCATAATTCTGCTGCCTAGCAGCTCGTTATCGAGCTGCCATTATCGTTGATGCTTTATCATATAATGCAGCCATAGAACAGGCCTCGGTGGCCACCTCCTCCCTGAGGCCCGGCGGGGCGAGCACTGTGGCATGACTACCGTAGGACAGTACCCAGCGCTTGACCTCATCCAGACTGCCGACCTGGAGACGTAACATCAGACCTCCGTTGGGCAACTCTTCGACTTGTTGAGTGGGATGCCAGCGACGTTCCCTGATGTAAGGGGCCTGATAGGCATCGAAGCGCACCGCCACCTCCACCGGCTGTTCTCCCCGCTCCATTTGAAAGGCCTGCGCCATCCAATCTCCCAGATGGAAGTTCGAATCCCGCTCGAATATTGAATTCATTATCTCCCACCGGTCGATGCGCCCGGTGTGAAAAATGCAAAAATCGGAGCGCGGGTGGTCGAAGGCGATCAGGTACCAGTCGCCGTTCCGGTTATAGAGATGGTAGGGCTCCACCACCCGTTCCTGCCAGCAGTCCCGGCTGGCAGTATAGTAGTAGATCTGCACCTGGCGCCGCTCCTTGGTCGCCCGGTGCAGGCTGAGCAGTAGTTCCTCCCGGACGCTTACGGTGGGGAGGGTAGCAAAGATATAGCACTCCCGGATCTCCTCCAGGGTCACCTCCACCGGGGCCTTTAGCCCTCTGGAGATCTTGTCCATGGCGGAGCGCAGGGACGGTTCGAAGGATGTCCCCAGGCAGCGCCGCGCCGCCTCCACGCTCAGGAAGAAAGCCAGCAGTTCCCCTTCGGTGACCATCATGCTGGGGAGAATATAGGTGTCATCGGTATAACACCATCCCCCGTGACCACTGTCGTAGGCAAGCGGCGCTCCGAGCCTGTCGATCAGGAACTGGCGGTCCTGGTAGATGGTCCGCTCCCTGACCTCCAGTATTTTAGCCAGGCGTAGCGCATTCGGATAGCGACCGGAGCGCACTTGCCGGTCTATCTCCATGATCCGCTCGAGTTGCTGCCTGCCCGACATTCTTCTCAAGCCTCCCTGCGTACTTCCAATCCAATATGGTTGTCTGCCATCCCGTCTACGAATGCAGGATCGACTGAATTGTTTTCAGTGTCCAATTTTCAGTATAGCAATGGATACTGCAGTCATTGATCAGTCTGTAAATTAATATTAGATGGGAATGATTTCTGTGGAGGTTATGCGATGCTCTCAATATCGACTGCACCAAAGCGACCAGGAAGAGCTTTTGCCTGATCGCCGGAAGCCGATCGCCGGTTCGGTTCTACGCGATGTGGATCGTCCCTAGCCAGAACACAATGCTCTTGTCGATGTGCACCAATTTCCCGAGTTTCAACCATAGACATAATGAGGTGAATCCATCATCCCCTGGCACCCGGAATTTTTCGAGCAACCTGCGCCATCTCCCGGAGCATGATCGAAAAATTATGCTTCTTACTTCGACAATTTCCATTTGATTCCTGCAAATATTTTCTTTTAATATATGATTTTGCTTTTATTTCTCAGCACTGACAAAGTTGCCGTACTATGCTGGAGGATAGAGCAACGCATATCCTGTGCATCTCATCAAACTATGCCAATCCCAGCGTGAGAGCAATTGCATTGTAAACACGCAATGTCCGGCTGGTGATAGAAAGATGCCAGGGAATCCGGCCAAAGAAAAAAACCCTTGCGGGTCTAATTTTGATCCAAGTTTTTAACCGGCGCTTGCTGAGCGGATATTCAGGCTCCGGGCAGGCCAGTTTTTTGACCGATCAGGCTTAGCACCAGTTGCGCCAACGACAGGGCGCGTTCGGCATCGCTCTTGTCAAAAGCATCAGCGGGGATCCCTCCGGGAAGCCCATTGGGATACCTGGTGGGGACGCCTGCAGCCACCATCGCTCAGCTTCTTCTCGCGGATTATTCTTCATAGACAATCCTACCTTCCTCGATCAGGCGCCGGATGAATTCCCGTTTTGTGGCCAACTCGGTCAACTCCTGAGGAGTATAGATCAACACATCTACGGCCAGGCGGGGCAGTACCGTATTATAAAAATCCTCGAGCCGCTGCTTGAAGGGAAACGTGGTATCCTGCACGGCGATCAGGTCCAGGTCGCTGGTTGCTGTAACCTCGCCGCGCCCTACCGAGCCACATAAGATAAGTTTTTTTATCCTTAATTGCGGGCAGAAATCAATAATACGCTGCAGTTCCTGATGCAGTGCCCGGCTCCGCTGTTCATCAACCTGCCATCTGATAGACATAGTTGCAGTCACCTTGTTGTATTACGTATCTCATGCAGTTAATAATCATGCTACCATAATCTGGCTCAAGCCACAATTGTAGATCGCTGATTGCAATCCTAAAATCATCCATTATAACGTCGCCATCTAAACAAACTTTTCCGACTGTCAATGGACTGAGAAAATGCCACCTCCAAAGTGCTTTATCGGGACTGAGAAAATATCATCTTAATAGAATACGCATTCGCCTTGCACAGCAGTTCATGTTAGACTTTAGCTACGTCAAACACAATATATAGGTGTATAGATGCAAGAGAATGATGGAAGTAATGAGATTGCCGAAGAAGAGGATCTTTCAGAAAATGAAGTAGTCACTAAAAGAGGACCCGGCTGCCTGATCAAAACGCTGGCCATTTTGACTCTCTTAGCCTTTATCGTGTTTATCATCCCCAACTTCACCGCACTGTTCTCCGCCAAGCTGCCCTTTTTAGAACAGAACAGGGCGCTCATGGCAGATCAGATCGTCCAGCGCTGTAAGCCGGCCGTAGTCAGCATCGAGGCTACTGCCATAGACGGGCCTTTTAATACCGCGGTACACCAGGGGACCGGTTTTAACATATCCCCGACAGGCGTGATCATCACCAATCAACACGTCATCGCTAATGCGCGCAGCGTCTCTGTCACCTTTGACGATGGCAAGAAATATTATTCTGACCAATTTACCCTCGTCCCCGGTGCCGATCTAGCTGTAATCAAGCTTGCCGGCAACAATCTTCCGGCTTTACCCCTTGATCTGAAAGATCATGTACAAAACGGCGATACTGTCACGATCATCGGCGACCCGCTGGGTTTTGAGCAAATATCGCAGAGGGGTGTAGTCGGCGAATTCTATCAAATGAAGGATACCCAGTCTCCTGTCTTTGAGATCAAAATCCCTATCAATCCGGGCAATAGCGGCAGCCCGGTCATCAACGACCAGGCCCAGGTAGCGGGCATTGTTTTTGCCAGCATCAGCCTGACTATAAATGGCAAACCAGAGACCAGAGCCCTGGCCATCCCTGTTCAGGCCTTGGCCCAGGTCCTGCCCATCAAGTAATCCCAGTTAGTAATTTCATCCTCCCAGTGTATCTGTCTGAGGAGGGATGACATTTTCCCTGCGGAGTTATACCATGACATTATCGCTGACCGACGACACACTAGAGTTTCCAGCTTGTCTTTTTCCAGCTTTCATTATATAATCAACGCGAAAATTGAATAAAGGCATTCCTTCGTTAGGCGAGGCTTCTGTGTGGACAGACGCCACTACCCGGAAACGTCGAAAGACGCCAAATGGGTCAACAGGTATTACCGGCTTAAGGTTTTACCTAATGTGGCTGAGACCAATCTCTAAGCCATGCACGTGCTAAAGCTCAACGAGTGGGGGGATGGGGTTTATATGTATTTATAGGCTGAGTCTTCCCGCGGGGAGGACTTTTTTATTGGGTAAATATGCCACCGCTGCCAGCAGCACCTCCGGCAGGAGCTGCGAGTATGCTGGTGACAGGAGCAGGGGAGTTTAATACCGGGGCACAGCCCCGTTGAGCGAGGAGGGGAAGGCCATGGAAAAGGTCATTGCGCAGAGGGAATTCTTCTTGAGTCAGGTGCTCGGCAGGCAGATTTTCGACCGGGATGGTAAATTGGTCGGGCGGCTGCGGGATATGGCGGTGCACTGGGACAACTACTATCCCAGGGTGATCGGGATCAAGTTTGCCAAACACGTCCAAAAACTGATCGAGATCAGCCAGATCGAGCGGTGGGATGAACGCAGCATCCGGCTCAATGTGGCCTTCACCGAGGACCTTCGCCCCTTGGAGGAGCAGGAGATCTACGTGGGCAAGTGGCTGCTCGACAAGCAGATCATCGATACCAAGGGATCGAAACTGGTGCGGGTCAACGACATCATGCTGGCCTGGATCGACAGCGGCACCTCTCCCAAGCTGATCCTGGTGGCGGTGGACGTGGGCGTGCGCGGCCTGCTGCGCCGCATCGGCATGGAGGCCCTGGTCAAGGGCCGGCCCCAGAACCTGGTGGACTGGAAGTACATCAAGCCGCTGGAGACCAGGATGGACAGCCTGCGTCTGACTCTGGAGCGCCCCTCCTTAAATGATCTGCACCCCGCTGACCTGGCAGATATCATCGAGGACCTGGACAATATCAGCCGCAGCCAATTGCTGGCCGGCCTGGACCAGCAGACCACCATCGAAGCCCTGACCGAGGTGGATATCAATACCCAAGTGGAGATCATCACCGGCATGGATACCGCCCAGGCCTCCAAGCTGCTGGCGGATATGCCGCCGGACGAGGCCGCGGATATCCTGGGCGAGCTGCCTGAGGAGAAGTCCCGCGAACTGCTGGATCTGATGGGGCATGAGGAGGCCGAGGATGTCCGGGAGCTGATGGAATATGAGGAGAAAACCGCCGGGGCCCTGATGACCACCGAGTTCATCTCCTTCCCGGCGGACATCACCACGGAGGCCTGCATCAACCGGCTACGGGAGCTGCAGCCCTCGGCCGATACTATCTACTACCTCTACATCGTCGACCATAACGAGGTCCTCAAGGGAGTGGTGTCGCTGCGGGACCTGATCGTGGCCCCCCAGCAGACGAAGTTGGGCGATATCATGCTGACTCGCATCGTCAGTGTAGAGGCAGAGGACGATCTGCGCAAGGTGCAGGAGATCGTCACCAAGTATGACCTGCTGGCCCTGCCGGTGGTGGATGAGCAAGGCGTGCTGCTGGGGATCATCACGGTGGACGACGTGATGGAGACGGCGTTCCCGGACCGCGGCGGGCTGGAAAGCTTCACTGACTTCATGACCGGGAGCAAGTTCGGGAGGAGGTGGAGGCCGTGAAAGGATTCCAGAAATTCAACCTGTTTCAAACGCTATTCCTGTTTCTAGCAATTATGGGGCCAGGGATCATCACCGCCAACGTGGACAACGACGCCGGCGGCATCACCACCTACTCGGTAGCCGGGGCCTCCCTCGGCTACAAGCTGCTCTGGGTCTTCATTCCCCTGACCCTGGCCCTGATCGTGGTTCAGGAGATGAGCGCCCGCATGGGGGCCGTCACCGGGAAGGGACTGTCCGACCTGATCAGGGAGCGGTTCGGGGTCAAGGTGATCCTGTTCGTGATGGTGGCCCTGTTGCTGGCTGACCTCGGCAACACGGTAGCCGAATTTGCCGGAGTGGCCGCCAGCACAGAGATTTTCGGCCTCACGAAGTATATCATGGTGCCGCTCGTGGCCTTCCTGGTCTGGTGGATCGTGATCAAGGGCTCCTACAAGATGGTGGAACGGGTCTTCCTGTTCGCCTCGGCCCTGTATCTGTGTTACATCCCCTCGGCAATCATGGCCAAACCCCACTGGGGAGTGGTGTTCAAGGAGATGGTGCTTCCATCCTTCAGCTTCGACCCGGTCTACCTGGCCATGCTGATCGGGCTGATCGGCACCACCATCGCCCCCTGGATGCAGTTCTATTTACAGTCGGCGGTGGTGGAGAAGGGGATCTCCGTCAAGGAGTACAAGTACTCCCGGATGGATGTGATCCTGGGCTGCATCATGACCGATGTAATCGCCGTGTTCATCGTGGTGGCCTGCGCCGCCACGCTCAACGCGCACCACATCCACATCGAGACGGCCCGCGATGCGGCGATTGCCCTACAGCCGCTGGCAGGCAAGTGGGCGGGATTGCTGTTCGCCTTCGGCCTGTTCAACGCCTCGGTGTTTTCGGCCTCGATCTTGCCCCTGGCCACCTCCTATTATGTCTGTGAGGCTCTGGGCCTGGAGGCGGGGATCGACAAGCAGTGGAGCGAGGCCCCGGTCTTCTACTGGCTATACACTGGCCTGGTGGCCACTGGGGCGGGGCTGATCCTGATCCCGAACATCCCCCTGATCGGAGTCATGCTCTGGTCGCAGGTGGCCAACGGGATGCTGCTGCCCTTCGTGCTGATCTTCATGCTGATCCTGATCAACAACAAGGATATCATGGGCCGCTACACCAACTCCCGGGGCTTCAATGCCGTCTCCTGGGTGACTGTGGCGATCATGGTCAGCTTGACCGGACTGTTGGTGGCGATCTCCATCTTCCCGCGCCTGCTGGCCTGATTGCCTGGCTGGTTAATCGGCCCTCCGTTTGCTAATCAACCGCAGGGTTAGCTATCCAGCCACAGGAACACTGCTCCTGCGGCTTTTTTATTCATGTCCCGCTCCGTTTTTTCGGAACCGTTTCCGCTATTTCGGAAGCCTGGCTCCTTCAGCAACCCAAAGCCGCCTCATCAGCCCCCCTTCCTCACCGCCGATCGCCCAGAACCGGGTTATCGCTCACTGTCTCCCCAGTTGGGATAATTCTCGGCCTCACCCCCGATTGTGGCACGCGTCTTGCTTTAATGTATAAGTGAGAACAAAAAAATAAACGGGTAGCCGGAAGCGGCGCCCGAACAAAAGGGGGAGAACAAAATGGCAGTGGCACTGAGGAGAGAGGAACTCGAGCGGTTCGGTGAAGAGACAGGAAGGCTGCACCTGGTGGCAACAGAGCTGGGTCAGACAGCCGGAACTGCAACGACACAGATGGAATACCCCTACTACGACCTCTACCAGATGTACGGCTACATCACCAAAGAACTGGGCATCAAGTAGGTACGGCAACTGACCACTGGCAAGACCGCCGGGAACGGCGACAAACTGAAGGGAGAGATTAAAATGGCAGTAGCGCTGAGGAACATCGAGGAGCCGGAACGAGGCAAGGATGCGAGACTGCACCTGGTGGCAGCAGAGCAGGGCAAGATGGCCGGGAACGGGACAGAGCGGTTCGAATACCCCTACTACGACCTCTACCAGATGTACGGCTACATCACCAAAGAACTGGGCATCAAGTAACGAAAACAGATGAACAACAAAAATATTGCACCACCTTAACGACCGCCTACTAGGACCAGACAGGAACCTAGCGGGCGGTTGCATTTTTCCGGGCAATCACCAGGTGAGCTGCCCACGCTAGATCTTCGACGCAGTCGCCTCTGTCACCGCCATGCTATCCCACAGCATGCTCACATTGGAGGTGGCCACCCGCTCGCCCACCTGCACCCCTGATACCACTTGCACGTCGCTGGCGCCTCTCAGGCCCAGGGCCACCTGGCGCCTGTGCGCCGAGCCGCCGTCGACGACATAGACGTAATCTCTGCCGTCCTCGCTCTGCACGGCGGACAGGGGTACGATCACTCCGGCCGGTGCCGCCAGGTTGAAGGTGGCCCTGGCGGTCATGCCGGCCAGCAGTATGCCGGGGTTCTGCAGGCTGATCACCACCGGGAAATACTGCCCCGTGGCCGAAGCCACCGGTCCGACCTGGGTGATCTGGCCCTCGAAACTCCGGCCGGGCAGGGCATCGACGCTCACCGGGACCTTCTGGCCAATGGCCAACAGGGGCACGGCGTCCTGGAAGACACTGCCCTGCAGCTTCAGGGCGGAGGTATCGTCGACGGTCATCAATGGAGCGCTCGGAGAGGCCATCCCCCCGGGATCGATGCTGCGGTTGCTGATGATGCCGTCGATCGGGCTGGCGATCCTCCCGTTGCCGATCTCCACTTGGAGCAGGTTGGCCGCCGCCTCCGCCTGAGCGAGGCCGGAACCGCTGGCGGTCTGGTATTGCTTGTTGGCGTTGGCATAGGCGTTGTTCGCCTGATCCAGCTTGTTCTGGGCATCATCCAGCTGGCTCTGGGAGGCCGCCCCGTTGTCAAACAACATCTTTGTCCGATCATAGGACTTCTGTCCCATATCCAGATTTGATTTGGCGTTGGCGATCCCGATCTCGGCCTGCCCGGCCTGGTCTCTGACCGCCTGTACCGCCGCCTGCGCCTGCTGCAGTTGAGCATTCAATTCCTTGGTGTCAATCTGTACCAGCAGTTGGCCGGCCCGGACCCGGTCTCCCACCTCCGCTCCCACCGTCTGCGCCTGGCCGGATACCTTGCTGAAGATGCTCACTGACTGGTTCGGCGTCAGGACGCCTGAAATGACTACCGCCTTGGCGATCTGGCCGCTTCTGGCAGGCACTGCGCCCACGGCTACTCGCTCGGCGCCCCGGCCGCTGCATCCGGCGATACCGAAGCCGAGCAGGCTGATCAGGAGCGTCAAAATCACCCATTTCCACCTGTTCTCCATCGCTGTTCTCCTCTTTACACAGAACTTTTTCATAGCCAATTCCCGGCTACCACAGCCGGCGGTTATTTGATGTGGATCTTGACGGTGGCGTTCATTCCGGCCATCAGTTGGGCATCCCCGGTCTCCAGCAGGTGGATCTTGACCGGGATCACCTGCGTCACCTTGGTGTAGTTGCCGCTGTCATTCTGTGACGGCAGCAGCGAGAAGGTCGAGGTGGTCGCCCGCCCGAGGTTCTCCACCCGGCCCTGGAAATCCCGCCCGGGATAGGCGTCGATGCGCACGTCGACGAGTTCCCCGGGGTGAACGCTGCGGATAAAGCCTTCCTTGATGTTGGCGCTGACATACAGGTCGGCGGTATCAGCGATCACCGCCAGGGACATGCCCGAGGCGGCCATTTCACCCACCACGGCGCTCGACTGGATCACCTGCCCGGTGATCGGCGCCTTGATCTCGGCCTTGTCAGCCATCATTCCGGCCACAGGGGTCATGCTCTGCGGATTGATCGCCCCCAGGGTGATACCATAGGTCAGAGCGGCGCCCAGGTCCTGCTGGCCGATCACATCGCCGGCCTTGACCGTATCCCCTTCCCTGACCTGCCATTGCAGGAGCTTGCCGGAGATCTCCGGAGTCACGGTCACGGTGTCCGCCGCCACCCGGGCATCCTCCGTGGAGACGTAATGCGTCCCCTCGTACCAGTAGTAACCGACGATCCCCAGGACGCCGAGCGCGGCCACCGCAATCACGATGGCGATCACCGTGCGCTTCGGCAATTGAAATTTCAGCATGAAAGTTCCTCCTCACCCGAACAGATGCCTGTTTGCCATTATCTGATGCTAGTATCATTCCACGCCAGCGAATCTGGCGTATTATTCACCAGTTATCTGCACTCCGGGCCCCCGGCCGCTCCTCAGGAACAGGGCCGGGACCACCCCGAACAGGGTGACGGCGGCAGCAATGATGAAGACGTCGTCGATTCCCTTGACAAAGGCGGCCCGGGCCACGATTCCCTCCAGGTAGGCAATCCCCAGCAATCTCACCTGGCCGCTGATCGCCCCCCCGCCCATGTACGACCCGGCCTGCTGGAAGAAATTGTTTAGGGCCAGGTTCCAGGGGGTGACATTGCTGGCCATCTGTGCACTGTGAACGACGATCCGCGTGTTCATCATCGAGGTCAGCACGGCGATCCCGAAGGAGCTGGACACCTGCCTGATGATGTTGGTCATGGCCGACCCCCGGCCCACCAGTTCGGTGGGCAGCACCGCCATCGCCGCCGTCTGGGCCGGCATGCTGGCCACGGCGATCACAACCCCGCGCAGCATCACCCAGTAAACTATGGTTGCCGTGGCGGTTTCCATGCTCAGGCCGTGAAAGACATAGGTCATGTAAGCCAGGGCGGCGATGCCGCAGACCGCCAGCAGCCGCGGCCCGAACCGGTCGTAGAGATTGCCCACGATTGGCATCATCAACCCGGACATCAGGGCGCCCGGCATCATTAACAGGCCGGTGTCCATCGCCCCCAGGCCCCGCACTTCCTGGAGGAACAGCGGCAGGTAGAACATCCCGGCATACAACCCGATGGTCGTGATCACCACTATCAGGTTGGCCAGGGTGAAGGTCGGATACCGGTACACCCGCAGTTCCAGCAGCGGGTTGTCCGAGGTCAGCTCCAGGTAGATGAACAGGATGATGCAAACGGCGCTGGCATAGAGGAGGAGGGTGATCGATTCCGAGTGCCAGCCCCAGTCGGTTCCCTTGCTGAGCGCCAGCAGCAGGCAGAATAACCCCGCCGCTGAGGTCAGCGCCCCGCCGATGTCCAGGCTGCCTGCCTCGCGGGTCTGAAACTCCGGCAGGAGGAACAGGGACAGCAGGATCCCGATCACCCCGATCGGCAGGTTGATGGTGAAGATCCAGCGCCAGTTGACGTATTCAACCAGATAGCCGCCCAGGGTGGGGCCGATCGCCGGAGCAACCAGCAGGGCAATGCCGAAGATGCCCATCCCGCCGCCGATCCGCTCCTTGGGCACCATCCGGAAGATCATCGCCATGGTGGTGGGCATGATCATCCCCCCACCCATGGCCTGAATGACGCGGGCGACGATCAGGGAGTTGATGCTCCAGCTCATGGCGCACAGCAGCGAACCAAACACGAAGACGGCCATCGAGAGAATATATAGTCGCTTGAATCCCAACTTGTCCCCCAGCCAGCCGCTCAGAGGCACCACTATGCCCATGGCCAGCATGTAGATGGTGATCACCCACTCCACGGTGCTGGTACTGGCGTTGAAGACGTTCATGATGGTAGGGACGGCCACATTGACGATGCTGGTGTCCAGGATCGACATGAAGGCGCCGATCAGGGCGACCAGCACCGGAATGATCCAGAGTCCGATCTGCCCACCGTTGTTATCGCTCAACTGTAATCACCTTTGTTCGTTCTCCAAGTAATCGAGAATCCTCTGCAGATCGGTAATCAGCCTTGAGTAGTGTTCCGCCGGCAAAATACCGATCATCGCCTGCAGCTCGGTTTCGATCCTGGCCGTAAGCCGCTCGACGCTAATGGACAGTTTCGGGTCGCATCTGATCAGGATGCTGCGGCGGTCCTCCGCATCGGGAACCCGCTGCAGCCACTCCCCGGCCACCAGCCGGTCCAGGATGCCGGTGAGAGTGCTCGGGGGAATACCGCTACTTTCGGACAACTCGCTGATCCGGCAGGTTTGCCGGTGGTGCATCGTTTTCAGCACCACGATCTCTGTTGCGGACAGGCCCTCTGATTCAAACAGCGGTGCTAACCGCCGCTGGATCTTTCGGTGTATCTTGCTCACCAATTCGATCAACTGAACGTCTTGCACTCTTGTCACCTTATTTCTATCTCGTATATTTCGGTTACGTACTTTTGTAGGATAGCCTCCGTAAAGCATCCTGTCAATTCTTTTTGCAAGATATGGAGACATTCAGGGGCTATCGGCATCACCTGCCCGGCCGCCTTTATGATCAACCGGCAAGCGCCTTCCCCGGCATCTTCAACCATGTTAAGCAGTGATCATTACAGCCGAGGAGATCGAGCGGGTGATCCGGGCCGTGCACACCATCGCCGCCAACCGCTAAACAACAGCAGACCCCGGCATCAATCGCCGGGGTTTTTGTTTGGATACTGCCGTTGACACCGGGCCGTTGCTCACCCGGCGGTGGCCGTCGGCAGGGAGGCTTTCATAAAATCGATAAAAGCCTGCAGCAAACGATCCGGAATCCGGTTCTTCCTGGTGATCAGGTACAAGCCGCGGGTGTTGGGGAAGCCGGCGATCCGCACCGCTGCCAGGGTACCGGACTGGATCCGGGGTTGGGCGGCCACGGTGGAGAGCAGCGACACCCCCAGGCCCGCCGCCACGGCGCTGAGGACCGCGTCAGTGCTGCCCAGTTCCAGGCGGTACTTCAGGGTGCCCGGGTCGATGCCGCGCTCCTGCAGCCACTGCTCGAAC
>Ga0187886_1001611_pt1 | contig 19990 bp, 21 predicted proteins | sample June2016WEW_20_1_FD_133001 | JGI IMG/M metagenome (GOLD analysis project Ga0187886, IMG submission 133001) | Peatland microbial communities from SPRUCE experiment site at the Marcell Experimental Forest, Minnesota, USA - June2016WEW_20_150 | ecosystem: Environmental > Terrestrial > Soil >... | reverse complement strand
GGCGTCAGGATGCCGGTTACTTTTATATGTTTTATCATTACGGCGGTGTCGATTTCGGGCGTCCCGCCTTTTAACGGGTTTTTCTCGAAAGAGCTGGTCTATGACGCGGCTCTTGAACGGGGCGTAATATTTTACCTTGCGGCGATTCTGGGTTCGTTTTTCACCGCAGCGTCGTTTTTGAAATTGGGGCACGCGGCATACTTAGGCAAACGCAGCGAGGCAAATGACGCCGTCAGGGAAGCCCCCCTGCCGATGCTGCTCCCGATGATTGTGATTGCCTCAATATGCGTGCTTTTCGGCGTGGGTCATATCCAGGCAATCGATACTTTCATTAAGCCGATTCTGGGAGCAGAGCGCCTGGCAAATTACGAGGCGGGCACTAATACATTGCTGGTTTTAATCACTGTAATCGTGCTGGTCGGGGCGCTGCTGCATCATTTGGCAGCCGCAAAAATTAACGGCAGCGGCCTCAAGGCGTCGGACCACATTCGCCACGCCCCGCTGTTTAATGAAACATACGATATGGCCGAGAAACGATATTTTGACCCTTATGACATTGTTCTGACAATCGTCCGCGGAATATCGAGGGTTGGCTGGTGGGTCGATAGGGCCATTGACTGGGTTTATGACGGCTTATCGGTGCGCACTACCAACCTGTTTTCCGGTGCAATCAGGGCGGCGCATACGGGCAGTTATTCGCTGTATGTCCTGTGGGCGCTAATCGGCGCGGTAATCGTTGTAATTACGCTTATTAAATCGATTTAAGTTTGTGAGTTAATATGCTTTCATTGTTTTTACTGATACCGTTGGCAGTCATCGTAATGCTGAATCTGCCGTTTAAAGGCGTAATGCGAAAGCTTGCCTTCGGTGCAGGGCTTTTACTGGCAGTCGGGCAGGTTGTTGTTGTCGTTCTTTTGGCGATGGGTCTGCTGTCTGAAACTGACGTGCGGGTCCCGTTTACGCTGGGATTAAGCACTGACAACCTGACGCTTGTCCTGCTTTTATCAATCGGAATCGTGATTTGCACAACGCTATTAGTCGGCTGGCAGACAATCAAACCCGAAAAGCAGCGTTTTAATTTTGTTAATCTCGTCCTGATTGCAATGATAGGAATGAACGGGACGGTTATGCTTTCAGATTTGTTTTCCCTGTATATTTTTATCGAGGTAACCGCTGTTTCGTCGTTTCTGCTGATTGCATTCCAACGGGGGCTTAATGCCCTCGAGGGCGCTTTCAAATATATAGTTCTTTCGGCAACAGCGACGATATTGATGCTTCTGGCTATTTCAATTTTACTGCTTGCATCGGGGGGCACATCATTTGAAACAGTTAAAAACTCGCTTGGCCAGTTTAAGGATAATCCCTTAGTCGTGCTGGCGGTTGGTATTTTTATTTGCGGGCTGTTTATCAAGGGCGGTCTTGTTCCCTTCCACGGCTGGCTTCCCGCGGCGTATTCGGCGGCGCCTGCGGCAACGTCGATTATGCTGGCGGGTATCGCGACCAAGGTAGCCGGCATTTACGCTTTGATACGGGTAGTAACGTCGGTATTCACTATCAATGGTTCTATAAACAATATCCTTCTGATAGCCGGCGTCGTTTCGATTCTTGTCGGGGCATTTGCCGCGATGGGGCAAAACGATTTCAAGAGGATGCTTGCATACTCCAGTATCAGCCAGATTGGTTATATAATCCTCGGTCTTGGTTGCGGGACGGCTTTGGGTATCATAGGCGCAGTTTTTCACCTGTTTAATCACTCGATTTTCAAGACCCTGCTGTTTGTCAATTCCGCAGCGGTCGAGGAGCAATCGGGCACAACCGATATGAGTAAATTAGGCGGGTTGCAGGCAAAAATGCCCGTTACTAACGCAACCTCGCTGATTGCGTTTCTCTCGACGGCTGGTGTGCCGCCATTGGCGGGGTTCTGGAGCAAGCTGCTCATAGTAATTGCGCTTTGGCAAAGCGGTTTTTACACATACGCGAGTATTGCGGTAATTGCCAGCGTTTTAACGCTTGCTTACCTGCTTATAATGCAGCGGAAGGTATTTTTCGGGAAATTGGCGGACGGCCTGCAGAACGTGCAGGAGGCCGGCTTCGGAATTAACCTGGCGGCATCGCTCCTGGCAATTATAACCATTGTCGTGGGCGTTCTTTTCCCGTTTATTTTTAACAGTGTTATTATGCCGATTGGGAATTTTATTAAGTGAACAAAGTAACCCCTCAATAAATTGAGGGGCTAAATTTTAAAAATTATGAATGAGATGACAATAAATACCATACTTATAGTGCTACTGGTTCTGGCAGGAGTGTGGACGGTAATGACGGCCAGGTTATTGCGGTCGGTAATAGGGCTTGCCGTAACCAGCGTGCTCCTGACGATAATTATGTTCCGGCTGGATTCGCCGCTGGCGGCGGTTTTCGAATTATCGGTATGCGCCGGGTTGATATCGGCCATATTTATCAGCAGTATCGGCCTGACGCAGCGGCTTACAGACGAGCAGGCAGCGACAAAGCAGAAGGAACGACTGACCAGGTTATGGTTTTTGCCGGTGCTGCTGGTACTTGTGGGGATTGTAATGACGCAGCTCCAGATACCGTTGGACTTCATAAAACAGACAGCACCAAGTGAGAACGACGTTCGTATCATTATGTGGAACCTGCGTCACCTGGATATGTTAGGGCAAATTGTAATTTTACTGGCCGGCGCCTTCGGCGTGGTCAGTTTGTTTAAGGATTGAGGGCGATGATTGATATTGAGGCGACAAAACAGGTAATTTACAATATGCCGCAATTGTTCTGGATGTTCGGGGCGGGTGCTACGCTGGTTCTTATCACGGGATTTTACTGTCTTGTGATGACTTATAACCTGATACGCGCCTTAATAGGGCTTGAGCTTCTTACAAAAAGCGCGACGCTTTTTATCATTTTGGCGGGATACGTTACCGGCCGGACGGGCTTGGCGCAGGCACTGGCTATAACGCTGATAATTATCGAGGTTGTGGTCATAGCCGTAGCCGTAGGTATTGTTTTGTGCGTGTTTAAGCATAATAAGTCAATAGACGCAAGATTACTCAGGAATATAAAGGGTTAGGAACAATGACAAGCGGATTGCTGTTGACGCCGCCTGTGGCGTTTGTGTTAGTGCTGGTTGCAGCGTTATTTCTGGTGTATGTGCTTTCAAAACTGGCATACAAGCCCAAACAACTGCCCGCCGGGCTGACCAAGGAATACGCCTGCGGGGAAGAGCTGCCGAGCCATATGATACAGCCCGATTACAGCCAGTTTTACCCGTTTGCGTTTTATTTTACGATTCTGCACGTAGTAGCATTAATGGCTGCGACTGTGCCGGTAGCGACGCTTGAGACGTCCCTTATAGCGGTTATTTATATCGTGGGGGCGATGATAGGTTTATTTGTTTTGTATGCAGGGTAAAAAAGAGCACAAGAACACAAGTGCATAAGGCACAAGTAAAAAGGAAAAAACAAGAAAGATGTCGTTAATTAAAAAGATTGTAACCTGGGCAAGAATCAAATCGCCGTGGATTTTGCATTTTAATACGGGGGCGTGCAACGCCTGTGATATCGAGCTGATTGCGGCATTGACGCCTGTTTACGACGTGGAGCGGTTCGGAATCCTGCTTAAAGGAACACCAAGGCACGCCGACGTTCTTGTCTGCTCGGGGCCGGTAACACACCAGATTAAGAACCGGCTGATAAGGATTTACGAGCAGATGCCCGAGCCGAAATTTGTAGTGGCGGTAGGCACGTGTGCCTGTTCAGGCGGCGTTTTTCAGGGCTGTTATAACGTCGAGGGCGGTATCGACCAGGTAATACCGGTATCAGTTTTCATACCGGGTTGCCCCGCAAGCCCAAAGGCGATTATCGACGGGGTTGTGAAGTTATTGGCGAGTTTGGAAGAAAAGCCGGCGGCGGCAAAAGCCGGTTAAGGGAGCTAATTAACGTGGGTGAAGAAGAAAATATAAAACTGCAGCTAATACAGAGGTTCGCCTTTTTAAGTGAGAATATAAGTATTCCGCGAACGAGGCGAATTTTTGCGATTGTGCCTGCCAATAATTTCAGGCAGGTTCTCGAATACGCAACAACTGAGCTTGGTTTTGTGATTTTATGCACAATAACCGGGCTTGATGAAGGACCGACCCTGGGTTTTATTTACCACTTGGCGAAGGAAAACGGCGTAATGCTGAATCTGCACATCAGCGTCGCGAAGGAAAAGCCGGTGATTAAAACAATTAGTAATTATTTCCCGGCGGCGGATGCATACGAGAGGGAGCTTGTCGATTTATTAGGAGCGCAGGTAGAGGGATTGCCGGCGGGCAACAGGTATCCTTTGCCGGACGACTGGCCGGCGGGTCAATACCCGTTGCGTAAGGACTGGAAGGGAAAAGTCAGCGAGATAACGGAGGTAAAAGAAAATGCCTGAAAGAAATTTTAAGGTGTCGATAGGGCCTCAGCACCCGGCGTTAAAAGAGCCGGAAAGCTTTTTGCTTACGCTGCGGGGCGAAAAAATCACCGAAATGACCGTCCGGCTGGGCTACAACCACCGCGGCGTGGAGAAGGCCTGTGAAGGACGCTCTTACATACAGTGCCTTTATCTCATCGAGCGGGTATGCGGAATCTGCTCGCACTCGCACGCGACGTGTTTTATACAGGCAGTCGAGGAAATAGCCGGGCTGGCTGTTCCCAAACGCGCCCAATACATTCGGACGTTAATTGCCGAACTCGAGAGAATCCACAGTCATCTGCTGTGGTTAGGCGTCGCGGGACACGAAATCGGTTTCGATACGCTGCTTATGTACACCTGGCGCGACAGGGAAGCGGTAATGGATATACTGGCGTTGCTCACCGGCAACCGCGTCAATTACGGAATGAACACCATCGGCGGCGTCAGGCGAGACATAACTCCCGACCAGATACCGCAGATTCTAACAGCAATAGACGCCCTTGAGGAACGAACAAAATACTATGTCAAGGTCGGGACCGAAGAGATTACGCTTCGGGAGCGGCTGTCAGGCGTAGGAACCCTTTCAAAAGAAGATGCAACCCGGCTTGGGGCGGTAGGTCCTACAGCCAGGGCATCGGGCGTGGACAGGGATACGAGACGCGACGACCCATACGCGGCTTACGGCGAGCTGGATTTCAGGGTAATTACCGATAATCACAACGATGTTTACGGCAGGACGTTAGTGCGATTGGGCGAGCTTATGGAATCATATAAGCTGGTCAGGCAGATATTAAAGCAGATGCCCGAAGGCCCGATATCGGTCAAGGCGCCGCGGAAGGTTCCCGCGGGCGAGGCGGTCAGTCGATACGAGGCGCCGAGGGGCGAGGACGTTCATTACGTCAAGGCCAACGGCACTGAGAAGCCCGAACGAGTCAAGGTGCGTGCCCCGACACTGGCAAACGTGCAGGTCGTTTCGCATATGCTAAAGGATGGTTACCTTGCCGATATGCCGATTGTGATAGCGGCCATTGACCCCTGCTTTTCCTGCACAGACAGGATGATATCAATTGTCGATACCGACAGGAATACGGCAAACACAATCGAGTGGAATGAATTGCGTTCCATCGGCATAAACTGGTATCGAAAACAGGGTATTGACTTTACGGAACTGAACAGAAACTTTAAAATTGCGAGAGAATTAAAATAATGACGGCTTTATTCAGTATTTTCGTATTTCCCGGATTGTTATTTATTGCGGTATCCGGTTTGGCGGCGGAATACATAGACCGCAAATTTTGCGCGAAACTGCAAAACAGGGTGGGGCCGCCGTGGTTTCAGCCGGTGGCTGACTTTATAAAGCTGCTGGCAAAGGAAGACATCGTCCCGCAGCACGCCGACAAGGCGACGTTTACGCTTATGCCGATTCTCGCGATGGTGTCGATTATCACTGCTTTTCTGTATATTCCAATGTGGGGCACGCAGGCATTATTTTCTTTCAAAGGCGACGTTATTGTTGTTCTGTATTTACTGACGGTGCCGACGCTGACGTATTTTTTAGGCGGGTGGTATTCGCGGAGTGTGTTTTCGATGATAGGGGCGGCCAGGTCGGTTACGCAGATGTTCGCATACGAGATACCGCTGTTTGTGAGCATCCTGGCGCCGGCGATGCTGGCCGACACCTGGTCATTGAGCGGAATTGCGGAATATTTCAGCAGCCATCCCTGGATGGCGTTACTTAACCTGCCGGGATTTATAATCGCAATAATAACACTTTTGGGCAAGCTCGAAAAAGTGCCGTTCGATATACCGGAAGCGGAAACTGAAATCGTCGCGGGGGCATTTACCGAATACAGCGGGAGGTTACTTGCGTTATTCAGAATGGCGATTGATATGGAGCTGGTCGTGGGGGCGTCGCTATTGGCGGCGGTATTTTTGCCTTTCGGAACGCATTTAGGCCCGGCGGCGGGATTTGCAATATACCTTGTGAAGGTTTTATTCGTAATATTATTAGTATCCCTGTTTCGCACGGTTTTCGCGCGGCTGAGGATTGACCAGATGATTGCTTTTTGCTGGAAATATATGGCGCCGCTTGCATTTGCGCAGCTTGTCGCGGATTTGATAATAAAAGGAGCACACAGCTAATGTTCAGGCCGGGAAAAATGATAAAAGAGGTCCTCGGTTCGGTCTTAAAAAGGCCGGCGACCACTACCTACCCGTTCGGCGATAATGGGGAGATAGCAAAGAATTTTCGCGGCAAACTGAGGTTCTTCCCTGAAAAATGTATCTGCTGCAAGCTGTGTATGAGGGACTGTCCTTCCGGCGCGATTAACATTAAAAAAACAGCCGAAGGCAAAATCTCAGCCGAAATAGACCTCGCCAAGTGCATATACTGCGGGCAGTGCGTGGAGGTCTGCCCCAAAGAGGCGCTTGAATCCACAACCGAATTCGAGCTGGCGCAATTAGAACATGGCAAACTCAAAGTTACCTTCAGCGCAGACGCTGTCGGCCCTGCTAAAGCAAAAGCTTGAAAACGCAAAGCGTGTCGCCATTCTCGGTATCGGCTCAGAACTAAGGGGCGACGACGCGGCAGGTATTCTGGCAGCACAGCAAATCGAAAAAACAATCAAAAATAAAACCAAATCGCCTGAAGTCCGGGTTTTTATAGGCGATACCGCGCCGGAAAACCTCACGGGGGAAATCAAGCGGTATCAGCCGACGCATTTGATAATTATAGATTCAGCAGACCTCGATATCGAGCCGGGAGAAATCAGGTTAATAAATCCTGAGCAAATCGGCGGGACGTCGTTTTGCACACATATGCTGCCAACAAGCGTCCTGACCGATTACCTTTTGCAATCCTTCAAATGTGAGATTGTCGCTATCGGCATCCAGCCAAAAACACTTACCTTCGGCGTAAAGCCCTCGAAAGAAATACAACAGGCAGCCAAACAACTTTCCGCAGCAATCATCGAGTCACTTAAATCGGCGATCTAAAGCCACAGAGTTTTTAGCCACCCCCCGCCGTTTTGCAAAGCAAAACGAGACGCAGGGGGCTGCGCAAGGCTACGCAGAGTACACGAAGCCCTTGGCGGAGTCCCGTTGTGACGGGACAGATTTCACTGATTTATAGGCCCCTGGTTTGTTTAAGTAGTCCTCGTTTCCAGCCGACGTAATTATTGAGCAAAACGCGTATTTTAATTGGCGAGATAGACCTGCAACACCCGATAAGCATCACTTCGCAGAAAGGGTAATATATGAAAATCAAATCTCTGTTATTTTACGCAGTTGTGATTACATTCGTCGCTGTCATTAGCTATCACTTTGGCGGCTCAATGCAAGGTAGGAATCCTAATCAGAAATCGCTCCATATTGTTACCGAATCCAATCATTCACCTTGTAATACTATTGATTTATCAAATAAAGAGCAAGGTCCTATTGATACTTCACCGGCAGTTAATGTGCCTATTAAGCCGGAAGCAACCAAACCTCAAAGAACTGTCCGTCAATACATTCCTACGATTACTCCCGATTCGATTATAGACGAACAATGGGCACGGTTACAGAAGGAAACAAGCGACTTAGAATCAAGAATATCACATTTAGATGCCTCGACGGCTTATAAGCAGCAGCAAATGATAGAACTACAAGAGCAATATAATGCTAAAAAAGCCAAAATACAATATGCAAGACAACAATTACTCGCGGTTAAACAGTTAAAAGAGCAGGGTTCTATTGATGAAGAAGAAGCTGTGAGAGCCGCCTGGTATATAGCAGGACTACCACTGGACACCGTTAAAGATATATCACTCCCAAAACCAACACTGGTCCCGGTTCCACCAAATACTCACGGCGTTGTAACCGGGATACTTTTCAGTGAGAAAACCCCTATGGCCGTTATAGACGGGAAAGTAGTCATTGTGGGCCAGAGTATATACGGTGTAAAGGTCATTAAAATTCAGGACAGTTATGTTGAGTTTGATAAATCGGGTATTCGCTGGAGCCAGAGAGTAAATGAACCACCGTCGACCAATTGGCCCAGCAAATAATAACGTTTATGGCAAATATCGATGTAATCGTAAGTTTAATTGTATAAAGGAGAAGCCATGTCAAGTAGAGAAGAAACAAGTGTTTCAATAAAGAAAAACGTCAATGGCACATTTTCCGTTAATATGTTTGGTAAAATATTTTGTGTCGATACAGAAGAAGAAGCAAAAGGACTGCTGATATTGCCGGAGGAATATAACAGCATTTTTCCCAATTCGCCAAAAAGCCCAAACGTTGAAAATATAAAGAAAGTTATATCTGTATGCGACGAATATAAAATAAATTGCTTTGCCGTAAGGAAATTAAAAAATTGGCTTAAAAAACATAACCAATAAACAGGGGTATTGAAGTTTTCATTATCAGATCCACCCACCTAATACTCCTCTTTCTTTTTAATGTCCCCCAATTCGCCAGACGGACGGAAATAAGCATTATTTGAGTGTGCAACCCACCATAAACCTGGATTCCCGCGTTCGCGGGAATGACACTCCTTCGCCCAAGGGGCTTCGGAGGGCAGGCAAATAAAAAATCCTGCCATAAAAAAGCCCCCGAATGAACTCGGGGGCTTAAAAATCCGTGTAATCCGTCCGGCCACAACGGCCCCGTGAAATCCAGAGGATTTCCGGGACTAAAGTCCTCGAAATTGCTTTGCAATTTCTGAGGGGACTCCGCTAAAAGCTTCGTGTAATCCGTGGTTGTGATTAATCTTCTTCTGTTATCCTCATCCCGTAGAATGAACGGGCGACGAAAAACGCTGAGATAACAAAGAAGACGACGGCCAGGACGATGTCAACTTTCCTGCTCAAAACAAGGGCAAGCTCGATAGCCAGAACGCCGAACAGGGTGCTGAACTTGATAATCGGGTTCATCGAGACCGAGGAGGTGTCCTTGAAGGGGTCGCCGACGGTGTCGCCAACAACTGTTGCGGCGTGCAGAGGGGTGCCCTTTTCCCTGAGGTCAACTTCGACGTATTTCTTGGCGTTGTCCCATGCGCCGCCGGCGTTAGCCATAAAGATTGCCTGATAGAGGCCAAACAACGCGATTGAAATCAGGTAACCGATAAAGAAATAGGGGTCAAGGCAGGCAAAGGCGAGTGTGCTGAAGAATACTACCAAAAACAGGTTAATCATACCCTTCTGAGCGAACTTAGTGCAAATCTCGACGACTTTGTTGCTGTCCTCGCTGGATGCCTTGGTCGCACCTTCGAGCTTGATATTGTCCTTGATGAACTTCACGGCGTGATATGCGCCTGTCGATACGGCCTGAGTCGAGGCGGCGGTGAACCAGTAGATAATCGCGCCGCCGGCCATCAAGCCGAGCAGGAACGGCGGGTGCAAAATCGACAGATTAGCCAGTAATTCGGGCTTAAGGCCCTGAGTTAGAATTATGATGATTGAGAAAATCATCGTGGTCGCACCGACAACCGCGGTTCCGATAAGAACGGGCTTTGCGGTCGCTTTGAACGTGTTGCCCGCGCCGTCGGCCTCTTCGAGATAGCCCTTTGCCTTATCGAAGTTCGGCTCGAATCCGAATTCCTTTTTGATGTCCGCCTTGATATTCGGAATAGTTTCAATCAGCGAGAGTTCATAAACGGATTGTGCGTTGTCGGCGACGGGGCCGAACGAGTCAACGGCGATTGTTACAGGCCCCATACTGAGGAAGCCGAACGCCACAAGGCCGAACGCGAAAACCGAAGGAGCAATCATCAACGCATCAAGCCCGACGGTGCTGACGCCATAAGCGATTGCCATTAAACCAAGAATGGTCAGCCCCATCCAGTAGGCGCTGAAATTGCCGGCGCAGAAACCGGCCAGAATTGTCAGGGGAGCGCCGCCCTTGCGGGAGGCATTGACGATATTCTGAACATAAGCCGATTTTACGGCGGTGAACATATTGACTAATTCGGGAATCAAGGCGCCAGCGATTGTGCCGCAGGTGATAATCGAGGCGAATTTCCACCACATTGAGCCGTCGCCTAAGGTCGGGATGACCAGCCAGGAAACCAGATACGTCAGGCCGATTGAGATAAATGAGGTCAGCCAGACCAGCGAAAGCAGCGGCGTCTCGAAATTCATTTTGTCTGCGCCAGCAAAGCGTGCCTTCGCGACGGCGGCATTGAGCCAGTATGAAACAGCACTTGTGATAATCATTATAAGGCGCATCACGAAAATCCAGACAAGAAGCTGAACCTGAACTGCAGGGTCCTTAACGGCAAGCAGTATGAATGTAATCAAAGCGACGCCCGTTACGCCGTAGGTCTCGAAGCCGTCTGCGGTAGGCCCGACCGAGTCGCCTGCGTTGTCGCCGGTGCAATCGGCTATGACGCCCGGGTTGCGTGCGTCATCTTCCTTGATATTGAAGACGATTTTCATAAGGTCGGAGCCGATGTCGGCGATTTTGGTAAACACGCCGCCGGCGATTCTCAATACCGACGCTCCCAACGATTCGCCGATAGCAAAACCGATAAAGCACGGCCCGGCGTAATCCTTGGGAATGAAAAGCAGAATACAAAGCATCACAAAAAGCTCAATGCTCACCAGCAGCATCCCGATACTCATACCGGACTTGAGCGGAATTTCGTAAACGGGGAAAGGTTTGCCCTGTAGGGAGCTAAAGGCCGAGCGTGAGTTAGCAAAGGTATTGATTCTCATACCGAACCAGGCGACGGTGTAGCTGCCCATAATGCCAATCAAGCTGCATGCCAGAATAATCGCGACCTTTGAGCCGTCCATTTTCCGCAGGCCGTTGAAATAAACCGCGATGATTATACCGACGAGAATCCACAGGATGATAATGAACTTGCCCTGCGTCAGAAGATACGTCTTGCAGGTGCCGTAAATCAGCTCAGATATTTCGAGCATCGACTTGTGCACCTTCATTTGTTTAATTCGGTTGTATTGCACGACGCCGAAAACAATACCGAAGGCACATATAACCAGCCCCCATACCAGCAGCGACCAGCCGTCGACCCTGTCGCCGAAAAACTTGACCGACCTGAGGTCCGGCAAAATCAGTTCCGCTTCGCTGGCCAGCACCGATGTAGCACTGAATAACAGCGTAAACATACCCGCCAAGGCAATCCGCATTGGCGTCAGGATTCTATTTTCACGCCTCGTTTCCACTTTTTTCTCCTTAAAATTTTCAAGTAATAAGCTTATACATCCCTGCAAACTTAAAAATTGCAAGTCTAACCAAATATGCGGTTTATGCAAGTTTTTTTACGCGAATACCGCCGGTTTGTTTCGGGGCGAGCCGCCCTGCGATACTTGTTACAGCTAATTTATTTTTCGCGTTATAACGGGAGTACGGGCATAGCTTTGCCACAACACCTCAATGGTCTTGGCGTCAATTTTGCCGTCGTAAACAATCATTCGATAACGCAGGGTATATTCCTTTTGCGGCTCGATTGACCAACCCTCGATTCTAATCGGGCAAAAATTAAAAAATATCGCGCCGTTGCCGTCGTTAACGTCGGGAGGCCATAGCCGTATTGGTTCGGGGTGTTTGCGGTTCGCGGGATGACTGAAAAATACGATGCCGCTGGTATTGTTACTGTCGCCAAAGGAGCCGCTAATGTCGCACCACCGTGCACAGTTGCCGTCGGCGTCTTTTCGCGTTTTGCCTTCTGAGGTCAGCACTGCGCTGTTATCCCTGTTCCATTTTTCAGTCGCTCGATACCCGATACCGCCGCCGTAACGATAATCGTCGAGATTGATAGGTGTTTCCAGCGCGTCGTTTATAATGCTTGTGTAATCGATGAGCCAGACGAGTTTACCATTTACCTTGCCGGCGTATGCCCGCACGTCTGATACTTCGTTCATAGCGACTTTTGGGTGGGGCTTGAGGACAACGTGCTCCTGTCGCACTTTGTAGCCGGCGTAAACCGGGCCTGAGACCGTTGAAAGCACACCGGCAAAGCGGACGGTTCCATCGCCCTTGGCAAGATTCCAGAAATCGACTTCCTTACCCTCGACCTGCGTTTTGGTCCAGGGGTTCCAGATGCCGTAATGATGATAGTGGTCGGGGGGCTGAATGCAGGTCATAATATTGCCGGCGGGCGACCACAGGGGATGTATAAAACCGCTGCGTCGGTAAAGAGGGCTTACGCCGTTAGGGACGTCGTGAATGGCTGTGTAGTAACTGAGGATGTTTTTCCCCTCACGGCCAAGTGTAATTGTATTGGCATCAATCGATACAGTCATCGGCGATTGCGACGCCCGTGCGTTTTCAAAAGCGATTTCATAAGTAACCTCGGTGTTAGCCGACACAGGGGTATCGAGCATAAACCAGAGCCGGGCAGTGTGGCCGGTTTCGAGCTGACAGGGAATGGGGCTTTTGGCTGCGGAATCCAGCCGATATAAAGCAATCCGCTGTGTGTCAGTATTGAAATTGACGTCCTCAAGGTCGATATATAACGGCGTGGATGCGACTAAGGGACTATCGGTTTTTAATATGTATTTGCAAGACCTGTCCTCGGCTGAAACTATTGAGCAGAGCATTAAAACAAATAACAATCTAACCCATTTCTTCTGTGAATCCATTTTGGCCTCACTTCCCTTTTTGACTTTTCATTTGTGTAATTGAAACGCAAGCCGACGCTATTTTATATCAAATCACGTCTGCTGAACAGCCAGCCGAGGACAAAAGTTAATCCTGTGCCTATGACTATCAGCCAGCTCCAGGCGAGATTTATGTATCCCGCGTGCGAAAGCAGCAAAAGCACAGTCATACAGGCGGCGCTGATAATCATCGCGGCAATATTGCCGAGGTTCGATTTGCGTTTTGTAAGCACACCAAGCAGGAAAACGCCCAGGGTGGCGCCGCCGGTCAGGGAAATTATCTCGAAAGCAAACCACAGAACATTGACCACCGGCTCACAGGCAAAAGCAATAATCGCCAGAATCAGGCCAAACGCAATTACCCCTATTCGCGAAATAAGCAGGTAATGCTTTTCTGAAGCGGACTTCCTTATAAGCGGTCGGTATATATCGGTTACGAACGATGACGACAGCGAGCTTAACGGCGAATCGATACTGGCCAATACTACAGCCGAAAGCATCAGTCCCTTTAGGCCGGCGGGCAAGTAATTTGATACAAAATGCGAGAAAATCTCCTTCGCTTTTTCCGGCCTTGCGAAACCGGGATTTTGGCTGTAAAAAACGTAAAGCAGCGTGCCGATTCCAAGATACAGGCACAAGATTGGCAGTCCGGCGATTATGGTCGAGATGATTGTCCGCTGGCTTGCCCGCCTGGTTTTGACGGTAAGTAATCGCTGCACTAATTCCTGGTCGGTTCCGAAAATGGCAAGGCCGACAAAAAACGCGTTGGCGGTTCCTGCCCAGAAAGTCGTTGGGTTATTGAGATTGAAATCGAAATTGAAAACACTCAGCCGGCCTGCATCGCCTGCGATTTGCCAGACGGCTGGTAACCCGCCCTGAATCCTCGAAAACAGGTAAATAAATAACGCCCCCCCTGCCAGAAAGAACACAAGCGTTTGATACGCCCCCGCCCAGACCACCGCTTTTATGCCGCCAAAAGCAATAAAAGCGATACTCACGATTGTAAAAACCAAAATCGTCTGCGCCAGCGACCAGCCGAGGATTATTCCAACACCCAGACAGGCGGCGTATAATCGCACGCCTGAGGCAATCAGGCGAGTGATAAAAAAGAAGATTGAGCCGGCATACTGGGTTTCGGGGCCGAAACGGTATTTGAGAAATTCGTAAATGCTTGTGCAGTTATATTTGTAAAAAACCGGAATGAAAAGGAACGCCACGAGGATTCGCGCCGCCGCTGAGCCGAAAAAAAACTGCAAATATTGCCAGTTCTCGCTATAGGCCGTCGCGGGGACGCCGATAATTGTTAAGGCGCTCACCTCGGTTGCGACAAAAGACAGGCAGGCGACAATTGAGGGAACCTTTCTGCCGCCCACAAAATAATCACTCGTGTCCTTTTCTTCCCGCCCGAAAATGTATGAAATGACAAAAAGCAGTGCAACCGCAAGGCCTGGTATTATCAAATCAATCATCGCCGTTCCTTAATGGCGTTTCTCAATGATTGGCCGCAATCGTCGAGAATTGCAATGGCTTGCGGCAGGTCAGCTTTGCGAAAGTGCATAACGATTGCGGGCTTGACTTTGCCCTTTGCATAGGCGAGCAGTTTAACGGCTTTTGCTTTTGAAAGCCCCGTCATTTGCGAAACAATCCGCTGCGACCTGTCGCGTAATTTATTATTTGTCGCATTGAGGTCAACCATCAGGTTCCCGTAAACCTTGCCCATTTTAATCATCGCCGTCGTGGTGAGCATATTTAGCACGAGCTTTGTCGCGGTGCCCGCCTTCATACGGGTTGAGCCGGTGATAACCTCAGGACCGACGACGGGGTTAATTACAATATCAGCGGGTGCATTCATAACAGCCTGCGGCGAACAAGTAATAAAAATCGTCCCGGCCCCCACTTTTTTGGCCTGCTTCAATGCCCCCCGCACGTATGGCGTCAGGCCGCAAGCGGCAATACCCACAACCACGTCCTTGCTGCATACTCGACGTTTTGTAATCGCCCTGGCCCCGTCATTGGCAATATCCTCAGCGCCCTCTACCGCCCTTACTAACGCACGTTTCCCGCCCGCGATAATACCCTGCACGAGCATCGGCTTAACGCCAAAAGTCGGCGGACATTCTGAGGCATCGAGCACGCCTAACCGGCCGCTTGTGCCTGCGCCGACGTAAAACAACCTGCCCCCCTTTTGAAAACGCTCCACAATCATATCGACGCCGGCGGCAATTTTCAGGCGCTCTTTGCCAACAGCCGGCGCGACCAGTATATCCTCGGCGTTGATAAGCTCAACTATTTCACGCGTTGACAGCCGGTCGATTGATTTGCTGCGGGGATTACTGTGCTCTGTAATTGGTAACTGGTTTCGTTCTCTCATTATGCGGGTATTATCTTTCCTAATATCAATGCTTGTTTTGCTCCTGTGGCGGCGGGAATATTATTTGTTATGCCTCTAATTGTCGCAAACGCCAGTATAGCAAACGAAATTGCTTCTCTGGCGTCGCAATCGATACCAAAATCGTCGCTGAGCATAATCTTGCTTTCGCCAAGCTGCTGTCGTAACATTTTGACTAAAGTCGTGTTATGAGCGCCGCCGCCTGCCAATACTATTTCATCGGGCATTTGGGGCAAAAACCTTCGATACGCCTGCGCGATACTGACGGCGGTAAAGGCAGTAACGGTTGCGACAATATTTTCATAAGGTAACGCTTTTTTCGCAACCTTGCGATAAAACGCTTCACAATATTGTTGTCCGAATTCCTCCCTGCCGGTCGATTTTGGCGGGCGTTTTTTGAAAAACGGGTGTTTCAGCATATTATTTAAGATTGTATTATCGACTGCGCCCTTGGCCGCGAGTTTGCCGCCCTTGTCGTAATTTTGTCTGCCCTTACTCAAAATCGAGACGATGGCGTCGATGAGCATATTGCCGGGGCCGGTATCGAAAGCGATTATATCATCTGGCTGACAATTCGCAGGCAGATAAGTTACGTTGGCGATGCCGCCAATATTTTGAATTGCACGATTACACCTTTTGTCGCGAAATAGGAAATAATCAGCGAAAGGCACCAACGGCGCACCCTGCCCGCCTGCGGCCATATCTCTCGGCCTGAAATCAGCGACCGTTGTGATTCCCGTCCGCTGGGCGATTATCGACGGTTCGCTTATTTGCAGGGTCGAGCGAATTGTCTTGTTGCCGAATCGTCTGCCTTTAGGGTTGTGATAAATCGTCTGGCCGTGCGAACCAATCAAATCAATCGAGTCGAGCGATATTTTGCTACTCTTGCATAACTTGATAACCGATTCCGCGAAAACCTCACCTAATACAAAATTGAAATGGCAGACGTCAGCTACCGCAGACGATTGCTCGCTGCAAAGCTGAAGGACGTTTCTACGCAATTCCTGGGAATAAGGGAACGTGTCAAATGCCAATACCTTGACCTTATCAGCATCAATATCAATAACAGCAACATCGACGCCATCAGCTGACGTTCCCGACATCAGCCCCGCGACACGTATTTTCGATTTCTGCGAAAGCTCAGCTATATGGTTTTTCGCTTTCATTGCGTCCCTGTTATTGACCAGCCAGTTTCGATAATTCCATTTCGGCCCCGTGAAACAGTAACAGGTTATCATACAGGCGGGAAAACTTGTTGCGAGCTAACCAAAGTTCCTCAAAATCTCGTCCGGCATCCCGCATTTGCTCACTCAGTCGTTGCAACTGCGACTTTTTAACATTTTGGCCTGCTCGTAAGCCCTTTGCCGCAAGTGTCCTTTCGCAAGCAAGACAATCCAGCCGTGCCGCAAGTTTCAATTCCCGTAATGCCAATTGTTCAAAATTACCCGCCGAACCCAAATCAGCCGGCCAAATGTTTTCGTCCGACAATTGAGCCAGTATTTGGCGCAAACCTGATTCACTCATTTCATCAATCGGGCTTCGTGTCGGCGGCGTACTGTGCAAAATCGGTTCAAAAAGCGAGTGAAACAGCAACGACGCATTAGGTATGGTCTGGCCACAGGTAATATAAGTGCTGCCAAGTAAACGCATCGCCTCAGCCATCCGGTTATCGCGCTGACCAAAAGCGCTACCGCAAAAATTCTCGGTAAATTTTGCGTTATCGACCGCTTTACCATTCCAGGAATTGGCCGCAGCGTGGGCAAAGCCGTGCAAACTGACGCCTAATAAATTACGATGACCGTTATCGCCCCAGTCGGTATTGAGCAACCCCTCGGCATTACACTTACGCCCCTCGGCTGCAAAATTGGTTACGTTACCCATTGAATTAACCAATCGCGTCCCGTGCGTAAGCCAACTGCTCGTCCCGGGGCAAACCATCACCGGCAATCCGGCATTCGCTATTTCGCCCGTTCTTGCGATATTAGCCCCATCCTGTTCATATTCCCAGTTCAACAGCACAATATCGCGGGGCAACTCCCCTAATAATTCCTGGTGTTTCAATATGATATCAGCCCAGGCGTTCATACGTTTACCGTGCTTTTGGCAAAGCCCGTAAATTTTCAGCAGGAAATCAAGATAAACCCGCCCCGCGCCTACTCGCTGTGCTTGCTCACTGCTTCTGCCTTTACCGAGTTCCCAGGTCTCGTCGCAGCAAACGTTAAAATCGTCCGCATCAAAAAGCGGCACAAATTCACTGTATAGCTCCTCGATAAGCTGTATTGAGCCGCGGTCGATGGGGCAAAGTGTGGTGCCACCCGGAAAACCACGAAATCCCGGCATTTCACCTAAATGCTGGTATTTCGGCAACGTCAGAATCTTCTCAAGATGCCCGAAACTCGCCAACGAGCCGACTAACCGGATATGATGTCTGCGACAATGCTCCTGAAAATCAAGAATCTCATCGGGCGTAAAGGGGCTGTAACCCTTGCCGATACTGGAGTGCTTTTTGAAAGTAAATACGTTTTCAATGTAAAGCTGAATCTCGTTGATTTTCCAGTGCGAAAGCCACGTTGCCAGTTCCTTTAGCGTCTCAAGCTTAGGCACCTTACCCCGCGAGCAATCCAGATATACGCCTCGCCTGCGAAAATCCGGCTCATCCTCAACTTCACACACAGGCAGGTTTCCCTCGCCCCCCGCTATTAAATCCCGCAGGGTCTGCATCGCATAATACTCACCCGCGTCTGTCTTCGCGAATACCTCGATTTCTTCCTGAGTGATGTTAAGCCGATAGCCCTCAGGATTGCCAATACTTGCATCGCGATGTGTTTTTAATGACGCCCCCCACTCACGCCTGTCGGGCAAGCGAAAAAATCCCTTTCCCAACCTAACCTTCTTCACCGGCACAACTAATCCGGCAAAATAACTTTCATCCCTGATAGTCATAACGCCAAGTATAACAATTTAACTTAAAACTTAAAGTTTCAAGCGTAAAACCACAACGCAAATCCGCCTGCGGCGGATAAAGCTGTCAGCTTTAAGATTTGGTTTTGGGCTTTAAATTTTACACTTTTGGTTATGTTCCCGGCAGCGGGTCTTTCTTCCTATACACCATTCCTTGAAAAACCGCGATTACCTCCCCCGCCTCGTTTTTAACATCGATAGTGTATGAAGCTAATTTCGGATTGCAGGCGATTTCCCTTCCCTCGGCAATCAGCGTTGTGCCGACGGGGGATGCCTTGATAAACGAAATAGAGGCATTGATTGCAACCGCCACCGTCCCGTGCGAATTTGACGCCGCGGCGAAAACAAGGTCAGCTAAGGTAAATACCGCCCCGCCGTGAACGATATCGACGCCGTTCAAATGCTGCGGCCCAACCGTCATTTTGGCTTTGGCTTTCCCCGGCGACACCTCCAATAACTCAATCCCCGCCATTTCCGCGAACTTGTCTCGCTTGAAAAATTCTCTAATCTTATCCATTTATCGTCATCTCCATATTACTCTTATACCGTTTTGCCACAGAGGAGTATATTTTAGCCACAGAGCGGCTGTGTTTGAAATCAAATATTTTTTAAGATTTTTTCGGGATGCCATAAGGTCTGATTCCGAATCATAGTATTAAATATCTTATTGAAGTAAAAGCAAGAAGCGAACTTGAACCAACCATTGACCAAGAAGTCGAAGAAAAAGCAAAATCAGCAATACGTTGGTGTAAGACAGCTTCTGAAATTGACAAGGGTTATAAATGGGAATACAAATTAATCCCGGATGACATTATAATTAAGACAAATACTTTTAATTTTATAATCAGCCAAGCAGTAAATGTTATAGTTTAACTTTGAAAATTATTTTCTATGAGATCCATATATCGCAATAAAAAGAGCGGGGATTTGTTCGCAATCGAGACGGACGAGAAGGGGACAGTTTTGTCAACGAGCGGGCCGTTATTGTTCAAGGAACTTGACCCGAAGGTGCTGGATTATGATGATTACTGGAATATGGATGTTTCGGCCAACATAGAGGATTTTGAACGGCTTAGCAAAGACGACTATCTTGAAATCCTTTATAAAAATGGGTTTGTGCGGGAAAGCTCGCAGAAGCGATGGTTTTGACGCCCCGAAAATCGGGACTCCGCTTCGCTACGCTTTTCCCTATGGGAAAAATGACCTCCGCAACATTTTTTATCGAAGCGATAAAAAATACGACGCGAAGGCTAATCGATAAGAATGAAGAGAGATTGCTTCGCTCGCGCTCTCGCCGCGAGAGCAATGACGGAGGACGGATTATCAGGTTTCGAGGGAGGTAAGGCCTTTGCGGATGGCGTATTTAGTCAGCTCGGCAATGGTGTGGATGTCGAGCTTACTCATAATCTGCCTGCGGTGTGTCTCGACAGTTTTAACGCTGATGTGGAGCTTCTGTGCGATTTGTTTGGTGGAATTGCCCTCGGCCATAAGCTGAAGGACCTCGCGTTCCCTGTTACTGATGGCCTCCTGGCCTGTGAAATCCGACTTTGTGAGGCGATGAATATAATCATCAACGACG
>Ga0187886_1001610_pt1 | contig 19991 bp, 24 predicted proteins | sample June2016WEW_20_1_FD_133001 | JGI IMG/M metagenome (GOLD analysis project Ga0187886, IMG submission 133001) | Peatland microbial communities from SPRUCE experiment site at the Marcell Experimental Forest, Minnesota, USA - June2016WEW_20_150 | ecosystem: Environmental > Terrestrial > Soil >... | reverse complement strand
CTCCAGGAACGGCTGGCCAAGATGGTCGGCGGCGTGGCCCTGATCAAGGTCGGCGCGGCCACCGAGACCGAGCTCAAGGAGAAGAAGGCCCGGGTCGAGGACGCCATGCACGCGACCAAGGCGGCCGTCGAGGAGGGCATCGTGCCCGGCGGCGGCGTCGCCCTGCTCCGCGCCCAGAAAGTGCTCGAAAAGGTCCAGCTCGAAGGCGACATGCAGATCGGCGTCAACATCGTCAAGAGGGCCATCGAGGAGCCCCTGCGCCAGATCGCGACCAACGCCGGCTTCGAAGGCTCCGTGGTCGTCGAAAAGGTCAAGGAGATGAAGCCGGAATTCGGGTTCAACGCCCTGTCCGAGAAGTACGAGGACATGATTAAGGCGGGCATCCTCGACCCGACAAAGGTCGTCCGGATCGCCCTCCAGAACGCGACCTCTATCGCCGGCCTGCTCCTGACCACCGAAGGCCTGATCGCCGAGATCCCTGAAGAAGAGAAGTCCTCCAAGTACCCGACATCTCCTGGCGACATGTACTGATCGTTCCCCGAACGAACGCACCTAAGCTCCGGGCGGTCCCCCGCCCGGGGCTTTTTTTATGGGTTTGACCCCTTCTTATGATTTATTGAGGCGCGGCGATCCATGCTGAAGATCTTCGACCGGTGTGAACGGAGAGGCAGGAGTGCCGCCATGAGCGTATACCATGCTAGACCCCCCTTCACCCCCCAGTCCTCGAGATTCCGGCGAAGACGATTGTAACGGTTGTGTCGAAACGGCTCTACTCTTTAAACTCCCGGGAAAATTGGCTTAAACCCCTTAATTTCCTATAGGGTTTATAGAAAAGACTATAACGATCCAACCGATCCAACCCGATATAGGCCGAAAAAGCACCGCGCCGTCCTCCTAGAGGCCCGATAATAGCCCGATAGGCCCCCTCCTCCGCCGCCGGGACTGGGCCATGATATACTCGCAGTTGATGATCCATTTTGACGACCGTTTGGGTGAACGTATCTAAGTGCTATGAAAGGTTTACACAGAATATCTGACACTCCCGGATGTGAAGCCATGGGTGACGTTTTTGCAGTCCGTAGACGCTCGCCCTCTCTAGGAGAGGAGATCGCGAATAGCGTGAGCCACGGGGTCAGTTTCGTGGCGGCCCTTGTCGCGACTCCATTCTTGGTGCTGTCCGGGGCCCGACGTGGCGGCCCCGCGGGTACCGTCGGTGCGGGGGTGTTCGCGGGAACCGTGATGCTGCTGTACTTAGCGTCTACGCTCTATCACGCCTTGCCGGGGAACAGGGCGAAACGTGTGTTTCGAGTTATCGATCACTGCGCAATTTTCCTGCTCATCGCGGGGACCTACACGCCTTTTACACTTGGCATACTGCGTGGAGCCTGGGGCTGGACACTCTTCGGTCTCGTGTGGGGTTTGGCGGTTCTCGGCATCACCTTGAAGGCGGTGGGCGGAATTCGGTACCCGCGGCTCTCAACCACTCTGTATATAGGTATGGGGTGGCTCGGTCTGATCGCGATTCGGCATCTCTGGCTCCGAGTGCCCGTGTCGGGCTGGCTGTGGCTCATCGCCGGGGGGCTCGCCTACACAGCGGGCGTGGCGTTCTACGCCGCCAAGCGCGTGCGGTATGCCCATTTCGTGTGGCACGTGTTTGTCATCCTGGGCACCGCGTGTCATTTCTTTGCAGTGCTCTGGTACGCGGTCTGACAAACGCACGCACCCGACGGCGCCAGAGACCGGAGTGGGAGCCTCACCCAAAAACTGGTCCAGCCAAATTGTTGAGGCAAGAGTAGAGGCTAATGTGTTAGGCCTAATGCAACAGCTCGGTATGGAGCTTAGGCCGAAAGAAGTCAAGAAATAGGGCGTTTAGGCGCGAATTAACTCGACAAAAACTCGACAACAAGCATTTCTCCTTCCCATATACATGGCTGATTCGTAATCAGCAGGTCGGAGGTTCGATCCCTCTCGCTGGCTCCACTCAATTCCTCCCATATAAGGAACCAAAATCAAAGACTTAGGCTCGAGGCGGAGACCTATCAACTTTGCCTGTGGTTGCCCCGAAAAGCACGGAATTAGCCCCCAATATGGCACAAATGTGGCACAAGCGGAGACTTGTCGAGCCGCATAATTAGAACATTCAATCAGATGACTCGGCATGCCATCCGACTCCGGATCCAAAGGTCGGAGGTTCGAATCCTCTCAGGCACGCTTTGTTTTCCCCTGATTTTATTGTTTTCCCTTTAAGCACCACAACAGCCGCCAACAGAGTCCTGAGAAAGGGGTGGCCGTCTGCCGGGGGGTGCGGTCTACCCCAGCCGGAGCAGAGAAATGGATTGAAGCAAGGGTGGCAAGGGCATTATGATCTTCAGTAAGGAGCTGTCAGAATCATGGCGAGGATAAACACGACGGCCTCGGCCTACAGGGTAGCGAGAGGGAAGGCGGAGATTGCCAGAGATGCAAAATGGCTGAAGACGGCGAAGCTAACGGCGAAGAAAAACCAGGAATTGAAGAAGCGCAAGCCTGCGGGAAAGAGTATCGATAGAAGCGGAGGACGAGACCAGAATAAAACCCCAGGGGCGGAGGACCCCGAAAGTTTAGACAAGGGCAATGCCACCGAGCTTATGGGGCCCGAGGCTCCGGATAATAATAAAAAGCCCTAGAAAAATGGGGAATAGATAGACGCGCCCTCATGGTCAAACCAACAAAGCGGAGAAAACCCTGGCGGTGGTTGTTTCTGATCGCCGCCCTGACGCCCGTCGCAGTGACAGCCTACATCCTCCTGACCCTCCCCGATGTCTCCGGCCTCAGGACCAAGAACCCGACTTCAACGGCCATCATGAGATCTCGCCAGGAAGAAGCCCGCAGGCAAGGCCGGACCATTGCCATCCGAGAGGAATGGGTGGATTTCGTGAGGATACCGGCGCTCCTCAAGGAAGCCGTCCGGATCACGGAAGATGCCTCGTTCTATTGGCACAAGGGGATCGACTTCGAGGAGATCAAGGAATCCCTCAAGCGCGATCTCCGCGAGAAACGGTTCGCCCGGGGCGGGAGCACCATCACCCAGCAGCTCGCCAAGAACCTTTTCCTGTCCCCGGGAAAGAATCCCCTACGCAAAGTCCGGGAATATTTCATCGCTCGACGCTTGGAAAAAGCGCTGAGCAAGGACCGGATCTTCACCCTCTACCTCAATCTCATCGAGCTCGGCTCGGGGATTTTCGGAGTCCAAGCCGCCTCTCGCTATTATTTCGGCAAGGATGTTTTCGAGCTTTCCCTGGAGGAGGTCATACGCCTGACAGCCGTCATCCCACGCCCCGTCACGACCGACCCACGCGGATCCACGAGGTGGCTCAACTGGCGATGCCGCATGATCCTGGAAAAGCTCAGGTTCTATAAGAAAATCGGCGAGGACGAGTATCAATCCCTGGTCGGAAAATTCCAGTAACCCCAAAGGCTCTTCGAGCTTCGCTATTCCGGCGATTAGCCAACCTCACCTCTAATCTCACCCCTATTCTCATCCTCTCTGACGATTTTCGGAATTCTTCCCTGATGCCATAAATAGACCTTCGTTGAAAAGGAAGCTAGTGGTGCCTATAATGGATGAGCAAGAGCGAAAAAGTGGGGCTTTTAGGCACTTTCGATCTAATATTCAGTCCTTTGGGAAGCTAGCCGGTGTGTTTAGTGTAATCCTGCTTAGTTTGTCTCTATCTTGGCGCATGGAGAAGCCCACAATAAGTCAGCTTCAATCATATGCCAATGATGGTTCTCTCAATTTACGGGTTCACAGCGCGCTCGCTTTTGGAAATCACATCGTGGCCCCTGATCTCGTGCGGGACTTTTACGCGCAAATCGAACGGATCCGCCTGATACAGGCGGGAACGACAGATGCCGAGATAGATCGAGACTTAGGTGTTGCGCCTATCGTAAGAAACGTTTTACAAAGCAAGGGGACGGTCAACATGGTCAACGGTCTGCTCCTCGGGAACGACTACATCGTCCCCGATCCGCTCGGTCCGCTTGTCGATGGCAAGGACGTCCTGCTCCAGGCGGTCAAGGACCGTCTCGAGCCGCTCGGGTGCCGGGTCGTCCCCCTCGATTGCTTCTACCCCTATCACCGCTGGGGCGGCGAGATCCACTGCGGCACGATCGCCACTCGACGAAGGACCCTAATGTAGCGGGACGTCGGGGCTCAAGGCCTTTGCGGTGCCACAGATGAGCACAATCTGAGCACAATCGATTACGCGCCCCACCTAATTACCTTTATTATCAGTAAGTTGAAACGCTAGAGCAGTTGGTTCGTAATCAGCAGGTCGGAGGTTCGATCCCTCTCGCTGGCTCGATCAAATCCCCCCATATAAAGCATCAAAATCAGAGACATAGACTTCGAGCCGAAGATCTATCTACTTTGCATGCGATTGCCCCGAATTGCCCCCGTTTGGCCTCCAATGTGGCACAAATGTGGCACAAGCGCGGAGGGCGCCGATAAGAATAATAGGGAAAAATCGTCGGCCATTTTACTTGTAGACTGCAAAGGCGTTCCGGACTCCGGATCTAAAGGTCGGAGGTTCGAATCCTCTCAGGCACGCTTCATTTTATTTTCGGCCATTTCTGGGGTATTTCCCTGTTGCTCAAATCTCGCCTTGGCCTTCTCAATTCCCTTGACAAATCCCTTCTTGGCAAGGTCCAGAAATGGTTGGTTATAACGAAAATCGTACCGGTCAAACGTAACGAATGAATCCTCATCGTCTAAAAGAATAAAGTCCTTTTCCGGATGAATTATGACGGTTCTAAACATGAGATTGTTGAGTTTTCTCCGTTTTTCCGGGTCTGCCTGTAAGTATATATTTTTCAAGTCCTTAGAAAATTCTAACACTTCCCGCATATCATCGAGGGAAACGGCCTCTTCACCGGTCTTGATGGACTCCAGCCGGACCTTAGCTTCGGCTCGACGGGTCCCCAGGTTCACTAATTCCCTCTCGTAGGTCTCCAGAACCAGGGGGTTTGCTTTGGGCATCCTATGAATGATAAAGCTCTCCTTAGAGTTCAGCTCGGCCAGCTCCCTTGTCAGGGCCTCAACCTCCTCCGCACGCATGGCTTTGAGGTGCCTGTAGTCGGCCTCCAACTCTCCCTTGATCCACTGATAGGTCTTCTCGTCGATATAGAGCTCACTAATGTACACGCCGAAGGCCCTATCAAGCTCGGATTCCTTAAAGTAGGGTTTCTTGGAGAGTTGGCACCCTGGTGAATAACAATGGTAATAGCGATGCACGTTCTGGGAGCCATCTTTCAAGTTCGTGACCTGCTCATCGCCGGTGAAGGGTTTTCCACACTCGGAGCATGTAAGAAGTCCTTTGTACCGGAAGTCTTTCCCTCGTCTTACGACCCGTTTGCCGCCCAGGATTTCCTGGACCCGATCGTACTCATTTTTTGTAATGAGTGGTTGATAATTCCCTTGATTGGGATAAAGTTTGCCGGTTTTCTTAGATTTCATCACCCCGTAGTACCAGGGGTCTCGAATGATGTTGGTAACTTCTTGGACCGTTAGTATTCGGTCAGTCTTGGACCGCAATCCCAGGTCCTTTGCGATTCGAGTAAGTTTGGTCTTGTTGTTCTCCTGAGTGACCAGGATATGGTTGAAGAGCCGCCTGACAATCGGGGCTCGCTGGTCCTGCACGGTTACTTTGATCCACTGCCCACCGATGAGTCGTGGCTCGCTCGTGTATCCTGCTGGACGTAAATGGGGGTATCGGCCTTTCCCGTACTGAGTAACCCAAGCATCGGTAACCCTCTGCCTGGTATCGTCAGAACTCTCGGTAGCGTTGATAAGATTGCGCTCGAAGTCCCTGACCTTCTTGTAGTCTTTCTTGTCCACAGGATTGAAACTGTCGTTTTTAACCGCATCGTGCAATCGGACGCCTATGTTCCTGAGTGGAATCCAGTCATCCAGATTCCTGGCGATTCGGTCTGGAAGATAGAAGATCAAGTGGGGGATATGTTCTTTTGAAAGCCGCTTGATCATCGCGAGGTACTTGGGCCGCTTGTCGGCTTCGTAAGCTGAGCCGGTCTCGCTAATCACGTCAACAATTTCAAACTTGCCGGCCGCGTATTCCTGACAAGACTTAAGCTGTGTCTCGGGGGAATACTCGTTCTGACCCGTTGTAGAAACCCTGGTGTAGATAAGAGCCTTTTCCATTTCCTTTTACTCGATTCTAAGAGTATACTATCTCTTAGAACGAATGTCAAGCGTTTTGTTTCTTCTGGACCCTCTCAAGGTTTTTTCGGTAATCCTCATTTTCCTTCCGACGTTTCTCAGCATACTTCTCACGAACCTCAGCCACCCTTTTCTTGATGTCCTCGATTCTCATATCGGGTTCGGCGAAGCGATTAATCTCTTTCTTCGTATCGGATATGAGTTTGTCCATACTCTTATTCATTCGTTCTCTCCATGCGCGCTGGCGCGTGCTCCAGTTCAAGGGGGTTGGGAGTGGATCTCTTGGGGCACTTGTCCGTTCCATTGAGAAACTGGAGTGGGATTCGCTCAAACGGTAGACAGTACTGGTCTCCAATTCGGGTTGAAAATCCTAGATAGAGAGGGCAGTCCCTACACAAGTTTAACATCCCATTGGCCACCTCATGCCTGGCCTCACGATCGGGCACATCTTGTCTCCGTCCTTTTCCATGAAATCCCGCATCTCCTTCTCCATATCCATTCTTCTTTCCTCAGCCGCGCCTGCGGGAGAGGTCCGAATTGTGGCTGGCATTCGTGACTCAACTTCTTTAGGACTGAAAGTGCTGTAGGTCGTCGCATCATAGCAAACCCAAACTGCACCAGCCACGCAGTTCGATAAATCGTCATGGTCCCCTGAAAAATTTCCGTGGTCAATCTTCTCCACACCTTTCTCAATCTTGCGCTGGAGACCAAGGAACTGGTTCCGCAATCTGTCATCTCGAATCAATTCAACCCCCCCGAGATTCAAGCGCCCGATGAACTCCAGGTACAGCGCATCCTTCGGATGTGGGGAGAGTTTGACGTGGATTCCCTCTTTATCAAAAGTATCGGCCAACCATCCCAAAGAATATCGATCTGAAACGACCTGATTGACCCGGTACTCCTTAAGAATCTGCGCGAACTCTTTCGTTACATCTTCAGGTTTGAAGGGAGGTTGTCTCTCCTCCATCCTCGCTATACACACCCGACCTGTGGTTGAATCTCTGAAGGAAATTGCCATTGTGTAGCTGTCCCCACCTCTGCCCGAAGCTGAATCGACAAACGCGAAGTACCGTCGTCCTACCTGTGGGAGTTCCATCATCCGCACTGAGGCCGCGTCCAAGTCGCGTTCCTGCACGAAGGAGGAACTGGATTCCCTGAACTCAGCATAGTATTCACTCTTGGCGATGGCCTTGTTTCGCAACATAGCGAAGTCGATTTTGAGCTTTGAATACTTTGGATTCATACTCAAGGTATCGCTGTGCCAAACCAGCACGTAAGGATCATCGGTTCCGAAATATAACTCGTGTTTTTGAAATAACAAGCCACTCCGCTCGAAAGGTGAGGAGATTCCTATAAGTTTCGCGGCGGGATGATAATCTGTCTCAGGGAGTAATGAAGGCTCAAGAGCCGTCACGACCTCTTCTAAGGGATTGGCCGCTTGGGTCTCTTCTGATTTGATATATGCGCATTCATCGATGATACAAACGCAGGAAGTTGATCCCCTTAGTGTGGCCAAGTCTCCGGCCTTTGTTACCAGGCCAACTCCACTCTTGAGAAGAATCTCATCTTGCCCCTTCATCGCTTTCAGCTGATCCGGGGCTCCAAGTTCCAGAAGAGCCTTGGCATAGTTGAAAACGATCTTGCTCTGCTTCAGGCTCGGAGATACAACAATCGCCCAGCAGGTCTCTCCCTTAGCAAGTGAAGACTCCCAGTTTCCATACAGGACCGAATATGCGGCAATCAACGCGCATATGCGCGATTTGCCGCTCTTTCTTCCACTGATAATCCACGACTCCGAGAAGGGTTGTTCGGGTATCTCCGTGCGTTTGGTGAACTCCATGAATGCCTCGGCATCACTTTCTTCGAGTGGCAATCCATACAAAAGACGGAGGTAGGTTTTCCAGTGGTTCCAACTGGATTGGTCCGTTCCGCCAAACGCTGGCGCGAATACCCCCTCCATCGCTTCGATGATTGTCATTATCACTCCCCTAAGAATCTTTTTTGTAACGCCCTGAGCTTTTCGACAAGATGAGTTGGCGCAAGAGGGGAAGGATGGCCAATGCCATGCCTGTGCCGGAGGGGAGTGGCTTCAGCTTCAGAAATGAGTTCCTGAAGTTCCCCAAGAAGCTCCTGTTTCTCTTCTTCAAGAGATTCAATCTTCCCCTTCAGGATCGTTTGCACCTGACCAGTGTTGGGATTATAAATATCGGAATTACCCTTAAATCCGCTGGCCCTTAAAAACACGGCGTAGGATAAATCAGCATCGGAGGGGGGTTCACCTTTTTCGTGATTATGAACGACATACTTGAGGTCCGCATATCCCACTTTGTGATCCTTGAGGATCGTGTCAATCTCCTTGGCAGAAAAACCCACTTGGCCCCCTTCCCCAGAACCAACAATGATGGCTAAACCATCTTTCGTGATCAGGATCATCCTCTCGGCCTTCTGGTCCTGGCCGGTCCATAGGTCAATGTAAATGGACTTTGCAGATTTCGTTACATCCACTTCCTGAGTTGAGACCTCGTGACCAGCTCCACCTGTTCCGGCCTTTGAACCACCTTCCTTACCTGGACGGCCCGCATGTTTGAAGTTTCCTGAACCTTTCCCGCCCTCGGTGACAATCTCTTCCCCCAGAAGTGGTTCAAAGGCCAGCAACGCCAAGAATCTTTCCTCAAATCCTGTCTGAATCTCAGCTTCTTCATCATAGGCGACGCAGTTAAATTCCTCGCTAGAATCATCCTTGACCGTGAAGCATTCCGTATGGATAAACTGCTCAGCGAGGAACAGTGCGATGACATCATTCAGAAGGTCTTCAAGGGACCGCTCGTCGGAGGAGGCCCAGTGGAATTTTTCCAATTAGTATCTCCCAGGGCGAGGTCTAGCTTCATTAACCTTCAGCCTTCGGCCTCTAAGTTCCGTTTCGTTCAGGGCCGTGTAGGCCTTAACAGCCTCTTCTCGATTAGGCATTTCAACAAACCCAAAACCTCGCGAGATTCCAGTTTCTCTGTCGATAATAATCTTGACAGAATCAACTCGGCCGAACTGCTCAAACACCTGACGCAATTCTTCGCCCATAACTTCTTTTGATAAATTTCCGATATACAGATTCAATTCATCTCTCCTTCTTAATGTGGTTCCTCACCATGGCCACATCCACCTTCCTGGATCACACAAGCTTCGCACTCGTCGCATCTCTCGCAGGTTGCACACATTCCTGTGTAGCACGCCATACAGGAATTACAAATCATACAACTCGCACACTGCGCTTGATTACAAATTTGGCACGCGTCGCAATGCTCGCAAGTCGCACACTGGCCGGTGTAACACGCCATACAAGCGTCGCAAAATTCGCAAGAGAGACATTGACCCCCTGCGCAAGGCGCTTCACTCTCGACACAAATCATGCACGCGGCACAGTAAATTGCGTCGCATTGCTGGCAGGTGACGCATGACATGCAAACTGGGCACAACATGGGTTAGCCCCCGTAATGGCTTTGGCATTCATAACAGACAGCACAGTTTTGTTCCTGTGCCGAAATGCAACGCTGACAGCTAAAACAGGCCGAGCAATTCCCCACAAACCACTCTTTTGGAATGTCACCCTTCGCCTGGGCATCTTTGATCTGTTCAGCTGTGATGTTCGGAGCTATATTGCTCTGACAGGTATAACAAACCGCACATTTATCTTCTTCGGCCATTTCAATTTCCTTATCCGGCCTACCAGGAATAAATCGTTCAATCAACGTCTATCCCTTAATAAATTCGCCAGACCCGGACGGCTTCCGGGCGTCAACTCGTTGACCATCCGGGTCCGGCAGGGCGCGGGGAGATTAGGTCCGCACCCGAGATAGAAATGTTTAAAACCCTCACTCCTGATAGAGGAGAGTGTGGCCCCTCGGGGAGCATCGACCTCAGCCGTGTTCCCCGAGGCAAAGAGGCGGGAAGGACAAACCCGCCGGGCCCTAAAGCGCACGGAGCAGGGAAGGAGGGTGTAAGGTCCAGAATACTCACATCACTTCCCTGTTCCACACGCTGAGGGGTCATTGGATATGCTCCTCCGTGGTGCTCTGTTCCAGACGACGAGCATCCTTTTCCGCTTCCTTGAGGACAGCCTTCTTCATCCTCTCATTGATGGCGCGGCACTCACCTTCTGGACGTCGCGTTTTCTTGCAGACAATCTGGGTTTCTTCAGTCATGTAATGGGAATAGATTTTGTCCGGCACACTCTTGGTCTCTTCCTCCCAAACGGCTTTCTGAACCAACAGCCATTCCCCAGAATCTATGAACTGCGGACAAAGGATTGGTATCCCGCGAAAGAGTCGGAGATGTTGTCCTTGACAATAGATGCCCTGCACCTCGAAGTGGGTGTTATTCAGAAACTCTGTGATTGGATGTTTCTTCCAAACTTCAGGAATCTGCCACTTGGAGTTGTCCTTGCACTCCACCTTTCCATCTTTCCCAAACTCAATTGCCTTAAAGCGGGCATAAGGGCTTAGGGGATTAGTAGTCCTAATGGTAAAACTCTCGCCAGGCCTTAAAATGGAATATGGCGCCCCTTGGTCATCCAAGACGCGGTAATCTTTCCTTTGTAAGTTGATGATAGTGCACTCATAAATTATCGGGTCCATGGTTAATTCTCCTTCGTGTAGAGTTCTTCGTATTGCTCAAGACTTCCGGTAAAACCTGCCAGGCGAGCCTGGCGGTAGCGGGCCTTGATGTTTTCCTCAAGTTTCTCTCGTTTGACCATTTTCTCCTTCAACACCTCATACTCCTCGTCGGTGGGGGTGACTCCGGGCAAGATTGCCAAAGACGAAATAATCTCCCTGAGTTTTGCGATTTGTTCTTTCTTCATTTAACCCTCCTTGGGATGGTAGACAGCGCCGGGAGTAAGGTCTCCCCATTCTCCAGAACCCGCCAGGGTCTCAACCCTTCCCTGACTTCCGAGACTTCCGCCCGGTTCCGGACCAACCCCACCAACATCTCTAACCCCGCCAAGAACTCTTCCAACCTCTTTCACCTCATTGGGGGGATTGGCTTTCAACTCTTCCAGGGCCAGGTCCAGCCCAGCATTGAGTTGGTTCATCTCCTCCAGGTCTCGGGGAGTATACTTATCCTCGACTTTCCTGATTAGGTCCAAGTACCCAGGACGTCGAGGATCGGGGACAAGTTTCTCCTCGGAAACAATCTCCATCGACTTGTAAGGGGCCTGCTCGTCAAGAACCTGAAGTTCAACCTCGACAGGAATATCTCGGGGAAAATAATGAATCACCTTTCCAAATCTCCGTGTTTCCAACACCGCCCCATCAATATTCTTGACCCAGAGAGTCCACTTTCCCCGAGAGGGTTCTTTCCAATCTTTTCTGATTTCAAGATCAACACCCTTATCGGTCCAGGTAACTTTGCTGTATCGGGCATAATAGGCATTGATAGGGTCAAGGGCTTCAACACACTTCTCCTCGCCTGGCTGTATTTCAAATAGCAGATGAGGTCCATCAAAAACTGGCACTGGCCAAGAACTCTTGTTGATCATCGCCGTTAGATAAGTCTTCATCCTTTTTTCTCCTTATATATAAAGCCGTCAAAAACTGGGTTCTTTAATGTTTTGAGGTTGTTTCCCTTAATCGAGAGAGAATTATTTTTTCTCTCTCCTTCGCTTCCTTCCTCGCCCCGGGTATCAGGTTGAGGAGAATTTCGTTTTTCAGGCCTAGCCACAGATTTTCTTTCATCCCTTCCGCCCTCAGCCTCTTGAAAGCCACCTGAATCTCGTTCTGTTCCGACCGGTCCACTTCCTTGAAGTTCTCTTCCGCCATAACGTGCCACTGAACTTCGCTGGCCTTCATTCCAACAATTCGTCCAAAAACTCTCTGGCGAATGAAGCCCCGTAGTGGAAAATAGAGTGCTCGGAACCAAGCGTGGATCAATTCCTTTTGCGTGGGGAACTTGATGGTCTGTCCTTCGTAGAGGAGGAAGAGGGTGTCCAGTATCTCGCCAGAAGTCCAACCTTCTTGAATGCCCCTTTCGAGGACCACGACGAGAGGTGATAATTTCCCGTTCCGCTTAATCCACTCTCTTGCTGGGCTTGGATGTAGTGCGAGGGCTTTCTTAACCTTCTGAACGATGCTGGTGAGTTCGAGTTCCTTCTTTCTGGGGAGTTGGGGGTAACATCGCTCTACAGAACTAAATGCCGCCTGCTCCTCCTCAATCTGCTCTTTATCGTTTTCACTTTCGGTGTAGAGTAACTCATTTCTAATCTGGTTTACTTTGCTTGAATCAACTTTCATGTTCGTGTTCTCCCTTTTCATTTAAATCTCTCGACCTGACGCTGGTCTAGTTCAAGGTCTTGGCCGTGATCCACATATCGCTTGCTGGATGAGACATCGCGGTGCCTTAACCAGGAGGCCACCTGTATTAGGCCTTCCTTGTTCCTGACCATTTCCTGAGCGCAAGTGTGCCGGAGACTGTGGACCGAGAAGCCTTTCAATCCGGCTTTCCCAGCGATCTTGTAGAAACTGAATTGGATGGCCTCGGGGATCATATGTCCGGTCTCTTTGTAATCCCGATGTGGAAAGAGGAAGGGATTTATTGATGCACCGGGTAGTTTCGATCGCTCGGCGAGCCACTGCTTGAGTATCTTCTGTAGCTTCTCAGGCAGAGGATACGGCCGCTTAAGCCCGTTCTTGATCCCTTGGATTGTTACAAACTTGTGATCCTCAGAGAAGGCATCGAGGCGTAGCTGGGCGCATTCCGCCACGCGCAGGGCCAGGTAGTAGGTCAGGTGGAACATCAACGCATACTTCCGGCCTTCGGCTTCGGCGGTCTTGAGGAATCGGGTTAGCTCGTCCGGCTGGAAGTAATGGACACTGCCAGAAGGTCTAATAGACATCGAACTCCTCCTGTAGCACGAAGAGAAGATGATCATAGTTTCCGGAGATAGCTTTGTCTCGGACCTTCTCCCAGCGGTCCTGCGGCCATCCGGCTTCCTTCGCGGCCCGATGGGCCAAGCCAAGCAGGTTGTATGCGTTCCCATCTTCACCGACGAGTTTTAGTTTTGGCTTATCTTCCATTTGTTCCTCCTCCCCCTGTTCTGTATCCACGGGGGACCTTCGCGCCTCGCGCACGTCAGCGCGTATGGCTTGCCTGGGGTTTTCTGAGGTCCACACAAACCTGCTTTTCCCCTGCTTTGTGTTCACCATCTTGTTCACCATTATGGATAATAAGATAAAAAACATAGTATGTCAACCCCCTCTGGTGGCTCAAACATACCAGAATCAGGTACTTACGTCTTGAGTATCGGAGGGTTACACAGATTAAAAATAATTCAAAATAGTTGCTAGAGGGGGGTTGAAACCTGGGGATTCTACATAAAGGGGGCCTTGACAGTCCTCTATCGCCCTCCTAGACTGAGGGGAAAGGGAGGGGTCATGCTAGAAGCACGCATACAAAACATCATTGAGATGGCCGTCCGGTCCACAACCATGGAACGGGCTCTTGAGAAAGGAGCCAAGGGAGTTATTCTTCAGGAGCTAAGGAAGATCGTCACCAATCTAGAAGAAGAGGGCTACGACAAGCTCCACGAGAGTTTCTGCTCTTGGTTTCAGGCCACCATAAAAACAAAGGAGGGTCGGCCAGCAAGCTACGGCCAGGCCGCTAAGGTTATGGATACAGCAATGAAAGTTATCGTTGGGTACTGCTCTTTGCCGAGGCCAGAGATTGCAGAGAACGTACGGCCTAGACTTCACCCAGCCATCAGTTCATACGTCCTCAAACATCTGAAAAGGTCTGGTCGGCCGCTGACCCGGATTGAAAAACCTTTCTACGACGAACTCCAGGTCCAACTTAAGCAAGAGGCCAAAGAGCAGGGGTATGATGTGCCGATCAATTACGATGACATTCTCTACCGCCAAGAGAAGGAGGGGAAACAGCCGCGCTAGATACGGTGCCGCGCACCGTATGTTGTCGCACAACCCGCCCAACTCCTACCAGCTACCCCTCTACAGGCCCAACTTCAACGCGCTCGGATATCTCACAGGTCTTTTCAGGTTTTGCTTCAGGTCGCTCAAACACTCATTAGAGAGAGTTTATAATGTATATAATGTATACAATCTATACAATGTAACGCCATAGAGTATATAGATTGTATAGATTGGTAAGTGTGACCACCCCCTGCCAATCTAACCCTGCGCCCCCTAACCACTCTCTTCAACCCCGTGCCAATCTATACCCGCCCAACGTATCTTGCCAATCTATAAAGCTCCCTATGGGAGGTTCAACGCGCTCTTCATCGCCGCAACGAGTAGCCCCTGCAACACGCCTAGCGTCACGGCTCCACCCTTCTCTTCCACAAGCTTCATGGCCCGCTTCCAACGTGTGTCGTCCCGCGCCGCGTCTAAGAATTCATGACCGGCCCACGTGAGACTCCGAAGCACATACTCAGGTGCTGGGCTCTGGTCCACGGCCATATCTACTCCGATTGCCAGACCTGCATCAACAAGAAGGTATTTGTGATACCAAGTTTGTGCCTCTGTGTATCCATTGATCTTTAACTCGGCTAGCGCCCAGCCCCCCGGCGAACCCTCGACCGCGAGAAGTATTTTCCGGATCAACTCCATGTCGCGTTTCATTAGAACTCCTCATTGAGAATTTCTATCGACATATCTATGATTCTAAGAAGTTCAATCACGTCGCTGGAATATGATGTATACAGCATAATTACGTAGCGGATATCATCTCCTGACTGGTCTCCGATCACCCTATGCGATATGTATCGGCCAAATTCAATTTGTGCTTCAGTATTATTGCTTTCAGCAATCTTTGCATTGTGTCTATCCATATATCCACGATGGGCACTCAGCAAATTCATTTCATATTCCTCGGCTGATTCTTCAGGCATCATTTCTCGAAGGTAGTTTTTATATTCAACTATGAAACTCTTTAAGAAAATATCAAAGTAGGACTTAAATCGGCTGAGGAAAGCCCTATACAGGGCATAGATATGAAGATAATCAAGCTCTGCCATAATGTGTTCATCCGGGGGGAGTTTAATTTGCCCGTCAATGTTTTTCAGGCTCTTAAGAATCCGATTGTTAATTGAAACCGTTCCTTTGTAAATTCCGAAGAACAACTCCCCCAACTTTTCGGGCTTAATTTTGTCTTTTCCCATCCTTCCCTACCTAGTGAGAATCTTCCCCACGTTTAATCGTCTATCTCTACGAAGCGTGGTAACCATCATCAATGGCATAAATTGCTACTAAAGAACTAACTCTGTTATTATAAGGCTAGATTGTAATTGGAAGCAATTTAAGCATGGGTTGGTTGCCTGTAATTATTTGCATCACTTCAGCTGTATTGCTTTATAAAATACAGCCTAGCATCTTCTTTATCGCCGCGATTATTGTTGCACTCGGATGTTTTTGGTCGTGGGGAATAATGCACAATTTTGCAACCAAAAAAGCCGCAAGACGGGGGACCTATACGGGAGGCTTTTATGATATTACGAAGGAAGAGGCCAAATCCGTCCCCAACTGGATAACCACGGTCAATATGCTATTTAGTTTTTTCGGAATAATCCTCTTGATTATTGCAGTTGTCAAGAATCTTAGACATCATTAACTGGAAGAGCTTGGACGGAGACCTCTGGCACTAGCACAAGAAAATCACGGCTTGGGACCGAAGGCTACATAGGCCGCGATCAGCGTGCCAATCACGGTCGCCGCGGTCAATATAACGTTCAGCCAAAACACTTTGCGTGCGAGATTATCACTTGACTTAGCGTTCCCTACCATGGAGGATTCCAACTTCGCAAGTGCTTGGCCAAGACTTGCCATCGCCGCTTCAATATCCTCGGTAGCCCTAACAACGATCCCCATCTTCTGTTGCTCATGTACGGATGATCCCGGCTGTGCAGTGCCAACCATTTCATTTAGGATTTGGTTTTTGTTCTTGCCTTGAACATATCCAGTCATGGAGGTTTTCCTTTCTTTTCTTCTAACCTATGCTAACTCTTCCCTAGTCCTGGGATGAAAGGTGACCGTATTCCTCGAAGATTTTTCTAATTCTCTTATTCTTTTCCACGGCCTCTCTTACTTTCTTTTCATCTACGTCCTTATCCCCAACGAGTTTCATGATTATCGAATTACAGAGGATAAAGTCCATGACAGGGGCAATATATGTGGTTTGCTTATTTTGTCTGGCAAAACTAATAGTCTCTTTCCACTGTTCTATGCCGCTGGTGATAATCAGTCGCTTGATCTCCCTTCTGTACTCATACTTTTTTGTGAGCCATAAGATCAGCAGATTTATGACTGATCCAATTACCACCCCACCCAACGCACTTAACAATGTAATGATCTCAGGTTTCATTTCTTACGCTCCTTCCTTATCACCGCAAGGTCCTTGTGGAAGATTTGCCTTGCTACTAGATGCTGAATCTCTGAGTAAATCTGAAGCCGCTTCCACTGGCAATCGAAATAGTTTGCCTTTCCGTCGTAGATCAGGTCATCGGCCACAAAGACTTTGTAGCCCCCATCTTCGACAATGCCTCTAGCGTGAGGTCCGGCGAACGGCCTTCGCTCTCCGATCGCCTCCTCCATCTCTGCCAGCGTGCTGATGCTCCTTCGTTCGTACCCGCCCATGATCTGTTTTATGTACACTTCGATGTCTTCTATCTTCATGGAGTAGATTTCGTTGGGCAACTTTCCATATTTCGTAACGTATCCCTCCATTACGGCTTTAAATTCTTCGCCTTCCTTCTCATGTGCATCGACCTTTACTTCGACCAATGAGGCATCTGTCGTATTGGACAGGATTCCGTTCAGGTCAATATCGATATCTGGCGTTGGGATATTCTTCGCTTCATATTTCTGGAGTTCCTCGATGTTGGCAAGAAGGGTTTTCAAGAGCGGTAGCTTGACCCTCAGTACCTCTGACGCTTTACAGTCCTTATAACATTGGAGAATAGACTCAGTTTTTGCCTTGATATCTGGATATATCTTCTCCTGGCATCTGCGGCAGAGATTGTTGTTATCGAGTTGGAGGAAAATGCCCCGGCCTTCACACCATGCACAATATGCCATTTCTCCGCCTACTTTATTCCTTTCAACTGAGCCGTTGCCCTATCGATCTTTTCTTGGATGGTCTTGAGTTATTCGGTGAGCTTCTTACCCTTTGCTATGTCAGTCCTCTTTCCAATCAATAAAACAATCTACCGGAGGGGCCTCATACCCCACTAATACTGTCTGTGTTTTTGGGTCCCACAAAAAGGAAATGATCCCCTTCCCATCCTTCACGATCCACCTTGTTGGTTCCAGTGCGGCGATGGTTTCCAACCGGCCTTTGATCTCCGGCCAGTATCTCACGCAAATCCTTGCCGCCTGATCTGCCTTGGCTCTTGCCCTTGCCAATTCCTCGGTTTCCTTCACCTCTTCATCCCCTTTCAATCAAACATAGGTCGAGGTCCCGTTGATGTCAAGCGGGATTCCCCTCGTTAAGAGGCCAGCTGTGGAAGTGACCACTCCCACGGGCTCTCTAGATAGTTACCCTTCTCGTCAACTTGACGGTTGGATACGATACCCATCTCCCTCTTCGCGGCTTCGAGCGTGTACTTGTTGATTCCCTCGTTCTCGGCCATCCCCACGACCTCTTCAGCCAGCTTGGGGCCGGTTTTCAAGGTCTCGCGCAGGAACTCCTGGGCCAGTTCCTTCTTGGTCCTCTGCTTGGGCCTTACAGCAAGTTGCTCATCAACCGGGGGTGGGATCTGGCTCTGGATAAACTCGACGGCACCCTTGTCGTTAATCTTCCAGGTCAGGGCCGTAGGTTCTCGACCGTCGGAGAGTTTCATCGGCGTGAAAAACTTGATATCCTTATTGGACCGGTCCTTCTCGATCAGCCAGACGGACCTGGCTACCTCGCCAAACGCGCTTGCGCCAGAGATTCGCTGGAGGGGAGATACGTCCGAACTCTTGTTCAGGTGCATGACCCCAATCACGGTAATCTTGAACTCTTGGGCCAGCTTGCCCAGTGGATCGAGGATTGCTCGGACATCCGATCCCTTGTTCGTGTCGGCCTTACCCAGACCGAAGTACGCGGACACCGGGTCAACGACAAGCATTACCGTGTCCGGCCTCTTCTTTAGTGCCGCCCGGAGGATCGGGATATCAGTGGCCAACGAAAACATCCCCCCGTCCTTCCTCCCGCGAATCACCTCGGCCCTGGTCTTGTCTCCGCCGCAGTTGACCAGCCGTCTCGTAATCCGTTCTTTCGTATCTTCGCACGAAAGGAACAGCACCCTTCCTGTAGGTGTGGGCCAGAAGGTTTCTGGGAACTGTCGTCCGGTCGTGACGCACGACGCGAGCCAGGTAGTGAAGTAACTTTTGCCCGTCCAGCTCAGCCCCACCAGGAGGTTCAGCTCGCCTTTGAAAAACCGGTCCTGCCAGAACCACTCGGGGTCAGTGGGCTCAACATTGGCCAGCGAGACAATCTCCAGGCCTTCACCATCGACATCTACCAGCCGGGCCTCAACCACCCGTTTAACAATCTCGTCGTACTCGCGGGTCTTCAGAAGGTCCACAGATGCGACCAGGGATGACTTCGTACTCTGGTACAGGCAGAATCCCCGTACCTGGTCCCTGACATACGCGAAGTCCTCGGCCTGGGCCTCCGCTAGGATGCGATCGAACCGGGACTTATAGTCCTCTACCGGCACCCTGGGGTCCTTGATAACCCGCTGGAACTCTTCGTCCAGTACGTCAATAGAAATCGGCTGGGCATAGGTGTTGATGTACTTGAGGATGATCCCGACAATCCGCTGGTCGATGGAATTGTCAAAGAACTTGGCCTGGATTGGTTTGAGTGCATCCCCCAGGGAGGTCGGATCGACTAACAACAGGGCCACGATCTTGGCCTGAATTTCGTCTGTGTACTCGAAGGTATTACTGGTGGAGGTCTTTTCCATGTTCCAGTTCCTTTTTCACAACCCTGAGCCGGGTGCCCATCAATCCTGGTCCATCAACCAGTCGCCCGGTCGTCATTTCGGAGAGATAATGCTGGTGCGTGACCAACCAGACCTCCCCATCTTCTGAAATCATTTCGCATTTTATTCTATGCGGTCCATTGAGCTTCATTTTCGTCTTCCTTTGTATTGATCGAAACAGGACGGTTGTTGCCGGACTGTTCTTTCATAAGGTTACGTATAATTTCGACCCTCTTGCGAAGGTCTCTCAAACTTTCGGGGTCTTGAGGGAGAAAGATTCGGAGAACTGATGACGAGGCACGCCACGTTTTCCCCTGATTTTATCATTTTTCTTTTTAAGCACCTTTACGCCAGATTAAGCGGGATTAAGGAGAATCTGTGACGTATTTGTGACGCGGCGGAGTAGTCTGTCTCTTCAATTATCCAGCAACTGAGCTCAGTTTTAGCCTTTGAAAAAACCCGGGACACCCGAGACCCCCTTGCCGGGCCATTCGGGGAATGAGGACATGACCGCAATGCCTATGAAAATCTCTCTATAGCTTTTCTGGTCTAATGGTTGGACCCTAAGAGGTTAGTTGCCATATTTCTTGATCAGGTGAGGGTATGATCCGTCTTGACGCCAGCGGGAGGATATTCCAGAATGAGAGGAGGCCAAGAGGCGAGGTTCGAGGTCAATGATGCGGATACTGGTCATCGAGGACGAAGGCAAGATCGCTGCGTTTCTCAAACGGGGGCTCAAGGAAGAAGGTTACGCTGTGGATGTGGCTGCCGACGGAGAGCAGGGCTATTTCCTGGCCTCCACCCAGGACTGCG